>Ga0209061_1000492_pt1 | contig 98541 bp, 87 predicted proteins | sample Coa_R1_10_FD_187157 | JGI IMG/M metagenome (GOLD analysis project Ga0209061, IMG submission 187157) | Surface soil microbial communities from Centralia Pennsylvania, which are recovering from an underground coalmine fire - Coalmine... | ecosystem: Environmental > Terrestrial > Soil >...
CCTTGGGATTGTGCTTGGCCAGCGTCTTGGTGATCGCCGCAGTCAGCGTGGTCTTGCCGTGATCAATATGCCCGATCGTCCCCACATTCACGTGCGGCTTGCTGCGATCAAATTTTTCCTTCGCCATCAGATCAGCTCCTTTCAAGCGGCCCCGGATCGGCTCCCGCGGACCCGCCCCCGCCGGCTTGCGGATCCTTACCGTGGCACAAGCTTTAAAATCTGGAGCCGTTGACCGGGATTGAACCGGTGACCTCGTCCTTACCAAGGACGCGCTCTACCAACTGAGCTACAACGGCCTAAAAAATCTTTGGTGGACAGGGAAGGATTCGAACCTTCGTACGCCGCAAGGGCGGACAGATTTACAGTCTGTTGGCTTTAACCACTCACCCACCTGTCCGAAGTCGCCAACGCTCCCGCAGCCTTTGAATTCAAGGGGACACACCAGGACCACGCTAGGCGTAAGTTAAAGTATACCTCACTTTGCAGCCCGGGCGCAGCGCGGCGGTCCGGTCCTTCGCCGCGTTCCGGCCCAGCCGTGCTATCTTAACGGCCGAATGAGCCGGCACTACGAAGATTTTTTCCCCGGCCTGGTGATTCCGCATGCACTGGGCCGCACCATCACCGCCGCCGATAATGCGTGGTTCACGCTGGCCACCGTGAACACTAATCCGATCCATTTCGACGCGCACTATTCCGCGCAGACCGAGTTCGGGCGGCCGCTGGTCAACTCCTGTTTCACGCTCGCGCTGGTCACCGGCCTTTCGGTCGGCGACGTCTCGCAAAACGCGGTAAATCTGGGATGGGACGAGGTGCGCATGCCCGCGCCGGTGTTTGAAGGCGACACCATCTACGCGCAAACAGAGATCCTCCATTGCCGCGAATCGAAGTCGCGGCCCAACATGGGACTGGTGGAATTGAAAACCACCGGCTTCAAGCAGGACGGCACCGTGGTGATGGAGTTTCGCCGCACCATCCTCGTGTACAAACGCGGCCACTCGCCCGCGCGCCCCCTTCCGAAAATGGCGCCTCACCGGTGACGGCTCCCGCAATCCCCGCCGCCGCGCCCGCGTAGGAGCTCTCCCGCGCGGGCGGAAAGCTTACTTCAGCACGGTCAACTGCGTGCCCGGCGGCCGCGGCAGGGTAAACTTCGCCGCCGTTACATCCGGCGGATTGACCGTCATCTCCACTACCCGCATGGTCACTTCGTATCCTTCCTTCGGCCGTTCAATGGTGATCACCGAGGGGTACGAGATCTCACCATACGGCTTCCAGTCCCCGTAATCGGTCTCGCTCACGATATCGCCCTCCGGATCGAACGACTTCTGCCGCACAATGCTCAGGCTGTAACGGTCAAAGTATACGGCGCGTGTGAAGTGAAGCTGGCCCGGCTCGCCCGCGGCCATGAACAAAATGTAGACCGCCTTGCTTTCGTCCGTATCGTCTTCGAGCAGCGTCAGATCGCCTTCGGCCGGCGGCTCAACGATCAGGGAATGCAAGAACGCCTCCGGCCGCATGTTCTCAAGCGGCTTCGGCGAGCTCGGCGGCGCGTTGTTATCGCCCGTGACGAACCGGTTTTTGCTCGGAATGTAGACGCGGAATTCGGAACCGGTGGAGACCATGTCGAAAATGGTCGAGCTGTGCAGCACCGGATCGAGCCCCAGCACGCGGATGTCGTCCGGACGCAAAAAGAGGACGTAGGCGCGCACGGTGGCGTATTCGGTCAGCTCACCGCCGTATAACTTCCCCACCGCCGGCGACATGTCGGCGCGCATCCGGAAGGAGCGTACCGGATCAAAGGCGCGACGGATCCGCTCGATCAGCTCCTGCTTGCTGGCGTTGAGCAGCGGCCGGTTGGCGACATTGCCCGGCGGCGGCGTCCTACGGTGATGAACGAAGCACGATTCCGACCACATTACGGCCAGACACACGGCCAACCACAGCCGCCGCCTTGGGGGGAGCATCCGCGTCGCAGGTTCAGCTTTCATCATAACGGGAGAAACCGCGGCCCGGTCGCGCCGCGCGCTTCCGATCTTCATTGGAGCCGAGCCTGGCCTAGCCTTGAAGCGCCTGCTCCAGGTCCCCGATGATGTCTTCCGGCGCTTCGATCCCGACCGAGATTCTCACCAGGCCGTCGCCGATTCCCAGCCTCGCACGATGCTTGGGCGACAGATCCCGGTGCGAGGCCATCGCCGGATACAAGATCATGGTGTGGACGTCGCCGAGAGAAGTGGCCCGGACGATCATCTTCAGTTTTTCCATGAACGCGAAGACCTCTTCGCGGCCGCCCTTGAGCTCGATCGAAATCATGGCGCCGTAAAGATTTTTCGGAAACAGCCGGGCGATGGTGAGCGCGTCGGGATGGTTCGGATCGCCGGGGAAATGAACCCGTTCGATCCGCGGATGCGAGGCCAGCCAGCTTGCAATCCTACAGGCGTTGGCACACTGCCGTTCCACCCGCAGGGCCAGGGTTTTGATGCCGCGCATGGTGAGATACGCCTCAAACGGGCTCATGACCGGCCCCACGGTGCGCGAAAGAGTGCGGATCGTGCCGCAGTATTCCTGATCGGCGACGATCAGGCCGCCTAACACGTCGCCGTGCCCGGCCATGTACTTGGTCGCGCTGTGGACAACAATGTTCGCGCCAAGTTCGAGCGGCCGGACCAGAAGCGGCGTGGCGAAAGTGTTATCGACCATCAGCGGCACGCCCGCCTGGCGCGTCATTTCCGCGATTTTGTCCATCGCGCCGACCCGCAGCAGCGGGTTGGAGACCGTCTCCATCAGGACCAGCCCCGGCTTGACTTCCCCGAGCGCCCGCTCGACGGCATCCAGGTCGCAGATATCCACCCACGTCGTTTCGACGCCGAACGGCTCCATGATTTTCATGAGCGTCGATACCGTCGCGCCGTAGAGCACATTGCCCGCCACGACCCTCTTCGGCCGGTCGAGCAGCGCCGCGATCAGGCCGAGATGAACGGCGCTCATGCCGGAGGCGCAGGCCACCGTTCCCCCGCCGCTCTCCAGAGTGTTGACCAGCTCTTCCAGCGCGCTGCCGGTGGGATTATCGTAACGCGCGTAGGACGGCCCTTCTTCTTCGCGGCCCATCACCCGGTCCAACTGCGCCATCGAATCGTAGAAATAGCTGGCGGCCGTATAGATCGGCGTCGTGACGGGGATAAAGCCGCCGGCTTTTTTGCGGTCGCCGGCATGCACGAGCTTGCTTTCGATTTTCATGATCGGAACCTTGCGGGCTTCAAAGGCGCTTCCACCGCACTCCTTCCCTGGTGTCTTCCAGGACAACGCCCTTTGCCGCCAATTCGGCGCGAATCTGATCGGCGCGCGCGAAATCCCTGGACTTCTTCGCCGCCGCGCGTTCCGCCACCAGCGCTTCGATCTCCGCGTCGCTGAGGCCCGCCGCGCTTGCCGAGGGGTGCAGGACATCGAAAACGGCGTCAAATCGCGCCAGATAATCCAGCGCTTCCCGGGCGTCGGCGGCGCGGAATTCGCCCGCGTCCATGGCCGTGTTGGTGTCGCGGATATATTCGAATACCGCGGCCAGCGCCTCGGCGGTGTTCAGATCGTCATCGAGGGCGGCTTCGAAGGCGTTCCGCGCGGCGCGCGTGCGCTCCTTCACCTTTTCATTCGAACCCTCCGGAAACTTCGCCGTTTCCAGGCGGATTTTGTAGTTCCGCAGCCGCTCGATGGACGTCGCCGCGGCTTTCAATCCATCGAAGGTGAAGTTCAGCTTCTTGCGATACGGCACCGAGGCCAGCAGATAGCGCACCGCTTCCGGCGAATAACCCTTTTCGAGCAGATCGCGCAGCGTATAAAAATTGCCCAACGACTTGGACATCTTCTGTCCTTCGACAATCAGGTGCTCGGAATGCAGCCAGTAGCGCACGAACGGCTTTCCGGTGAGCGCCTCGGCCTGCGCGATTTCGTTTTCGTGATGGGGAAAAATCAGATCGACGCCCCCGGCATGAATATCGAGCGTTTCGCCCAGATACTTCATCGCCATCACCGAGCATTCGATGTGCCAGCCGGGGCGGCCGGGCCCCAGGGGCGTTTCCCAGCCGGGCTCGCCGTCCTTTTGCGCCTTCCATAGCACGAAATCGCGGGCGTCGGCTTTGTCGTATTCATCCACGTCCACGCGGGCGCCGGCGCGGATGCCGGAAAAATCGTTGTGCGAAAGCTTGCCGTATTCGGGAAACTTGGCGATGCGATAATACACCGATCCGTCGCTGCGGTAGGTGTACCCGCGCTCTTCCAGCTTCTGGATCGCCGCGGCCATGTCGCCGATGTGGTCGGTGGCTTTCACCAGCCTCTCCGGACGCTCCAGGCGCAAAGTGGCCGTGTCTTGCAAGAACGCCTGGGTATAGACCTCGGTATAATCGAAGATCGATTTGTGCGCGGCCGCGGCGTTGCGGATAATTTTATCGTCGACGTCGGTGATGTTCATCACGTGATCGAGCCGGTAGCCGCGCGCCCGCAGCCAGCGCCTCAGAATATCCTGCGAGGTGAACGCCCGCAGATTGCCGATGTGCACGAAGTTGTAGACGGTCGGCCCGCAGGTGTACATCCGCACCAGGTTGTCCTGAAGCGGCGAAAAGATTTCCGCTTGTTGCGTGAGCGTGTTGTAGAAACGCAGCGGCATACCGGGGATTTCTCTATCCTAGCAGGCGGTGGAGGAATCCCCCGCCGGGCCCGCCAGGCCGCATAATACAAACATCGAAGTCCCGATTCTCATTCCGGCCTATCAGCCCGGCGAGGCTCTCGACCGGCTCATCGGCGCGCTGCTGAGCTCAGGCGGCGATCCCATCATCCTCGTCGACGACGGCAGCGGCCCCGCATTCGCCTCGCGCTTTGAGCGCCTCGCCCGCCGCGATCGCGTGTATCTGCTCCGCCACGCGGTCAACCTCGGCAAAGGCGCCGCGCTCAAAACCGGAATGAACTTCGCGCTGGTTCATTTCCCGAACTGCGCCGGCGTGGTTACCGCCGACGCCGATGGCCAGCACGCGCCGGAGGATATTCTTGGCGTGGCCAAACGCCTGGGCGAGGATGCCGGCGCGCTGCTGCTCGGCGTTCGCCAGTTTCAAGGCGAGGTGCCGCTGCGCAGCCGCTTCGGCAACTCGCTGACCCGGGCGCTGTTATACCTGGTCGCCGGGCAGAAGCTCGCCGATACCCAGACCGGTCTTCGCGGCATTCCCGCCGCGCTCGCCGCGCATCTTCTCCGGGTCCCCTCCAGCGGCTATGAATTCGAGCTCGACATGCTGATGGCCTGCAAGTATCAGGGCTTCCCCATCGCGCAGATCCCGATTCGCACCATTTACGAAAACGGCAACAAATCGTCGCATTTTCACCCGATTTTCGACTCGATGCGCATCTATTTCCTGCTTTTGCGCTTCAGCGTGCTGTCCCTGCTCACCGCGATTCTCGATAATCTGATCTTCGCCGTCTCGCTCGGCTACACCGCCCGCATCGGCGAATCGCAGCTTCTGGCGCGCCTGGTGGCGATGGTGTTCAATTATCTGGGCGCGCGCGGCGCCGTTTTCCATTCCCGCCAGCGCCACGCCGTGGTCTTTCCGAAATACGCCGCTCTGGTGGCGGCCAACGGATTTTTATCCTACGCCCTGCTTGAACTGCTGCACCTGCGCTTCGGCTGGCCGGCGATACCCGCCAAACTCGCCGCCGAAGGAATTCTGTTTATCGCCAATTTCGCCATCCAGCGCGACTTCGTCTTCACTCGCCGCCCCGCCCCCGCCGCCACCGACTGGGACTCCTATTACAAGAACGTCCCGGCCACCGCGAAACTCACCCGGAAATACACGGCCTCGGTCATCGTCGGGCAACTGCGGTCGCGCCTGAGCCCGCCCGCCACCATCGTCGAAATCGGCGGCGCCAACAGTTGCTTTCTGGACGCCATCCTCGCCGCGATCGGCTGCTCCGCCTATCACGTCATCGACACCAACCGCTACGGCTTGTCGCTTCTTTCCGAGCGCGCCGGGGAGATCGTTCATTTGCACCAGCAGAGCGTTCTTTCGCTCGATCTGGAGGTGCGCGCCGACGCCGTTTTCAGCGCCGGCCTGATCGAGCACTTCAGCCCCGAGCAGACCCGGCAGGCGATCCTCGCCCATTTCCGGCTGGTCAAACCAGGCGGAATCGTGCTGATCACCTTTCCCACGCCGACGCTGCTCTACCGCCTCACCCGCGGGTTTCTTGAAGCGATCGGCCAGTGGAAATTCCCGGACGAGCGGCCGCTCGGCTACGAAGAAGTTCTCGCCGCGGTGGGCGAGCGCGGCGAAGTGGTGTTTCGAAAGACGCTATGGCCGCTGATGCTCACGCAGGGCTTGATCGTGGCGCGCGAAATCGCCGCGCAGTCCGGCTACACCGCCGCCAGCGCGTAGCGCGCCAGCTCCGGGCCGATTCGATCAAGCGGCAGGATCTCCTCCGCCGCGCCGATCCGGATCGCCTCGCGGGGCATCCCGAACACCACGCAGGTGGCTTCGTTCTGCGCGATGGTGCGCGCGCCGGCCTGCTTCATCCGCAGCATCCCCGCCGCGCCATCGGCGCCCATCCCGGTCAGGATCACGCCCAGCGCCTGCCCTCCGGCGATCTTCGCCGCCGAATCGAACAGCACATCCACCGACGGACGTTGATACAGCACCGGATCGCCGCCATGCACCGCCACGCGATACGCCCCGGGTGCGCCGCGCAAGCTCATATGAAAGTTTCCCGGAGCGATCAGCGCCAGCCCCGGCTCGGCCGCATCGCCGTCCGAGGCTTCCTTCACCCGAATTTTGCAGATGTCATTCAGGCGCCGCGCGAATTCGCGCGAAAAAACCGCGGGGATGTGCTGCACCACCACGATCGGCGGCATCTCCGCCGGCAGCGGCGCGAGCACCGCCCGCAGCGCCTCCACTCCGCCGGTGGACGCGCCAATGGCAATCAGCGAAACGCCCCTCCGCCGGGACTCGGCGCGCGGGGGCGCTTCCGCCGCAGCCGGGGGCCGGTCCAGGCGCGCGCCCGCCGCCGCCCGGATCTTCAACGCCAGTTGATCCCGCAGCTCCGTCACCGAATATGGACCGCCCGGCTTGGCCACCACATCCACCGCGCCCGAATGCAGCGCCTCCAGCGCCGCCTGGCTCGACGATTGCCCCAGGGAGCTGATCACCACCACCGGCAGCGGATGATAGCGCATCAATTTTTTCAGGAACGTCAGCCCGTCCATGCGCGGCATCTCGATATCGAGCGTCAGCACGTCGGGCTTGAGCGAAAGAATCTTGTCGCGGGCGACGAAGGGATCCGACGCCGTGCCCGCCACCTCCAGGTCCGGATGCGAGCCGACGATCTCCGACAGCGCCCGCCGCACAATCGCCGAATCGTCCACGATCAGGACGCGAATCTTGCCGCTGCTCATGCGCAATCCAGGCGCGCGGTGATGGCGAGCCTTCCCTCCGGCGTCGCAAAGCACTGGTGAACCTCCGCGCCCGATCCGAAATCCGGCGCCGCCATTTCCGGCGCACGCAGCGCCACGCGCTCCTCCGGATGCAGGCGGCTCAACACCGCGCCGCAAAGAATATTGGCAAGCTCTCGGCTCACCATCTCCAACTGCTCCGCCGTCACGCCGCCCGGATCTTCGGCCAGAAATGCCGCGCTCGCGGCGACTGCCAGCTCCGGCGAGATCATCACCGACATCTCGCCACCCTGGAAGGCCACCCGCACGGCGACGAACTCCTCCGCATGCTGGCAGCTCACCGGCTCGGCTGGGGAAAAGAACATCGTTTCCAGCACGTCTTGCGCGACCGCCCGCGCCGCCGCCAGAAAATCCGCCGCGGCGATCACGGCAGCCCTCCCAAGGCGCGCCCGACTTCTTCCCGCAGCGCCTCCGGCGAAAACGGCTTGGCGATATAGCCGCGCGCCCCCAACGCGGTCATCCGCTCCCTGCGGTCGCGCGTCGCGTCGGTGGAGATCACCACCGCCGGAATCGAGCGCAACGCCTCATCGGCGCGCAGAGCCGCCAGAAACGCCTCGCCATCCATGCCCGGCATGTTGATATCGGTCAACACCAGATCGACGCGCGCCGAGCGCGCTTTTTGCAGCCCGCCGGCTCCGTCCGGCGCTTCCAGATACTCAGCCTGATCGAATCCGGCCAGGCACATCACGCGCCGCACGAAGCCGCGCATCACCGGCGAATCGTCCACGATCAGAATGGTCACGTCATGCTCCTTTCCGTCTGCGGCCAGGCGCCGTTCAGGCCGGACTCCCGCACCAGCACGCGCCCGGTGGCGGCCTCCAGCCGCACGGTGCGCGATACGCCGCCGCCCACCGCTTCCGATTTGACCAGCAGCCCTTCTTTCCACAGCAGCTTGCGCGCGGCCAGATGGTTGCGCTTTCCGATCTGGAACAGCTCGTGCCCGTTCAGCGCCTGCGCGCCGCCGGCGATCCGCACCACCAGACGCTCGCGTTTGCCGCCGCGCCGCAACACCTCCTGAAGCAGCAGCGGAATGCCCGTATCGGCGAACATATACGGGTTTCGCGCGGCCTTCTCCGGATCAATCGACGCCTCCGGCAGCATGAAGTGCAGCAGCCCGGCCACCGCAGCCGCGGCGTCGTGCACCGCCACGGCGATGCAGGAACCCAGCGCATAGGTGATCAGCACACCCTCCGGATCGTCCGTGACTTTGCAGTCGGAAACGCCGACCGTCATCTGTTTTTCGACCTGCGTCACACTCCCCTCCGTCCCGCCTTCACGTACGTCGCAGGACGAACGTAGCTCAGCGGGTGCTCCATGCCGCTCAGCGTTTCCGAGTGCCCGACGAAAAAATACCCGCCGGGCTCCAGGCATTCGACCAGCCGCGCGACGATGGTCTGCTGCGTGAGCCGGTCGAAGTACATCAGCACGTTCCGGCAAAAGATGAACAGGAAGGCGCGGCGCGGCAGCGGCCCGATCAGGTTGATCCGTTCAAACTGCACCAGATCCATCACCGCCGGTTTCAACTTGAACCATCCCTGGCGCGCTCCGGTCCCCTTGAGCAGAAACGCGCGGCGGCGCTCCTCCGGCATCTGGTCGAAGCGCGCGGCTTCATACACGCCGGCGCGGGCTTTGTCGAGAACGCGCGTCGAAATATCGCTCGCCAGGATTTGCACATCGCCCGCCCACCGGCACGGCGTCTGGCGGGCCGCCTCAAGCAGCGTCATGGCGATGGTGTAGGGCTCTTCGCCGGAGGAACAGGCCGCGCTCCAGATCCGCAGCGACGGCCGTTCGCGAAACTCCCCCGCCGCCCGCTCCCGCAGAAAGTCGAAGTGCGCCGGCTCGCGGAAGAACGAGGTGTGATTCGTCGTCAGCGAATCGATCAGCGCCGTCAGCGCCTCGCCGGTCTGGTCCGCCGTGACCCAGCGGAAATACTCCTCGAACCCGCGGAACCGCCCTTCGCGAATCCTCCTGGCCAGCCGCGCGGCCACCAGACCCTCCTTGCCCTCGGGCAGATTCAAGCCGAACTTTTCGCGGGCGAGCGCGCTGATTTTGCGGAAATCCGCCGCGCGCAGGACCGGCGTTTCCAGCGCGCTCACGCCGCGGCCTTTCCAAACAGGGCGTCCGGATCGAGGATCAGGCCGACGCGCCCGTCGCCCAGAATCGCGCCTCCCGCCACGCCGCGCACATGGCGCAGCGACTCGCCCAGGCTCTTGATCACCACCTCCTGCTTGCCGATCAGCTCGTCGACGGCCAGGCAGAAGCGCTTGCCTTCGGCTTCGGTGACGATCAGCAGGCTTTCCCACAATTTTTCCGATTTCGGGCGCACGCCAAATTTCCGGTGCAGCCGCACCACCGGCAGCAGCGATCCGCGCACCAGCACCATCTCGTCGCGGCTGGCCACCGTCGAGATCGCCTCCTCGCGCGGCCTGAACATCTCGCGCACCGCGGAGACCGGCATCACGTAGTGCTCGCCGCCGACGCCCACCAGCAGCCCGTCGATGATCGCCAGCGTCAGCGGCAGCTTCAGATAGAAGGTCGCGCCCCGGCCCGGCGCCGAGTGAATCTCGATCTTTCCGCGCAGCTTCAGGATCTGCTTCTTGACCACGTCCATGCCGACGCCGCGGCCGGAGACCGAGGTGATCTGCTCGGCGGTGGAAAAGCCCGGCGCAAAAATCAGGTTGTAGATGTCGCTTTCGGAAAGCTGGGCGCCGTCCTCCACCAGCCCCTTTTCGCGAGCTTTGCGCAGAATCTTTGCGGCATCGAGGCCGCGGCCGTCGTCGCTTACCTCGATCAGGATGAAGCCGGCCTGATGCGCCGCGCGCAGCGTCACCCGCGCCGTGGCGTCCTTGCCCGCGCGCGCCCGCTCCGCCGCCGTTTCGATGCCGTGATCGATGGAGTTGCGCACCATGTGCATCAGCGGATCGGCCAGATTCTCCACGATTCCGCGGTCCAGCTCCGTCTCTTCTCCAAACAATTCCAGCTCGACCTGTTTTCCGGTCTTGCGCGACAGATCGCGCACCAGCCGCGACATCTTGCGGAAGAGCTGGCGGATGGGGATCATGCGCATCGACATCGCCGTGCGCTGCACCTCGGCGGTGATGCGCGACAATTGCGCCAAATTGCGCGTCAGGCGCGGCTTTCCGGCCAGCGCGAGATCCGGATCGTGCTTCACCAGCGACTGCGCGATCACCATCTCGCCCACCATGTCCACCAGAAAATCCAGCTTCTGCGTATCGACCTTGATCGCCTGCGCCTCGGCGCCCCGCTCGGCCGGCTCCGGCTCCTGCGCCGCCGAAAGCGCGCTCAGCGCCGCGGGCACCGCCGCTTCCGGCCGCGTCTGCTGGGCCGAGGCGCGAATGGAGGCCAGCAACTGCTGGTCGGCTGCCAGCGCCGGCGCGTTGCCCGTCTCCAGCATCTGCTTCAGCGCCGCCAGCGACCGGTCCAGATAATCCTTCCCGGCCAGAATCACGTCGATGTGCGCCGGCGTGATCCGGAAGCTCCCGTTGCGCGCCAGATCGAGCACCGTTTCGATCTCGTGCGCCACCTCCTGAATCGGATCCAGGCCCAGGAATCCCGCCAGTCCCTTGATGGTGTGAAAGCCGCGGAAGATCGCGTGCAGAGCCTCCGCGTTCGCCGCGTCCTGATCGAGCGCGAGCAGTTGCAGCTCGACGTTGCTCAGATGCTCGCCCGCCTCGACCACGAAGTCGTTGATCAGCTCCGGATCGCGCGCCAGCTCGTTGAGTTGTACCGGCATCTCCGCCATGCCTGCTCCGCTTCAGGCGAGCGCGCCGGCCAGCCCGTGAATTTCCCGCGCGTTCATCACTTTGTTGATATCCAGCAGGATCTTCACTTTGCCTTTGATCTTGGCCATCCCCAGCAGATACGGCGTCGCCACGCCGCGGCCGAACTCGGGCGTGTCCTCGATCTCCGAGCCCTGCACGTTCAGCACCTCGCAAACTTCATCCACCACCACGCCGGTCAGCATCCGCGCTCCGCCCTCGTCGATCTGCACTACGATGATGCAGGTGCGCGCCGAATATTCCTGCTCCGGCATGCCAAACTTCACCCGCAGATCCACTACCGGGATTACCTTGCCGCGCAGATTGATGACGCCTTTCACATAAGCGGGCGTCTGCGGCACCTGCGTGATCTCCTGCACGCCCATGATCTCGCGCACCCGCAGCACCTGGATGGCGAACTCTTCTTTACCTAAGACAAAGGTCAGATATTTTCCGGCGCGCGAATCGTTCTTCGCGGCGCTGTCGGGGGTCGCTGTCGCCAATGCCATTCTGTTTCTCCTTAAATCTCGGTGAACTCTTCCTCGAGCGGAATGGCCCCGCGCCTGGTTTTCGGCGGCGCCGGATCCCGCGGCCTGGCTTCGGCGCGCCGTTCCGGTTCGGGTCTTTTGCCCTCCGCCCGCCGCACCGCAGCCGCCATGGCATCGGCCTGGTGCGCTTTCTCCACCAGTTCGCTCAGCCGCTCCACCACCTGGCCCATGGTGGACGCCTGGGCCGACAGCTCCTCGCTCGCCGAAGCGCCCTCTTCCGCGCTGGCCGCCGTGCTCTGCGTCAACTGATTCATCTGCTGGATGGCCTTGGAGATTTCCTCCACGCCCCGCGCCTGCTCCTGGCTGCCCAGGTTCACCTCATCCACCAGCACCTTCACCTTGGCCGAGCTTTCCGTGATCGCGCGGATCACCTCCGTCACCTGTTGCAGCCGGACGCTGCCTTCGCCCGATTTGCGGATCGACTCCTCGATCAGCGCCGCGGTGTCCTTGGCCGCCTGCGCCGAGCGCTGCGCCAGATTGCGCACTTCATCGGCCACCACCGCAAAGCCCATGCCCGCCTCGCCGGCGCGCGCGGCCTCCACCGCCGCATTCAGCGCCAGAATATTGGTCTGAAACGCGATCTCGTCGATGACTTTGATGATTTTGCCGATCTTGTCGCTGGAGGCATTGATCTCGTGCATCGAGATCACCATCTGCTCCAGAGTTTGGTTGCCTTCCTTCACCAGCCTCTCGGTGTCGCTCATCAAGCCGGCGACCGCGCCCGCGTTTTCCGCGTTCTTCTTCACCATCGAGGTGATCTCCTCCACCGAGGCGGCTGTCTGCTCCAGCGAAGCCGCCTGTTCGGAGGCGCCCTGCGCCAGCGTCTGGCTGGAGGAAGCCACCTGGGTGGAAGCGCTCGCCACCTGCGCCCGCGCATCTCCCAGCTCCAGGGCCAGCCGGCGCAGCGCGGCCGTCGAGTTCCGGACCACCAGCAGCACCGCCGTTCCCGCCGCCAGGAAAATCACGATCACCAGCCCTGAAATCCAGCGGCTGCGCGCGATGCTCTCCCGCCCCGCGCCCAGATCGTCTTGAATCATCTTTTTCTGGATCGCCACGACATCCGCCGCCGCGGCCTTCATCTGCGGCTCCAGCGGAAGCACGCGCTTTTCATAGATCGACCACGCTTCCCGGAAATTCCGCTTGCGCAGCAGCTCCCAGATCTGCCGCTCCGCCTCCACCGAGGCCGTCAGTTCGGACGTCAGCGCCGCGGCGTCCCGCTGGCCCTGCTCCGTCATCAGAATCGGCCGGATCTGGTCCAGCACGCCGGAGAGCTGCCGGGCGTAGCTTTCAAATACGCCTTGATTCTGCTGCGCCATCCCCATCTGATTCAGGTAGCCGCGCAGAAGCACCGCGCGCTGCGCCGAGAGCATCTCGGCGGCGTCGGCGCCCGCTTCCTCCATCAGCTCCAGCTTGGTCGTATCCGACCCCGCCGATTTCTCAAACCGCTGGCCAATGTCGCGCATGGACAACGCCGACGTCAGCGCCAGAGTGGCCGTTACGGTCAACATAACCATGAACCCGGCGGCCAGCTTCTGCCCTATGGTGAATCGTGATCTTCGCATTCCTTCTCCTTGGGCGCCGGTCCGCGGCGGACCGGCCCTTCTGCTCCTTTCAAATCGCAAGAATCTGGGGAATCTGAAAGCCCAGCCGCACCGCGCGCGGGGATTCGCCGGCCGTGGGCGCCAGGCACACCTGAACGTACATGGTTTCTTCACCGCAGCGGAACGGCACCACCGTCCATTCCTGAATCCGCGCGCTGCGCGTCTGGAAGTTGCGGCCGAAGATCACCGTCGGCGTGCTCAGCCCCATCTCGCCGAGCTTCTCTTCAAGCGCCGTCTTCACATTGCCGATGATCATGTTGGTGATCTCGCCGATGGCGTCCAGCACCTCCTCGTTGACGTTCTCAAACGGGGACGCCAGAAGATGGGAGGCCATGGTGCACGCAAAGGCCCCCGTGCACGCCACGCTGCCCGTGCCCGACCACGGGCCAGCCAGCCCGATCAGCGTCACCAGCCCCGAAGTCGGCGAGGCCGCCACCGCCATCTCCACCGGCGTCTCGCCGGCCTCAATTTCCAGGCCCAGCATGGTCGAGAAAACCTCCTCGGTGGAGGCTTTGATCGCGCCGATCACCTCTTCGCGCGAAATTTGACTGCGATTCTCCATAAATGATTCGCCGGCGCGTCTTAAAAAAATTGCGCCAGCTTCTCCTTGATCTGTTCGGCGTTGAACGGCTTCCGCACATATCCCGCCGCGCCGAGTTGCACGGCTTCGAGCACCTTGGCCTGGCTGCCTTCGGTGCTGACCATCACCACCGGAAGCTCCTTCCACGGATCGGTCGCCTTCAAATGGCTGAGCAGCTCCAACCCATTCATATTCGGCATGTTGATGTCGGAAAGAACCAGGCCGATCTGCTGCCGTTGCAGCGTCTCCAGCGCCTCCTTGCCGTCTCCGGCTTCATAAATGTTACCGATGGGGATCTCCGCCTGCCTGAGAACCCGCTGCAAAATCTTGCGAATCGCCGCGGAGTCGTCAACGATGAGAATGTCTAGCATGTGGGTCCGTGTACCTGGACTGCTTATCGCCTCCGGCGGGAGAATTTTGAATGGAAGGAACCCGCCCTGGCCGGGCCGGACAAGGATGAGCCGCGCCAGCTCGCCCCCCGGCATCGGGTCAGGCAGCCCGCAACGGCGGCGGCGTGCAAAGCTGTGGTGGAGGCGGCGGGAGTCGAACCCGCGTCCGGAAAAGTCTGCCGCGGCAAGACTACGTGCGTTTCCGGTTCGGTGGTTTTCGTCCGCTCCGTAAAAAACCGGCAAGAACGAAGCGGCTTAGCCTGATAGATCTCGGCCCTCCCGCTCCAGGCGGAAGCCGGAGAGCCTATCCTGCAAAAATGACGCCCTCGGAACCCCGCGCAGGCTCAGGATCCCAGAGCGGCCACTTAATTAATTAAGCAGCGTAAGCAAACTGCTGATTGGCAGTTATTGGTTTCCGATCGTTTTACGGGAGCTCGGAACCCGGCACGACTTCCCACGACAGATGCAATCCCGTCGAATCCGTTGCGCCCCCTTTCGTTCCCATTTTAACATTGTGTTAGAAGATGACTCCTCCGGCGGTGCTGCCCGAGATCGGAACCCGGCAAGAGGACGAACTTACCCCGCTCTTCAACGTCGTCCTGCTCGACGACGACGACCACACCTACGATTACGTCGTCGAAATGCTCTCGAACATCTTCCTTTTGCCCGCCGAAATCGCCTTCCAGCACGCCATCGAGGTGGACACCACCGGGCGCACTATCGTCATGACCTGCGAGCGCGAGCAGGCCGAGTTCGCCCGCGACCAGATCCACGCCTACGGCGCCGATCCCCGCATGCCGCGGTCGAAAGGCTCCATGACCGCGATCGTGGAGCCGGCGACTATTTCAGGTTGATCACCTTGGCGTTCGCGGGATACTTCAGCTCGAACGCCGAATCCGGCAGATTCGCCGGGATTTTTATATCGGAGTACGTGTTCAGGTCGTAGTTGCCCGAGGGCTGCGTCACCTTCTCCTGAATCGCGTAGCTTTTCCCCTCCGGAATCCACAGCTCGATCTGCGTGGCGTATTTTCTCACCTCCGCCGATTTCGGAATCAGAACCAGATGGCTGCACGGCGTCCCCTCCACCGTCTCCGATCCGGCCAGCTTCAGCTCATAGCTCTGCGTCAGCTCGCTTCCCGCCGCGCCGAAGGTGAGCAGAATGAACTGATCGATCTGGGCCGCGTTCTTGCCCACGTCGAAAACATCCACCTGGTTGCTGTTCGGGTAGTACTTCCGGACAATGTGGCCGCTGAAACCGATGCTGGTCTCATCGGGAGGATGGAAGTGCAGAACGCCGGCCACCTCATTTTTCCCGCGCCGCATCAGCTTCAAATCGCCGCTCTGGGTGGTCGACTCCTGGAGCACCGCGTCGTAGTTGACGCGCTTCAGATTCGCCGCCACGGACTTGAACCTCCTGGCGCCCTCGTCCATGCGGTGCAGCACGGCTTCGAGCGAATCCGCGCGCAGCGCAGCGGCGGTCAGAAGCGCGCTCCAGAAAATGCGCGTCACGGCTTGAGGAAGGCCATGTAGCCTTTGATCTCCTGTTCGGAATCGTCGTAGATCGGTTCGACGCTGGTGATCACCACGTGGGTTTTATACCGCTCATTGATGACCGCTGCCGCGCGCTGCGCCCGTTGCGCTTCGGGAACGTTGGCCAGCTTCTGCGGCTCGATCCACACGCCGCCGTGCAGCATCACGATGCTGGGCGCCTTGGGCTGATCGCGAAAAATCTCGCGCGGCGTGAGAAATATAAAGCAGAGAATCAGCGCGACCATGACATCGTACTGCCAACTGGCCCGCGGATAATCCCAGAACAGAAACCGGCCGATGCTGCGCATCGCTTCCAGTTTATCAGGCAGCGGCCGCCGCTACTCAAGCGCGCTTGGAGAACGATTGACTCCTTGACTTAAGGCGGAGCGGCTGGTAAACTTGCGTAACGTTAGCTATGAGCCGTAACGGATACAAGAAACTCGCATTGATCGCGTTCGCGGGCGTGTTTCTGAGCTCCGCCTCATCCGCCCGCGCCAATATTCTCTTCAATGCTTCGTTTGAGAGTTCCATCACCGGCGATCCAGATCACGCCGCGATCGAGAACGCGATTAACAGCGCAATCGCCTTCTATACGGCGAACATCACCACGAACATTACCGTAAATATCGCGTTCGCGGAGACGTCGAGCGGGCTTGGGCAGAGCGACACCTATGTCGAGACCATTCCTTACCTCACCTTCATCGCGGATTTGCATAACTCCTCTTCCGGCGATTCGACCGATACTACCGCGCTCAACGGATTGCCGATCTACCCGACAGATCCCGTAAATGGAGGCACCACGATAACCGCGACCGTCGCAAATCTGAACGCAATCGGCGTCGCCTCCGCGACGGGGAGCAGTGATCCCTGCCCCGGTGGCACCCTCAGCGGTACCTTTAACGCTTGCATTGAAGTAAATCCGAGTCTCACGAGCCCACCCCAATCGCTCTCCGGGAATTATTATCTAGAGGCCGTCGTGCAGCATGAAATTGATGAGGTTCTCGGCCTCGGTTCAGGGCTGGTCTCCGGAAAGAGCCCCGGCATTCTTCATCCGGAAGATCTTTTCCGGTACGACGGCAGCGGCAACCGCAGCTACAGCAACAATAGTTGCACCTCGCCCCCGGCCGCGTACTTTTCGCTCGATGGCACAACCGATATCCATCCCTTCAACAACTGCAATAACGGCGGCGATTACGGCGACTGGGCTTCCACATCCACGCCGTTCGTGCAGGACGCCTTCGGCACGCCGGGCGCGACACCATCCCTTAGTCTCGGCTCTCCGGAAGCTGTGGCGCTCGATGCCATCGGATATAACTTTACCGGCCAGACCGGCACGCCGGAACCGGGGACGATGGGCCTGATTTCGTTTTCGCTCGCCATCCTCGGCGCCGCGGCGTATCGCTCAAAGAGCGCGCGTTGATCTAATCGACCCTCATCGCCTCCAGCGGATCGACGGCCGCGGCTCGTCTGGCCGGCAGGAACGCGGCCAAAGCGCACACCGCGACCAACACCAGCACCGCGGCCGCCAGCGTCGCCCCATCCAGCGGGCTCACCCCATAGAGCGCCGACCGGATCAGCCGCTCCGCCGCGAGCGTCAATCCCAGGCCCAGCAAAATTCCCAGCGCCAGCATTCGCCCCGCGCCCGCGAACACCAGCCGCATAATTTCGGCCCGGCCCGCGCCCAGCGCGATCCGCACCCCGATCTCGCGCGTCCGCGCCGTCACGATCAGCGAGATCAAACTATACAAACCCACCGAGGCCAGCAGCATCGCCGCCGCCGCGAACATCGCCAGAAACCGCGTGTTCAATCGCGGCTGCTCCAGCGCGTCCTCGACGATGCTCGAAAGCGGCTTGAGCCCGAACACGGCGCGGTTCGGCTCGATGCCGTGAACCAGTTGCCGGATCTGCTCCATCAGCGCCCGCGGATCGCCCTTGGCCCGCACCACATACTCGGGATCGGGCCATCCGCCCGGCGGCAAGCACACATACACGTAGGGCGCTACGGGCGCGGCCAGCCCGTCTTCCTTGACATCCCCCACCACGCCCACGATCACGTCGCCGGGCGTGCCCGGCTGATCCAAAAACCGGTAGTGGCGCCCGATCACATTCTGGCCCTTCGCGTACATCTCCACGAACCGGCGATTCACCATCGCCGGGGTCGGCCGCGGGTGGGCAAAATCCATCACATCGGGCTGGCGGCACCACTCGCCGGCGAGCAGCGGAATGCGCAGCGCCTTCGGATAATCCTTGCTGATCGAACGCTCGCCCACCGTGAACGTCTGCCGCTCCTCGGTTCCGGTTAGGCCGTCCACCGTGAATTGAAAATTCAGCGTGGCGCCGGTGGCCGGAAGAAAATTGGTTGTGCCCGCGGCCTCCACGCCCGGCAGCCGTTCGAGCGCGTCCAGAATCGCCACCTGCATCCGCCCCACGCGCGGGCGGTCCTCATCCCACGCCGCGCCGACGTGAAAAGTGATCGCGTTCGACGCGTCGAAACCGGCATCGACGCGGCTAAGGTTGTAGTAGCTGCGCAGCAGCAGCCCCGCCGCGGCGAGCAGCAAAACGGTCAAGGAAAGCTGCGCCACCACCAGGCCGCGCTGCAATACGCGCCGTCCGCCGGAGACGCTGCGCGAGGACTCCGCCAGCAGTCCCGCCAGATCGCCGCGCGTCGCTTGCAACGCGGGAACCACGCCGAAGGCGAGCGCCGCCAGCAGGCTCGCTGCGGCGGCGAACCACAGGGCCCGCGAATCGAACGCCAGCTCCGTCATGCGCGGCAGATCGGCGAACGTTTTGCCGACAACCCCGGTCGCCGCCCACGCCGCCGCGCCGCCCAGCGCCGCTCCGCCAATCCCGATCAGCAGAACCTCGCGCATCACCGTGGCGATCACCTGCCCGCGCGAGGCGCCCACCGAACTGCGAATCGCCATCTCCCGCTCGCGCTGGTGAAGCTGCGCCAGCGTCAGCCCGGAAATGTTCGCCACCGCGATCAGCAGCAGCAATCCCACCGCGCCGAAAACCAGCAGCAGCGTGCGCCGGTACTCGCCCACCCGCTGCTCCTTCAAATCGCCCACCAGCGCCGACCAGTATTTATCGGTGCGCGGATACTGCTCGCCCAAATCGCGCTGCACCCGCGCCAGATCCTCCTGCGCCTGCGCGATGGTCACGCCGGGCTTCATCCGTCCGACGCCGGAAAAGAATCGCGCTTCGCGGATGCGCATCAGATCCGGAGGAGTTTGCGCCGGAAGCCACACGTCGATCTCCGGCGCTTGAAACTCCTTGGGCATCACGCCCACGATCGGATAAGCGCGGCCGGCCAGCAGCAGGGCCTTGCCGAGCGCGCCGCGATCCTGCCCGTAGCGCCGCGTCCAAAAGCCATAGCTGATCACCGCCGCGGCCGGCCCGCCCGCGATCTCCTCCTGGCTGGCGAACGTCCTTCCTAAAATGGGCGACACGCCATAAACCTGAAAATATCGCGGCGCCACGCGCCGGCCGGCGAGCCTTTCCGGCTCCGCTCCGCTGGTGTCGGTGACGTTCTCCGCATAGCTCCCGGAGATCGCGGCGAACGTCCGGCTCATCCGGTTCCAATCCTCGATGCGCGCCGGCGCGACCAGGCTCTCTTTTTTATTCTTCGATGGGCTCGCTTCGAGCAGCGTGACCAGACGGTCCGCATCGGGATAAGGCAGCGGCTTCAGCAGAATCGTATCGACTACGGAAAAAAGCGTGGTCGTCGCGCCGATGCCGAGCGCCAGCATCAGCACCGCCGTAATCGTATACCCCGGCCGCCGCGCCAGCGACCGGATCGCGATTCGCCATTGCTTCATCCGAGCACCTCGTCAGAGATATACCGCGCGGAGGCCCCAAAAGTTCCACGGTTTCCGCAATTCCTTTCACCACAGATAGTCCTTGGCCTCCGCCCGCCGCTCATAGCTGTCGAGCACATGCACCACCCGGATCTTTTTGATCTTGGCCGGCGAGAGCTGGCCGATCGGTACATACAAGATCTTGCGGTTTAAATGCGCGGCGATGGACCGGAAAATCGACCGCGGCGGTTTTGCCGCGACATAAACCACGAACTTCTCCACCGAATAATCGAGCCCCGCCATCAATAACCGCTCCGGTTTCGACTCGGTAAAGTCATAATCCGGGTCCGACCAGACGTCGAATAAACGGCGCGGCGGCAGCGTCATTAAAAATCCGCCGTACTCGGCGCGCCCGATTCCCGGGCCCACCAGGTGATCGAAGGGAAACGTCGAATAAAACGCCATATCCGATTCGTTCTGATGCTCGCCGAGCCATGTGGTCAGGTACCGGTAGCGGTCCTCGCGGTCTTCGTCGAAAATCACCACCACTGCGCCGACCTCGCCCGCCAGCCGGTCCGCCTTGCGCACGAAAATTTTCTTGCGAGGCCAGTTGCGAATCGTTTCGCGAATATCGATGCCATCCAGAATCGAAGTGGTGAACGGCTCGACGCGCACCCGCTCCTCGGAGAGAATCGCTTTCGCCTTCTGCTTCAAAAATCGGCCGTATTCCTCGATTACCAGATCTTCCGGCGGATAGGAACAAATCGCGTCGCCGGTGGTTTGCTTGGCCCATTCGCCGGGATATTTTTCGCGCTTGCGCGGTTTTAATCCCGCCGGCTTCAGGCGTTGTTTGGGGCGCGGGAGCCTCCGCCGGATACGCAATCGCTTGGTGTTGATCCAGATTTCGCCGGCGCTCAGGCGCACGGTTTCCAGATCCGACGCTTCCTGCTGCGCCAGATAACGGTTGGCCATCTGCCACACTTCCCAACCGTAATTGTCGTCGACCACCGAACGCGCCGCCACCGCCAAATCGTACGCATTTGCGACTAAATCGCCGCTGATTTGTGCTAAATTGCGCGTAAATCGCGCGATGACGCGGCGCTGCCAGTGCGCGATCTTTTCCCCGGTCGATGCGCCATATTTCGCCTCGGCTTCGCGCAACAAATCGAGCTGCGCGCGCGGCCGGTCGAGCTTTTCCTCCCCGCGCAGGTCCAAGCGGAAAAACTCGTAGCGCTCTTGCAGATACGGATATTCGATGGTGATCTCGGCCAGGCAGTCCGGGTGCGGATTGAGCAGCCGCGTCTCGATTCTTTGGCCGCCCGGGGGCTCCGGCTGCGGCGCCTCCATCGCGTCCAGCAGCGGATCGAGCAGGTTCAGCGAAACCACCACGAAGATGTTTTTCAACAAATCCGCGCCTTGCAGCTTCCACGCCATCGCGGAGGCGTGCGCGGCCACATCGGCGGTCCGCGGCTGCGGCCACAGGCGATAGGCCTCGATATATTTTTGCAGTCCCACGCGGCGGATCGCGTAGGTATCGGGATAGGCGTCGTGCAGGTGCGGGCGCTCGAGCGAATCGGGTTCGAGAAAAATCACTTCCGCGCCGATCTCTTCAGCCGTGCGCAGCGCTTCGGTGAACGGATCGGCCGGCTCGACGGGAACATAAATCGCGCGCTCCTGGTCGGATTCGTCGGTATAAAGGATCACCGACATTTCCGGCAGGCGGGCCAGCGCGCGGCGGTACGATTTTTCCAGAAATCCGGGCAGTTCGACGGCGATAATCGGCGGTCTTTCCGCCAAAAGCCGGCGCCGCAGCTCGATCGAAAATTCCAGGCGTCCGGGGACCACCGGGAAGTAGGAATAGCGGCCGCGCTCCAGCGCGCCGGCCTTGATTTCAGCCTCGAGGGACATAACGCAGGGCCTCTTCGCCGAGCGTCTGCTCGATTGCCTTGCGCAGCGCCGTTCCGTCGACTCCGCCTTCCCCCCATCCGAGCTTTAGGGCAAAGCGCGCGATGTTGATTCCGTCGCGCACGGTGTAGCGCTCGTCGGCGGAATGGGCTTGCTGGAGAAAATCGGTGACATAGTTCAGAATACGCTCATCGCTGAACGGGAGATTTTCGCGCAAAATCGCAAATTCCTCATGGCGCTCCGGAAAATCGATCAGAATTTGCGGCTGCAGGCGGGAGTGGATGTATTCGGGCAGATCAAACGTGCTCGCGTCGTCGTTCATGGTCGCCACCAGACGGAACAGCGGATGCGCGCGGATCTTCACGCCGGCGACGATCGATTCCACGTACCGGCGATTGTCGAGCAGCGGAGCCAGGCTGGCCCAGCTTTTCTCGCTCATGCGATTGCCTTCATCCAAAATCGCGATTCCGCCGCGCAGCATCGCCGTCACCAGCGGCGAGGCGACGTAGCGCAGTTTCGCCTCACCTTCGATTACCGGCGTAATCAGCAGATCCTCGGGCCGCGTATCGACGGTGGCCTGCATGATATAGACCTCGCGGCCCAGGCGCTTGGCCGCGGCGTAGGCCAGCGTCGTTTTACCCACGCCCGGCTTGCCGACCAGGCGCGGATTCATCGGAACGTCCCGCGGATCGATCACCAGCCAGGCGGCCAGAAGCTGGCGCATGACTTCTTCCTGCCCGACCCAGGTTCCGGGCAGCTCGTCCGGATGGGCCAGATGCACGGAGATCCCTTCAATATCGACGATCATGTGATTTCAATGTAACAGAGCCGGCCAACCGGACAAGCCCGGGTCAAACGCCGAGCCGGGCCACAGGAGCGCGCGGGCGGCGGGGCGGTGGCGGAGACGATCACCGGCTTTGCGGCCGGTTTTAGAACGAGAACCGCGCGCCGATCTGTAGCGCCCGCGGGCCGCCGGATCCGAACACCTGGTTGATCCGCGCGGTCGGCTGTCCGAACGTCGCGGTGTTGTTCAGCGTATAGTTGTATCCGCTCAGATTGGAGATATTGAACAGGTTGAAAAACTCGACGAAGACGCTCAAGCGGTACCGCTCGCCAGCGGTGAACTCTTTGGTAAGCCGGACGTCCTGGGTGATGATCGGCGAACCCAGCCCGTAATTTGCGGGCAGCGCCAACTGCGGCACCTTCACCCCGTTCCGGGCGGTTTTGCCGGCCCAGTTCTGATTGAAATAGGAAACCGCGTTGGCCAGATCTGATTTTCCGCAGCCGGCGTTGAAGCAGTTATAGCCCAGGTTGGGATCGGCGATCGAGAGCGCGGTGGTGGTGTTGCCGGATCCGTTCAAGTCGATCCCGGTGACGGTCGGCATCAGCGGCGGCCTGGAGATCATCTGCGAATTCAGGCTGAGGACCAGGCCCCACCACATATTCAGGGTGCCGGCGATGCTGAGATTGTGCCTCGCCAGGCTGGGGCCGTAGCCGGCAAAGTAATTATCCAGATCCACGGTCGCCGTTTCGCTGAGCAGCTTCTGCAAGGCGTAGGAAACCTGGAACTGATAGCGGTGGGAAAAGCGCTTTTGCAGCCGTACCAGCAGCCCGTCGTAAACCGAGCGGCCTTCCGGCGTCCAGATGGTGATCGAGCCGGTGGAACACTCCTGTCCCGGCTGATAATACTGGGCGGGCGTGCATACCGGAATCACCGGCGAAAGCCCGTCGCTGGTGCGGCCGAAGCGGTTCAGATCCAGCTCGCCCAGGCTGACGTTTTCGCCCTGTCTGCGGGCCCAATCGGCGGTCAGGACCATGTCGTGGCCCAGATCGCGCTGCACGCCGAGCGAAGTCTGGTAGCTTCTGAGCAGCGGGAACCGGGACGGAAAGATTTCGATCCCCTGCTTGGCGATGTCGATTCCGCTTACGGAATACGGCCCGCTTGACGGCGGAGTCGGCGCCAGCCGCGCGGTCAAGGCCGGCAGTTGCTGATTCATGATCTGGATGAATTGTCCCAGGGTCATGGTGGTGAGCGAGTTCAGCGGCAGTGGCGCTCCGACCGGCAGCGGCGCTCCGTTCGCGCTCAGATTGAGGATCCCGGGGAAGATGTTGGTAAAGGCGCTGGCGGCCAGCGTGGTCCGCCCGTCGCCCGGCGGACCGATCGCCGCTCCTTCGCGGAAATGCTGCCAGATCGGCTGGGTGTCCCAGTACAAACCTGCGCCGCCGCGGATCACCGTCTTTTTATCGCTTCCCACCGCCCAGGCAAAGCCGAACTGGGGCGCGAAATCGGCGTAATTGGGCTGCGTGGCGCCCAACCCGTAGGGCACCCCGCCGGTCTGCCCTTCAAGGATCGGCGCCAGATACTGGGGCAACTGGAGGTTGGAATAAAACAACCCGGTTTCCAGGTCGTAGCCGAGGCCGAAGTTGAAGGTCAGGTTGGACCTGGCTTTCCAGGTGTCGGCGAACCAGGGATGGATCCGTTGATTCACGTTGCCCTGGTTGTGCTCATAGAATCCCGGAAACGTTCCATTGCCGACGCCCACGCCGCTATAAATCGAGGACGGCAGATTATAGATCGGGAGGTTCAACAGATCGGCCGTCGAATTGATGGTCGTGGGGAGATTGGGGAACAGCGAGCTGGCCAGCGGTCCCACCAAGCCGCGCACCGTCTCCGGGGCCATCACGTAGAGGCAGGCCGGATCGCAGAAATCCCAAGGCACGACCTTGGTGCGCATATGCTCGTAATCGACGCCGAAACGGAGCCGGTGCGAGCCCTTCTGCCAGCTCAGCGTATCGTTGACTTCGAAGGAGCGGGCCTGGCGAAACTGCGGCGAGTTCACGCTGTTGCCGGTTCCGTAAGTGCTGGAGCCGATGTAGGTCACAATCGCCGGCAGCCCGAAGCCGATGCAGGGATACTGGCAATCCTTGGGCAGCGCGTCGGTCACGTTGTTCTGCCAGTAGTGATACTGCGCGCGCAGGTCGTTGACCAGGTTGGTGGTCAGCACGCTGGTCAAGCCGATCAGGCTCTGATCGGACCAGTTGTTGTTGTAATTAAAATTGGCCGGCTGCGGCGTCTGGGCGTAGGGGCCGAAGCCTTGATTGCCGTCGTGGGAATAGCGCAGGAAAAAACTGTGCTTGTCGTTGATGTGATCGTCGATGCGCGCGTTGTAGAGATTGTAGTGATAGGGCTCCGGCCAGATGCCGCTCAACCCGCGGACCGAGGGCAAATCTTCCTGCTCGGTGAGCACGGCGGTCTGATCCAGGTGTTCGTAGTTGAAGAAGAAAAACACCTTGTCCTTCTTGACCGGCCCGCCGAGCACCACCCCGGGATTTCTGCGCTGGAAGAACGGATTGGGGTTAAAGGTGCTCCGCGACAGGCCGGGGTAGGCCGCCATGTTGTGATCGCGATAGAAATAATAGGCGCTGCCATGAAAATCATTGGTGCCGGAGCGGGTGATGATGTTGATCGCGCCGGCGGTGCCGATCATGGTGGAGGCGTCGAAGTTCACCGAAGAGAGCTGAAACTCCTGCACCACCTCCTGCGAAAAATTCATGGAGGTGCCGCCCTCCATCTCATCGTTGATCACGCCGCCGTCCATGGTGAGGGTGGCGCCGACGCCGCTACCTGCCGTCGCCCCCGGCGTCGCGCCGAAGAAGCTGACGTTGAACATCGCGTTGAACTGCGCGGTGCTGCCCGGCGACACCGTGATGCCCGGCTCGAGCGTGGCAAGCTGGAGCGAACTGCGCCCGTTCAAGGGCAGGTCCTGAATGGTTTCGCGGGGGATGACGCCTTCCACCGTGTTGCTGTCGTAGTTGATCTGCGCGGTGGCCGCTTCCACCTCGACCACTTCGCGCGTCGCTCCGGGCTCCATCACCAGATCCACCGTGGTGGTGCCGCCGGCGACCACCTGGGCGTTGCGCACCAGCGTGCGGAACCCCTGGAGTTCGACCCGCAACTCGTATTCGCCCGGCAGCAGAGCCGGCGCGCTGTACAGTCCGTTGGCGTTGGCCGTGGCGGCGCGCTGGGCGCCGGTGGCCTGGTTGGTGATGGTCACGGTGGCATTGGGGATCACCGCGCCGGAACGATCCGTGATGGTTCCGGAGATGATCCCCGTGGGCGCCTGCGCCAGAACGGTGAGTGCTGCGCTGGCGAATAGGACAAAAAACGACTTGGTTCCCGGCATTCCCGGCCTCCCCAAAAATCTGGAACAAACCACAAAATTGTCTAGGATCCTAACCCGGCGCGGCACCGCTGTCAAGGGGGGTCCGCAACCGGCCGGACGGTAAATCGGCGGCGCTAAGTCCTCCGTGGACAACGATTAGGGCGGTTATGACGCGGCGGGGTCCAGTTGCGGGGAGGGATGGCGGAGGAATCCGTCCCGGGCGAAGACGGCAGAGGCGACGCGGGCGCGCGTTTCGCGCTAAAGTGGGAGGAGCCGCTGACTGGCTGGAGTGGCGGAACTGGCAGACGCACGGGACTCAAAATCCCGCGCCCTTCACTGGGCATGTGGGTTCGACCCCCACCTCCAGCACCACGAATTTTTCCGGCTCGTTCGCTGCTTGCGGCCCGGCGCCGGTTTTGGGCTTTACCAGGCGTGGGCGGAGCGGTTGTAGTAAGGGTCCGCGCCGGCTTCAATGACTCCGTCGGACAACACACGAATGACCACCGGCGCGGCGCCATTATTCCAGCGCGAGGCGGTGCTGGTGTGATGGCCCTTGGCGGCCAGCTCTTCGACCACCAGCGGAGGCGTGCGCTCGTCCAGGATCAGATCGCCGCGGCTCCAGGCGTGATTGTCGAAGCTGGAAATCAGGTGGCGGGTTTGAAAGCGGGGCGCTTCGGTGGCGTTCTGCGCGTTCATGTTGTACTCCATGATGTCGAACATGATCTGGATGAGCGCCTGATCCTGATTGTCGCCGCCCGGCGTGGATAGCGCCAGATAGGGCCGGCCGTCGGCGTAGGTCACCAGGGTTGGGCTCAGCGTGACGCGCGGCCGCTTGCCTCCGGCGAGTTCGTTGGGATGGCCGGGGATGAGAACGAAGCTCTGCGCGCGTTCGGTGAGCGGGATGCCGGTGTCGCCGGCGATGACGCTGGGCAGCCAGGCGCCGGAGGGCGTGGCGGAAAACGCGATGCCGTCGCGGTCGATGGCGTCGACGCAGGTGGTGTCGTGCGCCATGAGCGCGTCGTCGATTTTGAAGTGCGTCGACGCGGTCTGGGAGGGATGCTGGCCGATTTTGCCGTGGATCCTGCCGGGCAGGAAGTCCTGGGAGGCGCGCTCGGTGATCTGCCGGCGGCGCTCGTTGCCGTACTCTTTTGAGAGCAGGACGTCGGCGGGGATATGGTTGAACCTGGGGTCGCCGTAATAGGTATCGCGGTCGGCGTAGGCGAGCTTGAGGGCTTCCACCAGGCGATGAATGTATTCGGCGGAGTTGAGCGGCAGCCGGGAATCGTATCCCTCCATGATGTTGAGGGTTTCGATCATGGCCGGGCCCTGGCTCCAGAAGCCGGGTTTATAGACGCGATAGCCGCGAAAGGTGGTCGAAACGGGCTCCTCCACCTCCAGCTTGAACGCGGCCATATCCTCATATCGGAGCAGGCCGCCGTTGGCTTTCATGAAGGCGTCGATTTTGCGGGCGATTTCGCCGCGGTAAAAATAATCGCGCACCGCGTCGATGGCGGCCTGGCGGTGCTTTCCCTCGGCGAGCGCCTTCTTTTCGGCTTCCGCCATGGCGCGCAGGGTGCGGGCCAGATCGGGCTGGCGGAAGATGTCGCCGGGGCGCGGCACCTGCCCGTTGGGCATGAAATGGGCCTTGGAGGTAGGCCATAGCTCAAAAAACTGGCGGCTGTAGGCGATGCTTTGCGCACGCATTTCATCGATGGCGAAGCCGTCGGCGAGCTCGATGGCGGGTGCGGCGATTTCATTAAACGATTTGGTTCCGAAGTCGCGCAGCGCGAGCAGGCCGGCGTCGACCATTCCGGGCACCAGCGCGGGCATGATTCCGGCGACGGGGATGATTCCTTTGAGGCCGCCGGGCTCGGTTTCAAACAGCTCGCCGATCTTGAGCGGGCGGGAGCGGAACATTTCCGCGGTGGCCAGTTTGGGCATGGTGCCGACGCCGGCGATGGCGTAAACCTTGCCGGATTTGGCGCGGATCAGGATGGGCGCCTCGCCGCCCATGCCGAAGTGTGAAAACTCGGTGACGGAAGCGGCGAACATCGCGGCCACGCCGGCGTCGACGGCGTTCCCGCCGTGATAATAGATGCGCATTCCGGCCTCGGTCGCGTACTCGCTTCCGGCGGCGACGGCGCCGTGAGTGCCGCGGACGGCCTGCCGCATGGGGTGGTCGTCCCGCTTCTGCGCGGCTAACAAGGCGGCCGCCGCGAGAAAAACAAAAAACTTCCTGGGCATGATGTTCTTTTTGCGTCCGCCCTCATTATAATGGTTTCGCGTGGATGTTTCGGCGGATTGCCGCCGGCAGAAGCGGCGATTTCCCGGGCTGCGCGGATTCGCAGCGGATTCGGAACGGATGAGCGAACTTCAAGCGATTCTCGAACGCTTCCGCCGGGGGGCGGAGCTGCTGGCGGTGGCCACCACCGGAGCCGCCGGGCCGGAGCTCGACTTCCGGCCGGAAGGAAAGTGGAGCGTGCGGCAGATTGTGAGCCACGTGGCCGACGCGGAAGCGGTGGGCAGCATGCGGCTGCGCCAGATTCTGGCCGAGGAGAATCCGACGATGACCGCCTGGGACCAGGACGCCTGGGCGGAGCGGCTCGACTATCAGAAGCGGAAAATTTCAAGCGCGCTGGAGATTTTTCGCATCCTTCGCGCTTCCAATTACGAATTGATCAAGGACCTGCCGGAGGCGGCGTTTGAGCGCACGGGCACCCATTCGGTTCGCGGCCCGATGAGCTTGCGCGATCTGGTGAGGCTGATGGCCGAGCACGCCGAAAATCACGCCACGCAACTGCGCGCGGTGCGCGCGGCTTACAAGGAACATCGCGCCAGGGCGGGCGCGGTGCAGCCGTCCTGAAGAGTGTTGGAGTTTCCCGGCGGCGGATGGCGCGACGGGCGCGGGCCGGCCTGTCTTACTTCGGCGGCGAGCCTTCCTTGGCCAGCCGGATCTTGGCGTTTTCGAGCTTGTCCTTGACCTTGGCCATCTCTTTGGCGTCCAGATCCGCGGGCGAGCTGAGATTCCATTCCTTATACGAAATCTCCCACTGTCCCACCGCTTCCCGAAGCTTGGACTCCTTCAGCAGCACGTCGCCCAGATGGTCGTGCACGGTGGCGTCGCGCGGATCGAGCTCCACGGCCTTGCGCAGATTCTCCTCGGCTTCCGGCAGACGCCCGAGCTTGAAATAGATCCAGCCGAGACTGTCGAGGAAGGCGCCGTTGTTGGGAACCTGCTCGTTGGCTTTCTGGATATAGCTCAGCGCGTCGTTCAGTTTGAGGCCGCGGTCGGCCAGCATGTAGCCCAGATAATTGAGCGCCTCGGCGTTGTCCGGATCGAGCTCCAGCACCTTGCGGAAAGCCGCTTCGGCGGCCTCAACCTTGTTCTGTTTTTCGAGCATCGCGCCGCGCTGGAAGAAGACCAGGACTTTTTCTTCCTTGGTCTGCGCCAGCTTCTCGGCCTGCTCGATGGCTTTGGCTTCTTCGTCGAACTTGCGGCCTTTGTCGTAGACCTGGGCCAGGTTCAGATACGTCTGGACGTCCTTTTTCTGATCGAGCTGTTTTTTTACGATCGCCGCCGCCGCCTCGGTCTTGCCCAGATCGGCTTCGGCAAAGGCGAGCGAAATGTTCACGCCGCGGTCCGAGGGCCACTTGCGCACGGCGTCCTGCGCTTCCTGCTCGGCCTTCTTGTATTCCTTGCCGGCGGTGTAGGTCTGGACGATTTCGGGCTCGACGCGGGGGGCTAAATCCTGATCGAGATCCTGCATCTGGCGGAAGGCGTCGACCGCCTGATCGACCTGGCCGGCCTCGCGCGATTTCTGTCCCAACTCCTCCAGCAGACGGATGCGGATTCCTCTTTCCTGGGCATTGTAGGAGCGCCTTTGGGTGCTGGCCAGAATATCCTTGATGGCCTGAATCGCCTCCGGCATTTTTCCTTCAGCCTCCAGATTGAGGACTTCGTTATAGCGGATCTCCAGGTTGCCCGGATCGATGGCGCTGGCCTTGGCCGCCATCTCGCGGGCCTTGGCGAAATCCTTCTTTTCGCGGTAAATTTCCGACATCCGGACGTAGGCATCGGCGTCGCCCGGTTCCTGCGCCACCAACTGCTGATAAATTTTGAGCGCGTCGTCGTAGCGCTTGGCGAGCACCAGATCCTGGGCGATGGCGCGCTGCAAATCGGGCGCGTCCTGGGGATTCTGGGCCAAGGCCCGGTTGAGCGTCTCGGCGGCCAGCGAATACTCTTTCATCTGCTCATAGGCGCTGGCCAACTGGCGCAGGCTGCGCTGGCTGGGATTCTTGTCGGCGAGCTTTTTAAGAATGGCGCTGGCTTCCTCGTTGTTGCCCTCATCGAGATAGACCATGGCCAGGCCGGCCTGGGCCTCTTCGTTATCGGGATCGACGGCGAGCGCGCGCTTGTAAGCCTTTTCGGCTTCGCCGGTGTTCTGGGCGATCTTTTCCAGGCGCCCGAGCATCACGAGCGAATCGGCGTCGTTGGGGGCCAGTTGCGCGATTTTCTGATATTCGGCGATGGCCTTTTGCAGCATGTTTTCATCGATGCGCTGCTGCTGCGGATCGCCGATCTGGCGCATATAGACGCGCGCCAGCAGGCGGTGCGCAGGGACGTCGTTGGGATCCTTGCGCAGCGCGGCTTCGGCGTCGTTCTGCGCCTCGCGCGCACGCCCGAACTGGAAATAAACGTCGGACAGCTCCTCGGTGAGCAGGGGCGAGGTGGGATCGGCCTGAATGGCGGCTTTGTAGTTTTCGATGGCCTTGTTGAGATTTTCGGCGCGGTTGCCGGGCATTTCGGCCATCTCCGCGTACATATGGGCCAGCGCGTAATGATAGTAGGCCGAGGCGTGATCGACCTTGCTGGCCTGCGTATCCTGCGCAAAGGCGCCCGCTCCGATCAGGAAAACCGCTAATGCTGCTTTATCCATTCCGTCCTCTTCGTCCTGAATCCCACGTTAACTTTAGTATATAGACTCGACTCGCGCAATGCCGCCGATGATCGCCGTGGCCGGGCCCACCGGCTCTGGCAAGAGCGCTCTGGCGCTGCGCCTTGCCGAAGAGTTCGCCGGCGAGGTGATCAACTGCGACGCCATGCAGCTCTACCGCGGCTTTGACATTGGAACGGCCAAGGTTCCGGCCGGGCAGCGCCGCGGAGTCCCGCACCACATGATCGACGTGATCGACTTGTTCGGCGGTACAGCGGCGCGGGGCGGGGCGGGCGGCGTATTTTCGGCCGGCGATTACGCCCGCCAGGCGCGGCGCGTGATCGCGGAGATTTCCGCGCGCGGCCATCTGCCGATCGTGGCCGGGGGCAGCGGGTTTTACCTGCGCGCGCTGCTGCGGGGCCTGCCCGAGCTTCCGCCACGCGATGAAGCCTTGCGCCGGCGGCTGGCCTGCCGCGAAGACGCGCGGCCGGGCGCGCTGCATCGTATTTTGTCGCGCCTCGATCCGGCGGCCGCCCGGCGCATTCACCCGCACGACCGCCCCAAGCTCATTCGCGCCCTGGAAATTCGCCTGTTGACGGGCCATCCCGCACCGCCCCCCGATTCCGCCGATCCTTTATCTGGATTTCGCACGCTGCTCTTCGGTCTCGATCCCGACCGCGCCGCGCTTTACAAAATTTTGGATGCGCGCGCCCATGAAATGTTTCGTCTGGGTTTGGTCGAAGAAGTGCGGAGTCTCCTGCAAGCCGGCGCCAGTGGAAAAGAGTGGCCGTTTGCTTCGCTTGGCTACAAGCAGGCGCTAGCCTGTCTGCGCGGCTCGCTTTCGCTGGAGGAAGCGGCGGCCTGTACGGCGCTCGAAACGCGGCGATACGCTAAACGGCAATGGACCTGGCTGCGCCGGGAGAAAGAGGTGGTCTGGCTGCGCGGTTTTGGAAGCGATCCCGAGGTCATCAAAGAAGCCCTCCACCGGGTTGCCGATTTTATCGCAAGCCGCGCCGATGCGGGCCGGGTTGTGTCACGATTGTAACCATGTGTAACCTCACCAAAACCATCCTCCTGCTCAGCGTTCCCGTGCTCGTTTTGGCGCAACCTCCACTGATGGGGCCGAGGCAGCTCGACGATCTGGTCTCCCGCATCGCGTTGTATCCGGATCCGCTGCTGGCGCAAGTGCTGGCGGCGGCGACTTATCCCGACCAGATTCCCGACGCCGACATGTGGGCGAACCAGCACCGGTATCTGCATGGCGAGGAGCTGGCGCGGGCGATCAACGAAGATCATCTGCCGTGGGATCCGAGTGTGCAGGCGCTGCTGCCGTTTCCCGAAGTGCTGCACACCATGGCGATCGACCCGGAATGGACGCGCGAGCTGGGCGATCAGTTTCTGGCGCAGCGCGAGGCGGTGATGGACGCGGTGCAGCGCATGCGCCACCGCGCGTATGAATACGGGTATCTTCGCTCGAATCCGCATTTCAGCGTGGTCGTGTCCGGGCCGTCGATTGTGATCAACCCGGTGGGCGTGTATTACGTGCCCATCTATAATCCGGCGGTGGTGTTCGTGGCGCCGCGGCCGGGATTTTTTGTCGGCGGCGCGATCACGTTCGGCGCGGGGGTGACCATCGGCGCCGCGTTCGGGCCGTGGGGCTGGGGCGGAATGCGGTTCGGCTGGGTCAATCATGAAGTGATCGTGAACAATCATCCCTGGACGCGGACCTATGTGAATCGCACGACCTATGTGCATCCCTATTCGATCCCGCGCTATGAACCAGCGCGGCGCGTGGAGGGCCACCGGCTGGAGGAGCACCGGCACGAAGAGCGCCGCCACTGAACTCCGGCCGCCTTGCCCCCCTGGTGCGGCCTCCTCAAAGCCCCGGCGTGTTGCGAGCGTTCTTAAAGAGGTAGGATGAATTAGAGCCATGATCATCCGTAAACCGACCGATCTTCGCTACTCGGATGTGACGCCGAAGCAGGTTTATCTCAACCGGAGAAAGTTTCTGGCGGCCGGATCGGCGGCGCTGGCGGCGCCGCTGGTCCGCGGCAACACGCCGCTGGCGGCGGCGGTGAAGAGCCCGTTCAGCACGACGGAAAAAATCACGCCGAAGGATCTGGCGCTGCACTATAACAACTACTACGAGTTCGGAACCGGCAAGGAAGATCCGGGCAGAAATGCGCCGGGCAAGCTGGTCAATATTCCGGATTGGACGATTCGCATTGAAGGCGAAGTCGCCAAGCCGCGGACGATCGATCTGGACGCGCTGCGCAAGATCGCGCCCATGGAGGAGCGCATTTACCGGCACCGCTGCGTGGAGCGGTGGTCGATGGTTTTCCCCTGGATCGGCTATTCGCTGAGCGCGCTGCTTAAACAGGTGGAGCCGACCTCGAAGGCGAAGTACGTCGCCTTTCAGAGCTACTACAACTCGAAGTTTGAGCTGAGTTCGTTTTCAGCGGGCATCGAGTTTCCCTATGTCGAAGGTCTGCGGATGGATGAGGCCATGCATCCGCTGACGCTGCTCGTCTTTGGCGTCTATGGCGAGATGCTGCCGGATCAGATGGGCGCGCAGGTGCGGCTGGCGGTTCCCTGGAAGTACGGATACAAGAGCATTAAGTCGATCGTGAAGATCAAGCTGGTGGAAAAAGAGCCTCCGACGACGTGGAATCTGGCGGCGGCCAATGAGTACGGCTTTTATTCGAACGTGAACCCCGAGGTGGATCATCCCCGCTGGAGCCAGAAAAAGGAGCGCCGGCTGCCGGAGCTGTTCCCGCGCGACACGATCAAGTTCAACGGCTACGGCGATCTGGTCGCCGGCATGTACGCGGGAATGGATCTCCGGAAGTATCATTAGGCGCAGTTGGAAGCCGGCGCCGCCGCGAATGGCGTGGTAAAACGAGTCCTGCTGAGCTCCTGGACCAAGGCGCTGGTGTTTGCGCTGTGCCTGGTTCCGCTGGTGGATCTTCTCTGGCGCGCCTACCGGCAGGACCTGACCGCCAATCCGGTGGAGTTTATCACCCACACCACCGGCGACTGGACCATTCGTTTTCTGATGATCACGCTTTCGGTGACGCCGCTGCGCCTGTGGCTGCGGCAGCCGCTACTGGTCCGGTTCCGGCGCATGTTCGGGCTATTCTCGTTTTTTTACGCGATGCTGCACTTTGCGGCGTGGTTCTGCATCGACAAGTTTTTCGACTTTCAGGAGATGGGCAAGGATATCTTAAAGCGGCCGTTCATCACCATCGGCATGGCCGCGCTGCTGATGCTGGCGCCGCTGGCCGTCACCTCGACCGGCGGCTGGGTCCGGCGGCTCGGCTACCGGCGATGGCGGAAGCTGCACCGTCTGGTCTACGCGATCGCGCTGTGCGGGGTGATTCATTATTATTGGCTGGTGAAATCCGATGTTCGCCTGCCACTGCTGTACGGCGCGATCTGGGTCACGCTGATGACGGCCCGCCTGATCGAGTGGAGGCGAAGGCGCCTTCCGGCTCCAGCTACTTCGAAATGACGTTTTCAGGTTCTGAAACAGCCGGCTGAAACACGACGCAGTTTCTGCCCTGGCGCTTGGCGGCGTAGAGGGCGCCGTCGGCGACGCGGATCAGCGCCTCGGAGCCGATCTCCAGGCCGGGACGCGAGCAGGTTGCGCCGAAGCTGCAAGTAATGGCGCGCTGATCGTCGTTGATGGACATGGGCTCGCCGGCCAGGGCGGCGCGCATCCGCTCGCCCTGGGCGGCGGTGGCTTCTTCATCGCAGCCGGGCAGGACGATCAGGAACTCCTCGCCGCCGTAGCGGCCGATGGAATCGTATTGCCGCATGGAGGCCTGCACGCGGCGCGCGAACTCGAGCAGCACGGCGTCGCCGGCGAAGTGGCCGTAGGTATCGTTGACCGCTTTGAAATGATCGAGGTCGGCGAGAATCACGCCGACCGGACGATGCTCGCGCCCGCCGCGGGCGAGCTCCCGCTGGAGAATATCCAGGATCGAGGATCGATTCCAGATGCGGGTAAGAAAATCGCGAGTGGCCTGCTCGCGCAGCTCTTCACGCGCGGTGACCAGCTGCTGCTCCAGGTCGATGATGCGGGTTCCCGCGCGCAGCCGCGCTTTCAGCTCATGCTGGTCGAAAGGCTTTGTGACGTAATCGTCGGCGCCCGACTCCATGCCCTCGATCAGATCCTCCTTGAGGCTTTTGGAGGTGAGAAGCAGGATATAGGTATAGGTATCTTTTTCCTTGGCGCGCTCGCGGATGCGGCGGCAGACTTCCGGTCCGGTGAGGCCGGGCATGACCCAGTCGAGGATCACCAGCTTGGGAGCGTCGGGCAGTTGAAGCAAATCCCAGGCCTCAATGCCGTCGCAGGCGACGACAACTTCGTAGCCCCACTTCCGCAAAGTCGCGTCCAGCAGGTGCCGGGAAACGATGCTGTCGTCGGCGATCAGAACTCGCATGACTTCTTTCATATATTATCGGCTTAGTTTTGCGGCAACTTAAAGCGTGGATGCGCCGCGAGCCGGGGCCTGGCCGCGCGCCGGCCGGATCCCGGTATCCCGGTGTATATATTGAAGAAAATATGAGACACTATTCAGACATGGCGCAGGCACACGGGAGGCCTTTCAGATGGGCGCGGTGGCTGGTGGCCGCCGCGGCGGTCCCCTTGCTGGCCGGACAGAGCGGCTATTTTCCGCCCAAGGGAAGCTGGCAGCGCCGCTCGCCGGAGCAGGTGGGCATGGATGCGGCGAAGTTGAAAGAGGCGGTAGCCTGGGCGGAGGCGCACGGTTCGAAATGGGATTTTGAAAGGGACCAAGTCCGCACTTTCGGCAGGGTGCTGGGGCCGCTTCCCTCGCGCCGCGCGGGCACGAATGGAATTATTTTGCGGCATGGCTACATCGTCGCCGAGTTCGGCGACACCAAGGCCAACGATCCGGTGTACAGCGTGGCGAAAAGTTTTCTCTCCACCACGGCCTCATTTGCTTTCTCCCAGGGGCTGATTCGCAGCGTGAACGACCGGGTTGCCGAGTATGTCCACGACGGCGGCTACGATTCGCCACATAACGCCAAGATCACCTGGAAAAATCATCTCCAGCAGGAAAGCGAGTGGCAGGGCGAACTGTTCGGCAAGAACGCGGACTTCGTGGGCGAAGAAGAGTTCGGCAACGGGCGGCGGCCGCCGCGCGAGATTCACGAGCCGGGAACTTACTACGAGTACAACGACGTCCGCATCAATCGGCTGGCGCTGTCGCTGGCGCGCGTTTTCGGAACGAGTCTGCCGTCGGTGCTGAAGGCCAACGTGATGGACAGGATCGGCGCGTCAGATGAGTGGAGCTGGCATGGCTATGGCGCGAAGTCGACGGTGGAGATTCACGGGAAAGCGGTCGAGTCGGTCAGCGGAGGAACGCGCTGGGGCGGGGGATTGTGGATCAATTCCGAGGATCTGGCGCGATTCGGGCTGTTAATTCTGAATCACGGGCAGTGGGACGGCAAGCAGATCGTTTCGGCGGAGTGGCTCAAGGAAGCGACCACCCCATCGGCGCACGGCCCCGACTATGGCTATCTGTGGTGGCTGAACACCAAGCAGAAGCAGTGGCCGAGCGGGCCGCGGTCGAGCTTCGCCGCGGTGGGAAACGGCGGGAATCTGGTTTGGATCGACCCCGAGCACGACATCGTACTGGTATGGCATTGGCACGAGCCGGGCCAGGCCGTCGACGGGATGATCCAAAGGATTGTGGCGTCGGTCAGCGCGCCGTAGATTCTCAAACCACGTAGGGCCGGCGATAATCGCGCGTGATCAGCCTGTTGGCGTCGTCGTCGTTGACGAATTCCGGTCCGTCCGCGATGGTGAGTTTCCGCCCGGTGCGGTAGCTGATGTTGGCGAGGTGACACAAACCGGCGCTGAGCGCCGCGTTTTCGATCTCGTCGTGAAGCTCTTTGTAGTTTCGCGAGCGGCAGGCGGCCAGCCAGTTTTGCATGTGCAGGCTGGTGGCGTCCTTGCCGTTGTGTTCCTCCAGGACGAGCTCGTTGGTTTCGCCCTTGAACACCTGAAATCCTTCATCGTTCATGGCCGCCCAACCTTCAGTGCCGTAGAACAGGTTGCCGATCATGATGTCGAGCGGCTTGGCGTTCTTGGGAGCGGTGGAAACGGGCGCGGGTGCCTGGGGAGGCGCGACGGCGCCGGCGGCGGGAGCTGCGGTGGAACGCTTCACCGGCACGCCTTCGCCTCCGGTCAGCAAGCCGCGGACCTCGAAGACGAGCTGCCGCCCGCCGTAATCGTAGGTCGCCAGAAGCGTGTTAGGCGTTTCCTGATCGTCGATATAGGCGAACTTGCCGCCTTCGGCGTAGGCGGATTTGGGCCAGGCGGGATCGCCCAGTGCCCAACGCGCGATGCCGATCTGATGGACGCCCTGGTTGCCGATATCGCCGTTGCCGGTGTCCCAAAACCAGTGCCAATTGTACTTAAAGCGGAGTTCGTTGAAGGGCCGCATCGGCGCGGGCCCCAGGAACAGATCCCAGTTGACGCCGGCCGGAATCGGGGAATTCTCCTTGTGGCCGATGGAGGCGCGGCGCTTATAGCAGAGACCCTTGGAAAGATAGATTTTGCCGATGATGCCGCCTTGCAGCGCTTCCATGGCCCGCATCTTGAACGGCGTGCTGCGATGCTGCGAGCCGATCTGAAGCATCCGCCTGGTTTCCCGCGCCACCTGGAGCATCCGCTGTCCTTCGTAGATGTTGTAGCAGGCCGGTTTTTCGCCGTAGACGTCCTTGCCGGCCTTCATCGCCCAGATCGCCGCCAGGGCATGCCAGTGATTCGGGGTTGCGATGGAGACAGCGTCGATGCCGGGATCGGCGAAGGCGTCGCGCATGTCCTCGAACAGCTTGGCGGATTCGCCGGTGTTGCGAATCAGAGTGGCCTGGGCCCGCTCGCGCGCGGCCTGATCGATATCGCAGATGCCGGCGATGCGCGCTTCGGGCAGCTTGGAATAGAGGTTGAGATGGCTGGAACCGCGTCCGCCGAGTCCCACGATGGCGACGTTGATTCGGTCGTTTGCGCCCCAGACGCGGGCCGCGGCGGCGGCGGTGGCGGCGCCGATGAAAAATCTGCGGGAAGTGCGGTCGGACATAGACAGGCCAAGGCTCCTTTATCGACGGCCATTATATATGGTTGCCGCCCGTTGCGTGGCGGCCTGCGATCATGCGGGCGCAGAAGTCCGGCGCCGTCCAAGAAGGTGGCGCGGGGCGTCCTGCCTGGTTCACCGCGCGCTGGCTGGGCAATCGCTGATTACGTTTCTTCGGCGCTTTCCATTTCTTCCAGACGATCCGCTTCGGCGGCGTAGCGCTTGAGCACGCGAATGGAGTTGCCCATGCTGAAGCCTGCGCCGCGCAATTTGCGATACGCGGCGGCGAGATTTCTTTCCTGGGTGAGGAGCGACGGCAAGTCCTTGCCTCGAAATTTTCGCTCCAGGAATTTTTCGATGAGAGCGATTTCGTCCGTGGATTCATAGGCGGCGTCCGCCGTCTGGCGCGCCAGCGCGGGAGCCACGCGGCGGGCCATCAGGTCGCGCACGACGCGCGCCTTGCCGAAGCCCTGATTTTCGCGGCGCCAGGCGGCGAATGATTCAGCGAAGCGCTTGTCGTTGAGGAATCCGCAGTCCTTGAGGCGGCGCAGCACTTCGTCCACATCCTCGCGGCGCGCGGCGCGGCGTTTCAGCTTTTCGCGCAGCTCTGCCGATGTCTGGGCCCGCGCCGACAGCGCGCGCGCGGCGTAGTGCATCAGTTCCTCCAGGGAAAGCGGCTTACGATTGCGCGGCACGGTTAACTGTTTCCTTCCCAGCGTACAACCGGCAGAAGCGCGGCGCGACTGCTATTCTTTAAATGGTGTAACCTCAAAGCGGAAGGAGCAGCGTAATGGAGGACGACAATCGCATTTCTTATTTTTTCCTCGGTTTGGGTTTAGGCGTGGCGGTGGGGGTGCTGTTCGCGCCGAAATCGGGCCAGGAGACCCGGGAGATGCTGCGCAACAAAGCCAACGAGGGCGCGGACTACGTCAAGCGACGTGGGGCGGAGCTGCGCGAGCAGGCCGCCGAGGCCATCGAACGGGGCAAGCAGACGATACAGCGGCATAAAGACAATCTGAGCGCAGCGGTGGACGCGGGCCGCCAGGCTTACCGCGAAGCGGTGAACACGCCGGTAAATGCGCCCGGGAACACGCCCGGACAATAAAGTGTCAAATCAACGATTATGGACCAGACCCTGCTGATGATCATCGCGGCGTTCGTCTTTATCGCCGCCGTGGCCTTGTGCATCCAGGCCGGAATGTTGTTCGGAATTTACCGCGCGGCCAGGTCGCTCGAAGAACGGACCCGGCCGCTGCTGCCCAAGATCGACGCCCTGGTGGAGAGCTCGCGCGCGGTGGTTGAAGACAGCAGGACGCAGATCCACGACATTACGGTGAAGACCAACGAAATTCTCGATTCCGCCAAGAAGCAGTTGGCGCGCGTGGATGAAGTGCTGGAGGATGCCACCGCGCGCGCCAAAGTGCAATTGGAACGGGCCGAGATGGTGATCGACGACACCATGCAGCGCGCCCAGCACGCGGTTGCGGTGGTGCACAACGGGGTGATGAAGCCGCTGCGGGAGATCCAGGGCGTGGCCGCGGGGATCCGCGCCGGCGTGAACTATCTGCTGCGCGGAAGGCGGGACGGCCCTATCCACGCGACGGCGGACGAGGAGATGTTCATTTAGGGCTGCGCGTCCGCCGACCAGGATCGCGCCCCGGGTTTCGGCGCTAGAAGGGCGGGGATCCGTCGCCAAAGACTTCGGCCAGAAAGACCCAGATGATCAGGCTCATCGATCCAATGGACAGAAAGGCGATGAGTTTGGAAAAGGCCGAGTTCAGAAACTCGAAGCGGAGCAACAACGCGAAGATCAGGCCGGTATAAAGAAGATAGGGATTCACTTCGCGGTCCGATAAGTTGCTGAACACCACCGCCACGCCATAAAACAGCAGCGGAAGATTGCTGTCGTAGCGCTTGCGGAAAATCAGGAACAGGGAGACGAAGGCCAGGGCCACCACCAGCAGGGTAGTCATGTTCAGCGGCGTGCCTTGGAATCCATCCATAGCGGAGATATCGGCGGTTCAGAACAGATCGATTAGGCGCTCTATCTGCCGGCGGACGAGGTATAGCTCACGCCGATGGTGGGAACGAAGTCCTGTAGCCATCCGCCGATCCGGGCTCCCTGGGCCGGCGCGATCACCTGCTTGGGGAAGGTGGTCAGGTAATCGTGGATCTCGGCGCGGAGCTGCATGTGCGGCGAAAGCTGAAACTTCACGCCGCCGCCGGCGCTGACCAGCGGCGTCAGATCCTGCGCCTGGGTAAGCAGCGCGAAGTTGCTCAGCGGCTGGTAGGCCACCTGCGCGCCGGTACCCTGATAAATCTTGACGCCCGCTCCGGCGGCGAGGAACGGCCGGATCTTCGATCCGGAGGGCCGGGAGTGCCACAACAGATCGTAGTGGAAGGCGTAGGATCGCGCCGCGAAGGTGGCTTTGGTTCCGCCCTGGTTCACCTCGAGCGAGCCGAGCTGAAAATCGCCGCGCAGTTCCCCGCCCCAGGCGCCCGCGCTATTGTTGCCCAGCCACAGGCCGGCCGCCAGGTTGCTGTCGATCTTGGCCGTCGCCGATCCGGCCGGCGCGGTGACGGTTTGCGAAGTATAGAACCCGCCTCCGGCGCCGCCGCCGGCCTCCCATCGCTGAGCGAACGCCGCCGGCACGAGCATGGCCATGGACACCACCAGCATACGAACTGACTTCATATTTACCTCTTTCCTCAAAAATCGCCCGCGGTTTCCTGAATAGCGCGGTGCTCTGGTTGAATTAAGGGTGGCTATTGCACGACGCGCAACGACAGCGCCTGCACCGAGCCGCCCTGACTAATGGTCAGCGGCATGTTCAATCCTTCCGGAACATTGCCGGGAATGGTTACGTTGATCTGGCCCACGCCGATCTGCCCGGGCGCCAGGCCGGCGAAATTCACCGGCAGATTCACGCCGCCTAACTGCACGACCGGCGGCTGAACCGCGATCGCCAGCGGGTTCACCGGGGCAGGCAGGCCGTCGCCGACCACCGGCGCAGTCTGGCCGATGCCGGTCAGATAGATGGTCACGCTGTCGCCGCGATGGATCGGATTGGAATCGGTCACCAGGGTGTTATTGGCGTCGCGAACCACCGTCGGCAGATTGGTCTGCGGGCCGGCGACGCCGCTCCTGAACACGGCCGGGGCGGTCGGATTCACGGTCATATTGTAGTTGTCGCTCACGCCGCCGGGCGTGTGCACATTCAGCGTCACCGCACCCACCGCTTCGGTGGGCATCTGCGCGTTGATCTGGGTCGGAGAAACGAAGATCAGCGGCACCGGCTGGCCGTTCACGGTCAGGCAACTGTTGGCCAGCGCGGTGGGCAGCGGAATCTGGCTGGTGGCCAGATTGGTCGGATTGAGCTGGTTGCCGAAGATCGAAATCAGGCCGCCCGGTGCGACCGGCGAGGAGCCGTCGGCGGCGCTGGCGACTTTGGTGATCTGCGGCGCGGCGACCGAGGCGGCGTAGCTCCACGGCAGCACCGTGAAGCCGGAGGTGGTCAGCGCTACGATCTCGCTTTGATCCGGCAGCGGAGCCAGGCTGCGCGTAAAGGCCGAATAGACCGAGGGGGAGAACAGGCCGAAGCTCGGGCTGCCCAGAGTGCCCACCGTATTCGTGGTGTTGCAGTTGTTTGTGGAATTCAGCGGGCACGTGGTGACCGTCTGCGTTTCCGTGGTTCCGGTCACGCAGGTTAGCGTTGTGATGGTGTTGGTGGCGGTTGTGGTGGTGTTGGAAGTGCAGCTCTGGCTGTTGGAGGCGGTCAAGGCTCCGTTGCCGAGAATCGGCGCCTCGATCATGGCCGTGGGCTGGATCGACGTACCCCGCACCGTATCTACCTGGGCGATGGTTCCCGGGCTGGAGGTGTTGGGAGCCGTCGTGAAATATCCGGTCTGATTGACGAAGGCGAATCCTGAAGGCGAACCGGTGCTGGTCGAGAGGGTCATCGTCGGCACGCCGGAGCTGTCCAGCAAATGATTGCCCACCTCGTATTGATTGAAATTTGAAGCGGCGTAAGAACCGCTGAGACTCGTGAAATCGTGCCGCGACACGGTGAAGGTTCCCGCCACCGCGCTATAAATCAGCACGGAGCCGTCCGCACTTGCCGCCAGAATATTGGCGCCGTTGCTCGAACTGGTGAGCACGGTATCCTGCGCCAACTGGTTCTGCCACACGCCCAGCGTAGGCAGGCGGCTGGCCGAATGCGTGGTCAGGTCGATCTGATCGATCTTGGGACCCGATCCGTCGGCGGTCCGCACCATAGCCAGAATCGCATTGGACGAAGCCGCGATGCTTTCGACGTAATCCCAGGGCAGATACACCGGCGTCTGCGCCTGGAGCAGGTCCAGATCGAAAACATTCATGTAATGCGAGTTATCGCAGCCGACCAGAAGATTCTGCTGGTCGAAGGTGATCGCCATGCTGGTCGGCGTGGTGCAGGTGCGAAGGATCGCTTGCAGGGCGTTATTGCCTTCACTGTACACCAAGACCTGATTCTGATCCTGGCGCAGGACGTAATAGACCTGGCGTTTGGGATCGGCGGCGATATCCACGACGCGGCCGGGAATATCGACGAAGGAGCCGCGCTGTGAAGGATCGGGCGAGCTGATCAGCACCCGCACCGGCACCGGAAAGTTGATCGCCACACTGGAACTGATGGTCAACGCTGCGGCCACCGTGCCTTTCTGGTTGGCGAAGGCGTTCGGATCCACCGAGACGGAAACCACCGCCGGCGTCACGCCGCTCGACGGCGAAACGCGGATGCCGCTGGGGGCGGAAATCGAGAAGGGCGTGTTTCCGCCGCCCGGATCGACGATGGTCAGCGTCTGGGTATTGACGCTGCGGTCGCAGAAGTTGCCGCGGAAGACCAGATCGGGCGTGGTCGCTTTCAGGCGCGGATAGCTGGCCAGACTGCCGATCGGAAGAATCATCACGCCGCTATCGGAGATGCCGTAAATGGTGTTGTGATCGCTGCTGAGCAGCGCCTTCCCGGCGAAGTTTTCCGGCAGATAAAGCTGATCCTCCACGGTGAGATTGTCCCAGTCATTGATCATCAGCGTGGGCGGATTGGTGTTGGCCACCGAAGGGGTTCCGGTGGGCGGAATCTGCGCGTAGATCAAGCTGCGCGAGGAATCGATGACCGTCGTGCCGACGCTCAGCAGTCCGGCGGGGTTGCCCCATTGCGCCAGCGTATTCAGCTTCGAGTCGACGACCCACCAGCCAAAGGTAGCGAGCGATCCGTCGTCGGCGAGGCTGACCACACGCGGGCCGGCCGGCGGCTGCGAAGTGTAAAAGGAACCCGTAATCACCTTGGTCCCGACGTTGTAGCGGAACAGCAGGTAGGGGCTGGTGCCGCCGAAACCGGCGATGGTCAGGCCGTCGCGCGATGCCGCGACCGAGGCTTGCGCGAACTGATTGGCGAAAGTCGCGGGCGGCTGCGGAATCGCGTTGGTGGCGACCTGCGCGATGGTTTGCAGCGTCTGCGTGGTGCCGAGCGCCGGATTGAACTGGATAAATTCATTGGTGGTGACGACCAGGGCGTTGTCGTCGATTCCGAAGGCGACGCCGAGCGGCGGATTGCCGAGCGAGATCACCTGCTTGGAGTTGTCGGCCGTCAGATCGATCAAGGTAAGGGCGTTGGTCTGGCTGGCCGGCGCGCTGTGGTTGCCGTAATGCGCGACCAGCAGCCAGTGGCCGTCGGGCGACAGCGAGATCGAGCTGGGGTTGGGATTGACGTTGATCGACGTCTGGATGGTGTGATTGGCCAGTTGCATGACATCGATGCGGTTGGCGGTGAAATTAGCGATGTAGAGAACGCCGCGCGCTTCATCGAGAGCGATATCGGTCGCCTGGCCGCCGATCGGCACCACCGTGCCGAAGGTGGCTCCCAGCGCCGCCGCGGCAGCGGCAACCGCGCCCGTAATCACCTTAACCCAAGTTTTCCGAGACATAACTTGAACTCCGTCCCTCCGGTAACTTCTCTCCTCCACAACTCACTTGGGGAACGGCGCGGGCCCGCGCCTTCCAAACCAAGCCCGCGCCGCTCCGCCTTCACACCCTTCAAGCGCGTACGCGCGCTCCCCTCGATTGCTCCCGCATCCCTCGCCTGCTTACTCAGCGTTCTTCTTGCGGCGCAGCACGATGATCCCCAAAAACAGGACCGCCAGCACGGCACAAACGATTCGAACAGTGGAAGTGTCCATCGTTTCCTCTCCTTTCCTGACAAGAATCAATTCGGCGCTTCTAGTCCTAACCTTTAGGCGGGTACTAAAAGCATTCGGCGCGCGAGTCCGAGCCGGCGCCTTAAACGCCGCCGGCTTCCGGGCGCCCGCCGGTTTCAGATGTTGTTCATCATGGGCAGCAGCTCCCGCATGATCTTTACAATGACGGGCCCCACCGTCACCACGAACAGCGACGGCAGGATGCAGAAGAAAATCGGGAACACCAGCTTCACGCCGAGCTTGGCGGCCTTTTCCTCGGCCACCTGGCGCGCCTGGACGCGCATAAAGTCGGCGTGAGCCCGCAAGCTTTGCGCGACGCCGGTTCCGAAACGGTCGGCTTGAATCAGCACCGCGACCAGTTTCTTCAGATCGTCCACGCCGGTGCGCTCGGCAAGGTTGCGCAGAGCCTCGACACGGCGCTTGCCCGCTTTCAGCTCCAGATTGACCAGACCGAACTCTTCGCTGATCTCCGGATGCGCCTGATCCAGTTCTTTGGAAACCTGAAGGATCGCCTGATCCAGGCCGAGGCCGCTTTCAACGCAAACCACCAGCAGATCGAGCGCATTCGGCAGCCCGCGCGCGATCTCCCGCTGGCGGCGCGCGGCCACCCGGCGCACATACTCGTTCGGCCCGAAGAAGCCGACCGCGGCGGCGATCAGCACGGTTCCGAACTTGTTTCCCGCTTCGACCCCGGAACCGGCAAGGGCGACGGCGGCAATCAGCGGCAGCGCCACTCCGCAGGCGACTTTGGCGCCGTAGAGGATCTTCAGCGAATTCTCGCCGCGCATGCCGGCGCGGATCAGCCGGCGCTGCATCACCGTGACGTCCTTGGGCGACTGCGGAACGATGTTGCCCAGCTTCTTGATGAGATCGTGAAAGGCCAGGCTGGGGTGCGCCGGGATCTGTTCGGCCGGCTCGATGCCCCCGGCCACCCGCTCCATCGCTTCCTTGGGCCGCACGTACATCTTCATTCCGGCCAGCGCGACCGCCACGGCCAGCGCGATGAACAGCAGCACGGTGACAAGAAACATGGTCTAGACCTCGATATTCACGATCTTTTTCATGATCAGATAGCCGACCACCTGGAGCGCGACGGCGGACACCAGCAGGATGTTGCCGGTGTCGTCGGTAAAGAAAAACTTCACGTAGTCCGGGTTGGTGTAAAACATCAGGACGGCGACCACCAGGGGGATCGCGCTGAGCGCGGTGGCAGTCATGCGGCCGTGCGCGCTCACCGCGCGGATCCGCCCGCGCAGCTTGAAGCGCTCGCGGATCACATAGGCGAGCTTGTCCAGAATCTCCGCCAGATTGCCGCCGGTGCGCTTTTGCAGCAGCACCGCGGAAACGAAGAAATGCACATCGAGGGAGGGGACGCGGGTGGCCAGTTTTTGCAGCGCGATCTCGATCGGCAGGCCGAGGTTGTGTTCCTCAAACGTCCGCCGGAACTCGCCCGCCACGGGCTCCTGAAACTCGCGATGAATCATTTCGAGCGAAACCGAAAAGGCATGGCCGGCGCGCATGGACCGCGAAACGAACTCCAGCGCGTCCGGAAAGATCGATTCGAACCGCCGCAGCCGCGCCTTGCGCTTCAGGTACACGTACACGAACGGGCCGGCCGCCGCGGCCACCCCGGTCAGCAGCGCGGCCCCGCGCGCGACCGGCAAAACGATCCATCCGAAGGCGAATCCCACGGCGAAGCAGACGATGTTCATCTGCACCAGCCGGGCCGGCGGCCAGTTCAACCCCGCCTGTTCGAGCAGCGTCCCCAGCCGCGGCGCCAGATTCCATTTTTCGACCAGCAGATGCGCCAGCCGGTTCTTGACCACCTGCTCCTGCTGGATGACGCTGGGCTTGCCGTCGCTCTTCGCTTTTTTTGTCTTTCCCTTGCTGGTGCCCGCCAGGCGCGCCTTGATGCGGTCCACGTCGGACGACTTGACGTACTTCGACACCAGGAACCAGCCGGCGATGGCCGCGGCCCAGACCAAAATCACGAAACCGATCAAGCCCATGCCTCAGACCTCCATCACTTCGTCAAACAGGTCCGGCCGCAAACGGATGCCGGCGCTGAGCAGCTTCTCGTAGAACTTGGGACGGATGCCGGTGGCGGCGAACCGACCCACCACCTTCCCGTCCGGATCCAACCCGCGCTTTTCGAACACGAACAGATCCTGGAGCGTCACGATTTCGCCTTCCATACCGGTCACCTCCGTCAGCGAGACCACGCGGCGCGAGCCGTCGCTCAGTCGCGCGGCCTGCACCAGCAGATTCACCGCGCTGGCGATCTGCTGCCGGATCGAAGTAAGCTGCATGTTGGCGTTGGCCAGCGACACCATCACCTCCAGGCGCGAAACGGCGTCGCGCGGGGAGTTGGCGTGCACCGTCGTCAGCGAACCGTCGTGGCCAGTGTTCATGGCTTGCAGCATGTCCAGGGCCTCCTCGCCGCGGACTTCGCCGACGATGATGCGGTCCGGGCGCATGCGCAGGCTGTTCACCAGCAGCTCGCGCTGCCGCACGGCGCCGTGCCCCTCGATATTCGGCGGCCGCGTTTCCAGCCGCGCCACATGCGGCTGCTTCAACTGCAACTCGGCCGCGTCTTCGATAGTGACGATCCGCTCCTTGCCGCTGATGAACGCCGAAAGCGCGTTGAGCAGCGTGGTCTTTCCGGCGCCCGTGCCGCCGGCGACGATGATGTTCATCTTGGCCTTCACCGCCGCCTCCAGCAGCTCCATCATGCCCGGCGTCATCGCTTTGCGCTCCACCAGATCCGCCGGCATCAGCTTGTCGGTGGAAAACCGCCGGATCGAGAGCAGCGGTCCGTCCACCGCCAGCGGAGGAATGATGGCGTTGACGCGCGATCCGTCGCTTAAGCGCGCGTCCACCATCGGCGTCGATTCGTCGATGCGCCGTCCCACCTGGCTGACGATCTTATCGATGATGCGCAGAAGGTGCTGGTCGTCGCGGAAGGTGACGCTGGTCAGCTCCAGCAATCCGCGCCGCTCCACGTAGACCTGCTTGTAGGTGTTGACCAGAATGTCGGAGATGGTAGGATCCTGAAGCAGCGGCTCGAGAGGGCCCAGGCCGAAAACTTCATCGAGAACCTCGTCGCTGATCTGTTGTTTTTCGAGCGCGCTGAGCAGCGTCGGCTCGGCGTCGATCAAGGCGATCACCGCCTGGCGGACCTCGCTGCGGATGCGCTGGTTGTCGATGGTGGCCAGCGCTTCCAGATTGATCTTGTCCACCAGCTTGCGATGCAGCGTGAACTTCAGTTCCTGATACTCCGGCTTCAGGCTCGTCTTGGGCCGCGCCGAGTTCTTCAGCAGCCGCTGTTCCCAGGAGATCTGTTGATTATTCTTGGACCCGTTATCTATCGTCGAAAACATAAACTCCGTTCACAACCTTCAGGCCTGCGAAAACGCCGGCTTCAACGCCGCCGGCGGCGATTTGCGCGCCGCGCCGGCGACTCCGCTCAGCCGCTTGGCCACGCTCTCAATCGAGCGCCCCAGCTCGCCTTCGGCGCCCAGCGGCTGGCCGAGCGTCACCACCCGATGCAGCGAGAAATAGTCGTTCGGCAAAACCGCGTGCACCGGCGTGCCGAAAAGTTTTTCCATGTCCGCGACTCCGATATCCACGCGCTTGTCCACGCGGTTCACCACCACCTGGAAGCGATCCTTGGGGAAGCCCAGATGATCCACCAGCTTCAGCGCCTTCACGGTCAGGTGCAGGCTGGGCAGCTCTCCGGTCGAGACCAGAAACGCGCGCTCGCATTCGGAGATCGCCATCAGCGAGATGCGCTGGAACACGCTCGGCAGGTCGAGAATCACCCAGTCGTACATCTGCCGGGCGTGATCGATTAAAATGCGAAGCTGCCCTCCGTCGATTGGATCGGCGTAGGGCGCCGCCGGGGCGGGCAGAATATCCAGGCCGCCGCAGTTCACCGTCAGCGAATTCCACAGCGCCAGGTCCAGGTGCCCGGCGTGCTGCAAGGCGTCCAGCAGCGAGTAGTTATGGCTCAGTTTCAGGTAGAACCCGATGGTGCCGCCGGTCAGATCGAAGTCCGCCAGCAGAACTTTCTTTCCGCTCACCCGGTGCAGGGCAAAGGCCGTTTGCGTCGCCACCGTGGAGGCGCCCGAGCCCGGCTTCGAGCTGGCGAATCCGACCACGACGCCCAGCTCTGGTTCCTGCCGGGCTTCCACCACGCACAGCTTCCGGAGGCGCGCGACGGCGTCGCGCTGCGTCGCCGGGTCAAACGGCGAGTACAGAAACTCCACCGCGCCGGCGCGCAGCGATTGCAGGATCGCCGTCGCGTCGTTGCGCGTGTGCAGCCCGACCACCTGCAACGGGGGCGTCATCTGCGTCACCGCTTTGATCAGCTCCGTCGCCGCGGCCAGATCGGTGGCCAGATCGAGCAAAACCACCTGCGGCTTGAGCTGCCGCGCGCGGATCTCCAGCGTCTGCTGCGGCGGATAACTCTTGAGGTCCGCCAGGATCTGGAAGGCCCGCGTCCGGCCAACAGTGTCCAGAAACTCGCGCGCCAGCTCGCGGTCGGGCGCGATCAGCACCGCTAGGAGTTCCGGCTCGTTCTGCACGTGCACCCCGTGGTCCTCGGCTTCAGTTGCTCTTCTTCGATTTCTTCTGCGTCTGCGCCGCCGTGTTGGCGTCCAGCCGCACCAGAAAATCGCGCGGCATGTACAGATCCGGCTTGGCGTCGCTCACCCCCAGCGGCTCGGTGATTTCCGGCGTCACCAGCACCACCAGGTCGGTGCGGTTCTTTTTCTCGTCCTTGGATTTGAACAGCGAGCCGAAGATCGGCAGGCTGCTCAGGACCGGGATCTTCTGGAAAGCCTCGGTCTCCTGATTGTTCACCAGGCCCGCAATCACGAAGCTCTGTCCTTCTCCCAGCTCGACGTCCGTCTCGGCCTTGCGCGAGGTCAGGCCGGGAATCGTGAAGCCGTTGAGCACCACGGCGTTGCTGTAGTCGAGCGCGGAAACTTCCTGATGCAGATGCATCTTGATGGTGTGGTTCGGCGTGATCAGGGGGGTGAAGATCAGCCGGATGCCGAACTCGCGGTACTGCACGGTCACCGCGCCGGAGTTGGCGCCTCCTTGCAGCACCGGCACCGGGAATTCGCCGCCCACCAAAAACGAGGCTTCCTTGCCGTTGGTGGTGACCAGATTCGGCTCGGCCAGCGTTTGCAGAATATTCTCGCTTTGCAGCGCCTGAATCAGCGCGCCCAGATTCAACTTCGGATCGAAGGCGAAGATACTCAGCGCCTTGGAGATGGTGATGATGCTGCTGCCCTGCGTTCCTTGAATTCCTCCGACCAGGGCCGTTCCGCCCTGCACCTGGGACGTTCCGGTGAGGTTGAGCGGGGAAAACTGTCCCGTGCCGGTTCCCGCCTGGGTCTGGCCCGCGAGGCCGAACAGGTTCACGCCGTATTGCAGTTCCTTGCTGCGGTCAAGCTCCGCAAAGCGCACCCGCAGCAGCACCTGCTTGTCCACCGGCGGGGCCGGCGCGTTCAGTTGCAGATTGTTGACCACCGTCTTGGCGAAGGACGCTGCGATCACCGCCGCCCGGTCCTGAACCTCCTTGCTGGTCACCTGGCCGTCCAGGGTGATCGTGTCGCGGGAACTGACCGGAACGATTTTTTCATTCGGGAAGGATTCGCGCAGCGCGCGCTTGAGCGGATCCAGGTTCATGTCCACGGTGACGTTGTAGAAGGTGCGGCGGCCGTCCTTGCTCCACACGATCATGGTGGCGTTGCCCAGCCCCTTGGCATGCATCAGCAGTTCGCGCGTGGTGACCGGGCTGGCGTCGATGACGTCCGGATTGCTGGTCGAGATCTGCCGGATGTCGGAGGGATAATCGATCACGACGCTTTTGCCCACGGTGAGGCGAAGGTCCTCGGCGCTTTGCGCCCCAAGCGCGGCGGCCAAGGCAAGCGGCGCAAACAAGCAAATCATTTTCGATCTGGTCATGTTCAGTTCCTCGTTCAATGGCACAGGCCCGGGGTCCCCATCAGTTCTTCGACGCTCCGTTCGGTATGGTCTCCACGGTGCGCTGGGTTCCGCGGATCACCACGATCTGGTCGGGCGGCAGAGGCGGCGGGGGCGCGGAGGCGACCGCCGGCGTCGGGACCGGAGCAGCCTTGGCCACCGGCCTCGGCCGCGGCTTCGGCGCCGCTTCCGGCTTCGGCGCCGGACGGTGGCCGCTGTACAGCTCGCTGACCATGGTCCCCGGCGTCTTCTCCACGGTCTGATCGCTCGAATTTCGCAGCACCAATTGGATTCGCCCGTCGTTGCCCGCCAGGGTCAGCGTCTCGGCCTGCTCGGGAGTGGCCAGCAGCGTCACCGTCGGGGCGTTGATGGCATTGCCGCGCGCATCCGGCTGCATGGTCTGCCCGGCCGACAGCACCAGCATGTTTTGCAGCACCGTGGTGGTCATGTCGGTATCGCCGTTGGGCGGGTGACCCGTCACCAGCACGTCGACGTGCATGCCCGGCAGAACGAACCCGGCCACCGAGGCGACGTCGTTTACCCGCACCGTCACCGCGCGCATCCCCACCGGAATCGTCGGCGCCAGCCCCAGCCCGCTGCCCTTGGCCGCCAGGCGTCCTTCGAGAATCGGCTCATCCAGCAGAATGTTGGAGATCACCGGACGGTCCAGCACATCTTCCACCTTGCTGAAAGCGCCCTTGGGAAACGCGTCGGCGGCGATCTTGACCACCTTCACGTCCGCCGGCTTGACCATGACCCCGACACCCATCGGATGCGTCGCCACCACCACATCCCGCGTGGCGGTGTTGTCGTTCTTGGTAGTGGTCGAACGCGCCGTCATCTGGTAAAACACGCTGGAAACCACCAGCGCGAAAACCAGGCTGACGCCCAGCACGGTGAGAAACCTGCGATCCATATTTTTTCCTCCAGCCTCATCCCTTCGGAACCAGCGCCAGCCACACGCCCAGCGCGATCGCCGGTGCGTAGGGGATCGATTCCTTTTCCCCGTTTTCTCTTTCCCCGCCGCGGATCCGGCGCCACGCCGCCTTCCCGGCCAGCGCCGCCACGGCCAGGATTCCGCCGGCAAACGCGGTCCACAGCGCGGCCCACAACACGCCCGGCCATCCCAGCAGCGCGCCGAATCCGGCCATCAACTTCACATCGCCTCCGCCCATCCCGCCGAGCCAATAAAAAATCAAAAAAACCGCGAATCCCGCGGCCGCTCCCGAAACCGCCTGCAAGGCCCCCCAGGCGCCGTGCTGGCCGACCTGCCAGCCGAACCCGCCGGCCAGCGCGGCCACCGGAATCCAGTTCGCAATCCGGCGGCGTCTCAGGTCATCGACGATCGCCGCCACGCCCACCAGAATCGCGATCCAGATCTGCGCCGTCATCTCGTTTCCCGAAAGTTGCCGGATTGATCCGGCCCCTCCTCAATCTTGTTCGCCGCCAGCACCGCCGGCGCTGGCCGTTTCGCCCTTCTCCGCATCCCCGGAGAGCCGATCATCAAGGGCGCCAGAAACCCCGCCTGGAGCCAAAACTCCGCCAGCGCTTTCCCCGACGGCAGCCGCCAGCTCATCGGATCCATCCACTCCATCGGGATCTGCGGGATCCGCATCGGGGCTTTGCCGCGTCTTCCGGAGTTCTGGAGTTTCATGGACGCTCTTAGCTTGTTCTTCGGCGGTCTCGGAGGTTTTCATTAGGCCGCCGCTCCTTAAGCCCCCGGTCGCTTAGGACCTTGGTTCCGGGGCGGCTTTACCTCAGAGCAGTACCGATACAAGAGCCAGGACTAAGGCGAACCACCGGAGGGAAGTCAGAGTGCAGAAGGAGATCCCCCGGTTCTATCCTGAAGTCCGGCTTGCGTTTGCCGCTCCCCGACTTCCGCTTTCCGCACAAACAAAATCGCCTTCCCGTCATCCTCGACAATCTGCCACTTCGGATCGGTCTTGAGCAGTTGAGCGAGCGGCATCTCCACCGGAAGCAGCGCCGAGCGGAAGCCGAATTGATCCAGAATCTGCTCCCAATCCCAGCGTCCGCCGGTCATATGCAGGTAAGAATCCCCGATCTCTCGGCCATAAAAATCGCTGCGGCCGTCGATGAAGACCTTCTGATTGGGATTGACGAAAATCAGGTAGTCCGCCCATTGATCGGTCGTAAGAGTGCGCGCGTTGAGAATCTCCGCCGGATGATCGTGCACCAGCTTTACCGGGAAGATCTCCTCGGGAAAGTCCTGCGGCCACGGTATCGGACGGTTCAGAAAGGCGAGCACAATGACGGCAACAGCGGGCCAGACGCTGCCGCGCCGGAAGCCGCGCGCGGCGTCTTCGGCGATCTGATTCAGGATGCCCGGCAGCGAATTCTTCTTCACGCGCGCCGTCCAGCCGCGATACCAATCGCTCAGATTCGCCGCGATCGCCGGAGCGCACACCGCCACAAACACCGGCACGTGCCGCACGCTCGATAGCGCTTCATGCGCGAAGAACAGAACCCACAACCCCTCGACCATCTGCCGCCGTCTGAACATCATTCCTGCGGCGATCAGCCCGAGAAACATCAGCGCCTCAAACTGCAGCATCGACTCGCCGCGGAAGATGGGCGATTGAAACTCCTGAATCCAGTTCCGGATCCAATCCGACCGCAAATATTCCTCGACATGCCGGTGCAACTGAATGCCGTAGGGATTCACCAGCGAAACCGCCGCGCACCCGCACGTCACCGCTGCATAGCGCACCGCGCCGCGCCATCTCCGCTCGGCCGCCGAGCCCGCCGCGGTCAGTCCGGCCACGGCGATCAGCGCCAGAAATCCGCCGTGCAGATTCGTCCATACCAGCGCGATCGGAATCAGCGCCCAGATCCAGCGCGTCTGGTTTCTCCGGTCCGCTTCGATGATCCACATCGATAGCGAAATCAGCAGCAGCGTGAAAATATGCGGCCGCGCCAAAAAATGAATCGACGCCGCGCCCTCCCCGGCGAGCGCCACCAGCAGCGCGACCAGAATGTGCGTCCCTCCGGCGGCCATCCGGCGAATCAGGATGGTCGCAAACGCCGCGCACACCACCGCCGCCATCAGAACCACCGCCTTCAGCCCGGCCCACCCGAACAGCAGAGCGTAAATAACATCGCTCAACCACTCCCAGGCGTACCACGGCGCACCGGCTTTGGAGAACGAATACAGATCCCGGTGCGGAACCGCATGATGCGCCAGGATCCACTGGCCGGTGCGGATGTGCCAGCCCGCATCGCCATCGCCCAGCAGTCCTTTCCACCCGAATTTGCCCGCGGCGAAGACCCAGACGAGAATCGCCAGAAAGAAAAGGTCGGAAAAGGAGGGGATCAGCAGCCGCATCCAGCGCCGTTGCAGGAGATCCTCGATCTGAACCTTGTCCGGCGCGGCCGCCGCAATCGCCTGCGGATGGGTCACTCCTGTCTATTCGCCAGATCCGCGCGATGTCTTTAGAGCCGCGGCCCGGCGCCGCTAATACCGCACCCGGTCCGGCTTCAACGACCATTCGCGAAAGGCGCCTAGGGCCTCGCCGCGCATCATCTGCCGGAACGGGATGGACCGCTCGGCCATGGGAGCCGCGATCTCCTTATAAATAAACGCGTCATCGAAGCCCGCCGCCGCCGCGTCCGCGGCCGTCCCGCCGAAGTAAACCGCTTTGAGCCGCGCCCAATAAATCGCCCCCAGACACATCGGGCACGGCTCGCAGGTGCTGAAAATTTCACAGTCGTCGAGCCGGAACGTCTTCAGCGCGGAGCAGGCCGCGCGAATCGCCACCATCTCGGCGTGCGCCGTCGGATCGTTGGCCGATGTCACCGAGTTGGTTCCCTCCGCCACGATCCGCTGCCCCCGCACCACCACCGCACCGAAGGGCCCGCCGCGTCCGGAGCGCACATTCTCCACCGCCAGCTCGATCGCCCGCGCCATAAACGGATTCGTCCCGCAATCTCCGGCGTTCACTGCGGCTTCGCTTTGCTAAAATCCCCCGCCTTAACCACCACCAGTTGCGAGGCGTCGACATTGCGCCGCATCGCTTCCTGAATCTCGGCTGGCGTCAACGCCGCGATCCTTTTCTCCAGTTCCGCGTCGTAGGCGAGCGTCCGGCCCTCGAAGTCCCGCGCCGCCAGCAGCGCCGCCAGGCCCGCGTCCTCGGACCGGTCCACTTTGCGCGATTGCAGGAACCCGGACTTGGCCGCCGCGACCTCTTCCGGTGTGAACCCGCCCTTTACCGCCCGTTCGATCTCTTCCCGCGTGGCGGCTTCCACCTTCCCCATGTTTTGCGGCGCGGCGATAGCGTAGATGCGTAGCGCGCCGTTGTTCACCTTCGGATCCGCGCTGAAGCCCGATCCGATGCCATAGCTCAAGCCTTCTTTCTGCCGGATGCGGACCGCCAGCCGCGAATTCAGAAATCCGCCGCCTAACATGTAATTCGCCAGCACCAGCGGCGCGTAATCGGCATCCTGCGTGGAAAGGTTCAGCCGCAGGCCGGCCATAAACGCCGCGTTCTCCTTATCCGGCGTCTCGATCGTCCTGCTCGACGGCGGAATCTTTTGATAAGGATCGGTCACGCGGGCAAAGGCCGCCGGCGACTTCCAGTCGCCGAACAACTCGCCCATCAAAGCCGCGATCTGTTTCGCATCGAAATCGCCCACCGCGGCGAACTCCGCGTGGGACCCTCCCACGAAATCGCGATAAAACTTCCTGGCGTCTTCCAGTGTGGCCGCCCGGAGCGCCGCGATCTGCTCTTCCGGCATCATCGAACGGCGCACATCGCCCTCCGGATGCGGATACAGCAGTTGCCCCAACTGGGCCACGGCGAGCGCCTGCGGCTCGCCCTTGTTGTTCTCTTCGCCAGTAATCCGCTCCGTGCGGATCTGCTCAAATTCCGAGGCGGGAAACGCCGGCTGCCGTAAAATTTCAGCGACCAGGCGCAGCACGTCGGGAAAATTCTCGCGCACGGTCTCGATCGTGACCGTTGCGCCGGTGGCGCCGCCGTTGATCCTCACCCGCGCCTTCAGCCGGTCCAGCTCATCCTGGATCTGCTGCCGGTTCTTTTTCTCCGTTCCGCGCATCAGCGTCGCCACAGCGAGCGAGGCCGCGGCTTCCTTGCCCTTCAGGCTTTCGATGGTTCCGTAGTGCAGCGCCAGCCGCGCGTTCACGCTCGCCCCGCGCGTCTTCTTGGAAAGCAGCGCCAGCGTCATTCCGTTGCCGAGCTTCGACCGCAGCGTGCGCGATTCGATATTGGCCGGCGACGGATCGAACGCTTCGCCCTGCGCCATGGCCGCGTCGCCGTGATAATTTTTCAGCTCGGCCGCCAGATCCACCTTGGCCGGAATAATGCTCCGGTCCGGATGCGGATCCGGAATAAACTCCGCCAGCGTGCGATTGGAGCTCTTCAAATACGCCCTGGCCACCCGCGAAACATCTTCCGGCGTCACCTTGCGCAAACGATCGCGGTCGAGGAACAGCAGCCGCCAGTCGCCCATGCTGGCCCATTCGCTCAAAAACAGCCCGACTTGCTCGGAGTTGCGAAGCTGAAGCTCGATGTCCTTCAACTGATGCTGCTTGGCCCGCTCGACCTCTTCCCGGCTCGGCGGTTCCTTAACGATGTTGTCCACCGTGTCCAGCAGAATTTTGCGCGCTTCCTCAAGCGACTGCTGCGGATTCAGCACCGCGCCTAAAATCAACGTTCCCGGCTCATTCAACTGTTGATCGAAGCCAATCACTTCCGATGCTTTCTTGCTGTCCACCAGAGCCTTATACAGGCGCCCCGAAGGATTGTCGCTCAAAATTCCGGCCAGCACGTCGATGGCCGGAAAATCCGGATCCGATCCGGCCGGGACGTGATAGACCGCCAGCAGCGCCTGGATGTTTCCCACGCGGCGCAGCGTCACCTCGCGCTCGCCATCCTGCGGCGGCTCCACCGTGTAGGGGGCCTCCAGCTTCCGCGACGGCGCCGGAATCGGCCCGAAATCCTGCGCGATCAGCGGCAGAACCTTGGCTTCGTCAATGTTCCCCGCCACCGTCAAGACCGCGTTGTCGGGCTGATAATACTTGCGATAAAAAGCCTGCAACCGCTCGATCGGGACATTTTCAATATCGGAGCGGGCGCCGATCGGCGAGTGCCCGTAAGGATGCCAGATATAGGCCGCCGATAAGGCGCGCTCAAACAGCACCCCGATCGGATTGTTTTCGCCCATCTCAAACTCATTGCGGACCACGGTGTACTCGGAATCCCAATCCGATTTGCGAATAAACGAATTGACCATTCGATCGGCTTCCAGATCGAGCGCCCATTTCAAATTTTCGTCGGTCGCCTGAAATGTCTCGAAATAATTGGTCCGGTCCCAGCTTGTCGTGCCGTTCGGGCGCGAGCCGTGCTCGGTCAGCTCCTGCGGGATGTTGGTGTGCCTGGTGCTGCCCTTGAACAGCATGTGCTCGAGCAGATGCGCCATGCCGCGCTCGCCGGCGCCTTCCTGCCGCGATCCCACCAGATAGGTCATATTGACGGTCGCGGTGGTCTTCGACGGATCGGGAAAGATCAGGATGCGCAGACCATTGGCCAGCCGGTACTCGGTGATCCCTTCCACCGAGGTGACTTTCGTCATTCCCGGCGGTAAAGTCTGCGCCGCGGCGCCGAAGGCCAGCAGGAGCGCGAGCGTAAATGGCTTCATGACTGGAATTATAACGTCCGCCGCGCGGAGAAACCGCCCGCCGGATTTCCCATGCAAGGCGCTGCGCCGCTCTTCTGTGGAAATCCAGGCGCGGATGTTACCCTCGAAGTATGCCGCTCTCTGAGTCGTTTTTCGCGTCACGTTTCGGACTCACCGAACGCGATCTTCAGAATTATCTGAGCGATGCGCTCTCGGCCGGCGGCGACTACGCGGATCTGTACTTCGAATATCTCTCCACCTGCTCGCTCCGCATGGAGGAATCTATTCTCAAGAGCGCGGCGCAAGGCGTCACGCTCGGCGTGGGCGTGCGGGTGATCGCCGGCGAGCGCACCGGCTACGCTTACAGCGACGACCTGAGTCCGGAAAAAATCCGCAAGGCGGCGCGCGTGGCCGCCTGCATCGCCCGCGGACCGGCCAGCATCGTCACCACCGGCTTTGAAGAACCGCCGCGCCACAATCTCTATCCGATGCTGCGCGCGCCCAACGAAGCCAGCCTCGCCGAACGGGCCGACCTGATCCAGCGCGCCGACCGCGCCGCGCGAGCCTACGATTCACGCGTGTTCCAGGTGCAGGCGGCCTACGCCGACAGCCTGCGCCACGTGCTGATCGCCACCAGCGAAGGACGCCTCGCCTTCGACCGCCAGCCCATGGCCCGCATCAGCGTTACAGTCCTGGCGCGCCACAACGGCGGGCCGCCGCAGCAGGGACATTCCGGCGGCGGCGGCCGCGTGACGCTCGATTATTTTCTCAACGAAAAAACTCCGGAGTATTTCGCCCGCGAAGCCGCGCGGCAGGCCGTCGTCCAGCTCGGCGCGGGGGAAGCTCCGGCCGGGGAAATGACCGTCGTGCTGGGCCCGGGATGGCCGGGAATTTTGCTGCATGAAGCCGTCGGCCACGGCCTCGAAGCCGACTTCAACCGCAAGGGCGTTTCCGCTTTCGCGGGACGAATCGGCCAGCGCGTGGCCAGCCCGCTCTGCACCGTAATCGATGACGGCACCCTCGGCTCCCGCCGCGGATCGATCAACATGGACGATGAAGGCATCGCCACGCAGCGCAACGTCCTGATCGAAAATGGCGTGCTGCGCGGATATCTGCAGGACCAGCTTTCCAGCCGCCTGATGCGCTCCACCCCGACCGGCAGCGGCCGCCGCGAAAGTTACCAGCAGATCCCCATGCCCCGCATGACCAATACTTACATGCTTGCCGGCGAAAGTGATCCCGAGGAAATCATCCGCTCCGTGCCCAAGGGAATTTACTGCGCCAACTTCGGCGGCGGGCAGGTGGACATCACTTCCGGCAACTTCGTTTTCGCGGCGAGCGAAAGCTATCTGATCGAAGGCGGCCGGCTCACGCGTCCGCTGCGCGGCGCGACGCTGATCGGCAACGGGCCGGAAGCGCTGAAGTACGTCAGCATGGTCGGCAACGATCTGAAGCTCGACGAAGGCGTCGGCATCTGCTCCAAGGAGGGCCAGCACGTGCCGGTCGGCGTCGGCATCCCGACCTTGAAGCTCGACCGCATGACCGTGGGAGGAACCGCGGCGTGACCGAGCTCGAAAAGATCGCGGCCGGCGCCGTCGATCTGGCGCTCCAATCCGGCGCCACCGCCGCCGAGTGCACCATCTCCGATGGCGCGGAATTCGAAGTCAACGTGCGGATGCGTGAAATGGAAAGCCTGAAGGAAGCGGCCTCGCGCGGCGCCGGCATTCGAGTCCTGGCCGGCCGCCGCAGCGGATCGTCTTACACCTCCGATTTTTCAAAGGACGGCATCGCCAGAATGGTCCAGGCCGCGCTGGAGCTGGCGAAAATCACCGCCGAAGATCCGCACGCCGGCTTGCCGGAGGCATGCGGAAGGTTCGAAGGCGACCTGGCTCTTTACGATCCCGCCGTCGCCGCCCTGCCCACGCAATGGAAGATCGAGCAGGCGGTCGCCGCCGAAGCGAGCGCGCTGGCGGCTGATCCCCGCGTGAGCAACTCAAAGGGTGCGTCCTTTGAATCGCACCTCGGCACGCGCGTCTTCGCCAATTCGCTCGGCTTCGTCGGCAGCTATTGCACTTCGAGCTGCGGCCTGGCCGCCCAGCCGGTGGCGGCGCAAAACGGATCGGCCGAACGCGATTATTGGTACAGCTCGGCGCGAGCGGTCGCCGGGCTGGAGAGCCCCGAACGGGTCGGGCGCAAGGCCGCCGAACGGGCGCTGCGCCGCCTCAATCCGCGGAAGATCGCCACCCAGCGCGCTGCCGTGGTGTTCGAGCCGCGCACCGCCCGCGCGCTGCTCGGCGAGATCTTTGACGCCGTCAGCGGATCGTCGATCTACCGGCACGCTTCTTTTTTGACCGGCATGCTCGGAGAAAAAATCGCCTCCGAGGCCCTCACCGTAATCGACGACGCGACCCTGCCCGGGCTGTTCGGCAGCTCGCCGTTCGACGATGAGGGCGTCGCTTCGCGCCGCACCGTGGTGATCGAGCGCGGCGTGCTCCGGAGCTACCTGCTGAATACCTATACCGCGCGCAAGCTGGGAATGAAGACCACCGGCAACGCTTCGCGTGGATTCAGCGGCGACGCGGGCGTGGGGCCCGGAAACTTCTATATCGAAGCGGGCCCGCAAACGCCGGAGCAGATGATCGCCGGCGTAAAGGCCGGGCTGTATGTCACCGAGCTGATCGGCGGCGGCGCCAACACCGTGACCGGCGATTATTCGGCCGGCGCGGCGGGCCTGTGGATCGAGAGTGGCGAGCTGGCGTATCCTGTTTCCGGGATCACCATCGCGGGAAACCTGAAACAAATGTTGATGGATTTGCGGCAGGCGGGCTCCGATCTGGAATTTCGCTCCTCCATCGCCGCGCCCACGCTGCTCATCGGGGAGATGACCATCAGTGGCCATTGAGCGTTTGAATTTTCCCACGGCGCCGCCGCGGAAACAGCCGATGGCGAAGCTGCCGCTTTATGTGCTGGCGGCGGTGGTCGCCCTCGGTGGAACGCTCTACTTTTATTTGCAATATCTGACGAAGCACGCGCCGCGCGATATTCCCCTGACGCCCGAAGCGAAAGCTTACGTGCGCAATTTGCAGCTTTCCGGCGTGGAGATGCAGGCCAATCAGAGCTACTTCAACCAGGTGGTGGTGGAGATCGACGGAAAAATCACGAATACCGGAGATCGCGCCGTGGATCAAATCGACCTGTACTGCATCTTCCGCGACGCCTACGGGCAGCTCGTGCTGCGCCAGCGCGTCCCCATCGTCAGTCCCAAAAACGGAGGGCTGAAGCCGGGCGAGACCAAAGCGTTCCGGCTCCCCTTCGACGAAATTCCCGAAAGCTGGAATCACGCGATGCCGTCGCTGGTGATCGCGGGCATCAAGTTTTCCTGATGCCGCGCCTGCTGCTGGTGGACGACGACGCCGCCGCGCTGGAAATTCGAAAGTTGATTCTGGAGCGCGCGGGCCACCAGGTCCTCACCGCCTCCACGGCGAGTGCAGCGCGCGCTTTGCCCGGCGTGGAAATCGCCATGCTCGATCTGCGGCTGCCGCGCGTCGAGGACGGTCTCGCGCTGATCCGCGAATTTCATTCCGCCGGAGTGCGCGTGATCGTGCTGTGCGGAAACCGCGCGGATCTGGAGGGGCGGCCGGAAGCCGCCTGGGTGGAGACGGTGCTGGAAAAGCCGGCGCGGTCGGAAGCGCTGATCGCGGCCGTTCAAGCGCGGCCGAAAATCGCGTAGTCCAGGCCGCCGAAGAACGCTTCGCGAAACGCGGCCGGCAGCTCGCCCAGCGAGGGCAGCGAATCGGCCGCCGGCGATAGCCGCTCGATCTCAATGTTTACGAATCCGGCCTCTTCCATGTAAAACCGCAGCAGCGCCGGCGGAACCGGACGCGTATGGGTCGGATCGATATAGAAATGCGTGGCGAAAATCGCCAGGCACTCCGGATTCGGCGTTTCGATCGCCGCCAGCGCGCCGCGCGACATCTTTTTCGCCAGCAGGTTCACCAGATCCGGCAGCCGCTCCGGCGGCAGATGCTCCACCACCTGCGAACAATACACGCCGCCGATCGACCGATCGGGCTGCGCCTCCAGATACTCGAACAGATCGGCGCGTTCGGCGGGAAGGCCCTTGCCGCGGCAAAGGGCGATCGACTCCCCGCTGCGGTCGATGCCGCGCACGGAAAATCCGGCCTGGCGCGCAATTTCAAGAAATTCGCCGCGCCCGCAGCCCACATCCAGAATCTCCGCCGACCCGGCGAATTTGGCCAGATACAGCTTCTGGTGCTCGCGGATCCGCTCCTCGGGCCCGCGAAACACGTCGGCGAACCGGAACCAGTCGATCGCAATCCGCTGCTCCCTCAGCGGCTGGGCCGGCGGCTCCGGCGGCGCCAGGGCCATTTTCTGCCGGATCAGCTTCAACTCCTGGTGAATCAGCTTTTCGTAGCGGCCGCGGATCTCTTCCAGATCGCGCCACAATCGTTTCTGCACGTCAAGCGTGTTGCGCTCCAAGGCCTCGGTAAACGAGGCGTGCTGCTGCCGCGCCAGCTCGCGGAAGCTTTGCTCGAGCAGCGTGACGCGGTGCTGGAACGCTCCCTGCAACTCCGAAATGGTGCGCAGCAGGTGAATTTCGCTCGCGTCGCGGCGGTCTTCGAAACCCACCCGCCACTGGGCCCAATGATTGCGGATGTCCTTGAGCTCCCGCGCCTCGCAAAGCAGTCCCTCCATTTCCGACCGCAGCCCGCGCATCTCCTCGCGCAGCGTCTGGACATGGGACAGCATTTCTTCCCGCAGCGCCTGATGGTGAGAGGCCATCGCGACCATCGAACGGCCGGTTTCGGCGAGTGCGTCCATCGCCGCCTGAACGCACATCATGGCCCCGCGATTGAACTCCACCTGCTCGCGAACGTGCCAGTCCAGAGCACGCGCGATGGCTCTTTTGAAAAACTGAATGATTGAATTTTTGAACCCCGGCGGGCGCGGATTCACCGTGCCGATAGCGGCGACCTTGGCCTCCGCCGCGTCGCGGGCGTGCAGCAGCGGGGTCAAATCCGCCGCGCCGACGCCCTCCAGCCCGCGCGCGCCTTCCGGGTAGCGCGCGCGGATCTTCTCCCGCACCTCGCGAATTACGGCCGTCAGCTCTTCATCGCGCACGTTTGCGGCTCCACGTCGCGGTGATTTTCGTGCGAACGCCGCCGCGCGGCGAAAATTCGCCGATCAGCGTCGCCGCATGCGGGCGCGCCGCCTTCACGATATCGGCCAGCATCCGGTTCACCGCGTTTTCCTGAAAAATACCCAGATTTCGATACGAAATCGTGTACATTTTGAGCGATTTCAGCTCTAGGCAGCGCTTATCGGGCACATAGCGAAGCGTCAGAACGCCCGAATCGGGCAGGCCGGTTTTGGGGCAGACCGAGGTAAACTCCGGCATGACGATCTCGATTTCATATCCGGTGGGGAACTGGTTCGGCCAGGTTTCGATTTCGGGCAGATCAGCTTTGACGCCGGCCTCGGCGTGTTCGTCGGTGTATTGGCGTTTCATTTCCTTGCCGATAGCCGCCGCACGCCTTCGACTTCGCGCGATAACAGATCCAGGAACAATCCGACGTCGGTGACGACGCCGATCGCCTGGCCGGTGCCGCGGTCGCTCACCTTGGCCGCCACCGCCGGATTAATGTCCACGCAGACGATTTTCACCCAGCTTGGGAGCATATTGCCGACGGCGATCGAATGCAGCATCGACCCGCAGCAGAGAACCAGGCCGGCGCCCTGGAGCTGCTCGGCATAGGCATCCTGCGCGCGGTTCATGTCGGTGATGGTGTCCGGCAGCGGGCCGTCGTCGCGCAAGCTTCCGGCGAGCACGAAGGGGATTGCCGCCTTCACCGCTTCGTACATCACGCCGCTCTTTAAACGCCCGCTTTCCACTGCCTTGGCGATGCCGCCAGCATGATATATCGCGTTGATCGCGCGCATGTGGTTGCGGTGGCCGTGCTCCTCCTGGCGTCCGTCGCTCTGCCGCACGCCGAGCGAGGTTCCGAACAGCGAGGCTTCGATATCGTGAACGCCAAGCGCATTTCCCGCCAGCAGCGCATCCACCCATCCCTCGCGAATCAGCTTGGAAAGCGCCCGGGCCCCGCCGGTGTGAATGACCACCGGTCCGGCGACGACGATGATGCGCTGGCCGGCGGCCCGCGCCTGCTCCATCAGCGCCGCGGTCTGGCGCACCGCGGTTTCCACCTGGCGCTCCGAGGAGATTTCCGTGCTCATGAAGGCGAACGCCAGCCGGTCGCGCTCCTTCGATTCGGGGATCACGCGGATGCCGCGCATTCCGGCCACTACCTGATCGCCGGCGCGCAGATCGCGCAGTCTGCGGCAGACCGCGCGGCGCCCGGCGACCACGATCAGGGCGTCCATCCGCTGGTTTTCGACTTCGATCCACTCGCCGCGGAGGCGGATCAGCGTGCGGTGGTTGGTGGTCGAATAAAAATCCTCCGGAGCGCAGCAATCGCGTTCGACCCGGGCCAGCCGCGCGTCGCCGGAATCCACCGGCGCGCAGCCCAATTCGAGCAGCCGGGCCAGAAGCTGCGGCATCTGGTCGGTTTCCACCTTCAAGCGAAGATAGGACGGCTCGGCGTTGGTGCGTCCGATGCGGAACTGCTCCACTTCAAACTGGCCCTGGTGCTGGACGACGGCGTCGAAGATCTGCTCCATCAGGTGCGAGTCGATCAGATGTCCTTCGGCTTCCACCACTTCCTGCTGCATGGGTAATTCTCAGGATACCTGAGAAATTTGCCGGCTTCGTCCAACTATCCTGTATGCGCCTGATCGCTGCGATCCTCGCGGTGGCCACGCTCGCCGACGCGCAGAGCCGCGCTGAATACGTCGGCGGCACCGCGGCGCAGTTGCAAAGCGGCGAAGCGGGCGCCATCGACGTGCGCGATCCGCAATACTTCGCCTTTTACGCGAAGAAAGGGCAAATCCGGATCGCCTACGACAAGATTGAAAGCCTCGAATACGGGCAAAAAGTGGATCGAAGGCTGCTGATGGCGGCGGTCATTTCGCCGATGTTCCTGCTCAGCAAGCGGCGCAAGCATTTTTTGAGCCTGGGCTATGTGGATGAGGACGGCCGGCATCAGGCGCTGGTGTTCCGGGTGGATAAGAACGATATTCGAGCCACGCTGGTGAGCCTGGAAGCGCGGACCGGGCTGCGAATCCAATATCAGGACGAGGAGGCGCGCAAGGCGGGCAAGGGATGAAACTGGCGGCCCTGGGGATCCTGGTATCCTGCGGAGTTTTCGCGCAGGACGATCTGTCGCCGCAGCTTCTGACGGGCAAGCGGATTTATGTCGACCGGCTGACGGGCGGCGAGACCGCCGCGCAAATGCGCGATCTGATCATCAGCAGCCTGGAAGGCACCAAGCTCTACATCATCACCGAAAATCCGGACCGCGCGGACCTGGTGATGCGCGGGGCCGCCGAGGATCTGATCTTCACCGACGTGTTCCAGACGTCCGAAGGCATCAACGTGCGCGGAGGCGCCTCCAGCAGCTCGGGATCGAGCACCAGCGGGCGCTACAACGGCGTGGGCTCGGGCTATGAGTCGCGCAGCAGCCGCGCCATCAACGTCGGCGTGGGCGAAGAAAATTCTTCCAACATCCACGAGCGGCGCCACGAGGCCTTCGCCACCGTGCGCCTGGTGAATAAAGACGGCGACGTGATCTGGGCCACCACGCAGGAAAGCACGGGCGCCCGGTACCGCGGCGCGAGCGCAGATGTAGCGGAAAAAGTCGCGCGGCAGCTTGCCGACGATGTGGCGCGGCTGAAACATCCCAAACCGCCGGCGAATTAGGCTAATTCGCGCCCGCCGGCGGGCGAACGGACTTCAACTGCTCCAGCTCGGCTCTGGTTTTCTCCGGCAGCCGCGCCCGGTTGGCGCGGGCGAAGTATTTTTCCAGATTCGCGCGCATCTCCGGTGTCAAGCCCGCAAATTGGCCCTGGGCCAGATGATCCAGCCACAAGGCGTAGGTGCGGTCCGCCAGGCGATAGCGATCCGGCTGGGTGGCTTCGCCGGTGTCGAGATTGGTATTAGGCAGCGTGAAAGGGCCCGCCCGTGACCTTTGGATCAGCGCGCGGTAATCGGCCACCGTCACGTCGAAGCTTTTCAGAAAATCGCGCTCGGCGGCCTCCGGCACCGGTTTGAACTTCAGGACTTTAAACGGCCCCACGGTGGGTATGAAGCGGAAGACGAACGCCAGCAGGCGGGTAAAGAATCCCGGCCGGCGGTAGGTCCGATCCCAGTCCTTCTCATATCTGGCGCGCGGCAGGGCGTAAACGAAGCGCGACCGGGTAATTCCGGGCGCCAGTTTCTCGATATCGGAGCGTTTGGAATCCCAGGCGACGCGGGTCATCTCCGGGATCACTTTGCCGAGGGTGAAGCGATAGGTTCCGATGCCGAGGTCGAGCGAGCCGAAAATTTCCTTTAGATCGATGCCGTAGGTATCGCGAAAGGCGCGTTCAAGCAGCGGCTTTGAAACCTCGAAGCCGATGAAATCGTGATACTGATCCGAGGCGTAGAGGCCGCGCGCGACCTGCACCACGTCGAAGGAAAATTCGGTCTTGAGATGATCGGCGGGATCGTCCTCATAGGTCACCGCCGCGCCGTATTTGCGCCGGAGGCCGCGATAAATCATGGCCGTGGCCCGGTTCACCGCGGGATGCCCGTGATTGTCGGAGACGTAGTGCGCCAGCGCGCCCAGTGCGAAGGCGTACTCCTCGATCGACTGCGCGTCGCCGAGCATGGCCTGGACGAAATCGCCGCTGCGGACGTAATGGGTCAGATCGCTGAAGGCGTGCGAGCTGAACGGGAAATATCCCATGTCCTGGATCTGCGCGCCGCCGTAGGCGTAGGCGTGGGCGCGCTTCAAATCATCGGCGGTGGCGCCGGGAAATTTGCGCGCCAGCAGGGGGACGATTTCCTTTTCCCACGCCGAGTCGATCACGGCTTCATGGGAAAGCGCCGAATATGCCGCGCACGGCAGAGCGGCCAGAATGAAAACGATAGCGGCGCGGATCATTTCTGGCTCAACCCGCCATCGACGGCGATCACCTGCCCGGTGACAAAATTCGTCGCGGTCAGAAAATACAGGACGGCGCCGGCGACCTCATCGGCGGTGCCCGCGCGCCGGGCCGGCGTCTTTTCGATGAGATGCCGGGCGCGCGGATCGGGCTCGCCGAACGCAATGACGCCGGGCGCCACTGAATTGACCGTGACTTTCGGCGCGAACGCCTTGGCCAGCGCGCGCGTCAGCATAATCACGCCGGCCTTCGAAGCGCAGTAGTGGGCGTTGCCGGACCAGGGCCGGATGCCGCCGAGCGAGCTGATATTGACGATGCGGCCGCCATCGCCGGCGAGCATGGCGCGCGCCGCCTGCTGGCAGCAGAAGAACGTCGCCTTCAGATTCACCGCGTGAATGAAATCCCAATCGGCTTCGGTGACCTGTAGCGGATCGATGGTGGAAAAGCGCGCGGCGTTGTTGACCAGGGCGTCGAGCGGCCCCACTTCCTGGAACATCCGTTCAATTTCCGGGACGCTCTCCAGGTTGGCGCGGATCAGCCGGGCGTTGCCGCATTCGGCCGCGGTGGCGCGGGCTTCGGCCTCCGATCTATGGTAGTGGATCACCAGGCGCGCGCCTTCGCCGGCCAGGCGCAGCGCGATCCCCCGGCCGATCCGTTTCGCGGCGCCGGTCACCAGGATCACGCGGCCATCGAGAGCAGACACATCTTTATCTTTACACCGTGGGATCGCCGTGCACTTCCACCTCATCCGGATCGACGCCGGCCAGCTCCGGTTCGGGCAATCGTCCGGCCAGGTTGGCCCACGCCCAGAAGACCGCCGTGGTGGAGCTGAGCACGCCGCTCCAGGCGCCGATCAGGCGCGGGGAAACGTGGACGGTCGCCAGTCCGGCGATGCCCATGGAGAGCATCATGGTCAGCCAGGTCCAGGTTTCGACGGTCGAAAAGACGCGGCCGCGAAACTCATCGGAGACGTGGCGCAGGAGCTGCGAAAAGTTGAGCACGGAGCTGACCGCCACCGCGGCGCGCGACAGCGCGATGAAGACCAGCGCCAGCGCGAAGGTCGGCGACTGGCTGAACAGAATATAAGCGCCGCCATGAATCACATAGCAGATGGAGATGGTGCGCTTGTATCCGTTGAAGCTGAGCTTCCGTCCCAGGCGGTGGGCGAACACCGCGCCGGCAACCAGGCCCAGGCCGGCGCAGCCCCAGATGATCCCGATTCCGGCGGCGCCGCGGTGAAACACCTGCTCGCCGAAGAGGCTGAAGAGAATCTGGGCGGCGCCTCCGCCGGTCGCCCAGCCGACCGCGACCAGGCCGATGGCCAGAATCAACGGCGAGGAACGCATATAGCGCAGTCCCTCGGCGTATTCATGCCAGGGCCGGACCACTTTATCTTCGGCCAGGCCGCGGCGTTCGGCCTTGAAGCCTTTTTCGACGCGCAGATGCCAGATGCACCACGCCGAAAAAAGAAATGAGATGGCGTTGAAGACGAACGCGATTTTATAACCGAACGCGCTGACCGAAAATCCTCCGAGAAAGGCGCCGATGGTGGTGGTGGACCACTGGGTGAGCTGGGTCAGCGAATTGGCGGTGTGCAGATCGTCGCGGGTGGCGATGGCGGGCAGAATCGAGGCGCGGCCGCTGGTGAAGAACGGCGAGGCGAACATCAGGGCGCCGCTGAGCGCGTAAAGCAGCCAGGTGCGGCCGGGCGGGATGGCGAAAATGAACAGCAGCGCGACCACCGCGCGCGTCAGATCGCTGGCGATCATGATGCGGCGGCGATCCCAGCGGTCGAGCAGAACTCCGGCGATGGGGCCGGCGGCGACGGCGGGAATCGCGCGCGCAATCAGGATCAGCGCGACCACCAGCCCCGAGCCGGTATTGGCCAGCGCCAGGCTGAACACGGCGATGTTGTTGAAATTATCGCCGACCTCGCTGACCACCTGCCCGGACCAGGTGAACCGGTAGTTGCGGTTGCGGCGGAGGAGCTGAAAAAAATCGTTCATTTACGGCGGTATCCGATGCATGCGCATGGGCCGGCCTAGCCGACCGACTCCCGGCGCACGGTGATCGAATCCAGAAAATCGTGATCGATGTCGTAGCCGAAACCGGGGCCTTGCGGCACGGTGATGGTCCCGCGCGGCGATACTTCGACGGCGGGCGAGATGATGTCGCGCTTCCAATAGCGTTTGCTGGCCGATACGTCGCCCGGCAGAACGAAGTTGGGCAGCGTGGAAAGCGCGATGTTGTGCGCGCGCCCGATGCCGGATTCGAGCATCCCGCCGCACCAGACGGGGATGCCGTGCCGCTGCGCGACGTCATGAACGCGCCGGGCTTCCCGGAAGCCGCCGACGCGGCCGAGCTTGATATTGATGACGCCGCAGGCCTTCAGGCGGATGGCCTGCTCGGCCTGATGCGCGCTGCGGATGCATTCGTCCAGGCAGATGGGCGTTTTCAACTGCGCTTGCAGCTCGGCGTGATCGATGATCTCGTCGTGGGCGAGCGGCTGCTCGATCATCATCAGATCGAACTCATCCAGGCGCTTCAAAAGCGGGGCGTCGGCCAGCGTGTAGGCCGAGTTGGCATCGGCCATCAGGCGGATTTTCGGAAACGCGCGGCGCACTTGCCGGATCACGTCGACGTCCCAGCCGGGCTTGATCTTCATTTTGATCCGCTGGTAACCGGCGTCTACTTCGGCCTCGATCTTCTGAAGAAGTTGATCAACCGACTCCTGAATGCCGATCGAGACCCCGCAATCGATCTCCGCGCGCGAGGCTCCGCCGATCTGCCTGGCCAGGGGAACGCCGTTGCGCCGTGCTTCCAGATCCCAGATGGCGGCCTCGACGCCGCCGCGCGCCATGCGGTGGCCGCGGATGTGCTCGGTGCGTTCGGCGACCTGGCCGGCGCTCTCGAAGGTGTGCTTTACAACGCGCGGCGCGACGAAGTCCCGCGCGATCAGCCAGGCCGATTCGGTCCACTCCTCGTTGTAAAACGGATTTTCGCCCGCCGTGATCTCGCCCCAGCCCGATAAACCTTCGCTGCGCGCCTCGATGAGCACCATGTGGCGCTCATAGGTGCGGCCGAAGCTGGTTTCAAAGAAATGCACCAGCGGCATGCGGATCTGCCGCAGCGTGATTTGCTCTATTTGGAATCCCATTTGGAAAAGATATAGCTGCCCGCTTCCGGCGTGCGCTCGAATCCGGTGACGGCCAGGCCTTGGGCGAAATATTGCTGGAACTGATCGCTTACGCGGGCCTGGATTTCGCGGGCGCGCGCGGGATCATTCTCCTTGATCGAGTAAATCTCGCTGGGAATCGAGATGCGGGCCAGCTCCGGCTCGCGCTGGCGCGGCGCGCCGCTGAGGATCGCCTCGGTCCGCGGCGAGGCCATCCACCACTCGGGAACGCAGCGGTCAGTGGGCAGGCCGGCGTGCAGCCTGCTGGTGGTGGTGCCGTATTGGTTCAAGACATAACGGCGCACGATGGTTCCCAGCCGCTCGATGTTGAAGTACGCGTTCTTGATCTCCAGCGGATCGAAGGTCCACTCCATCAGCTCGATGCCGCGCGACAAGGCGTCCCGGCGCTGTTCCAGCTTCAACATTCGCCCCACTCCGGCATTGCGGTACTCCGCCTTGACTCCCAGCATGTGGCTGTGCAGATAGCACTGGCCGCCCGGCTTGATTCCCGGAATGGCCAGGCAAAACCCGATCATGCAGCCGCGATCGAAGGCGCCGAACGCCTGCCCGCCGACCTTGGTGGCGGTGACGAACAGGCGGACCGGCATCAGCTCCACTTCATCGAATCCCCAGATGAGCTGCTGGAGGCGGACGGCCTCCGCGAACTCGCCGTGTGTTCGCAGCTCGCGAATTTCAATCATGGCGCTTGGAGTCCTGCCACAACTCTTCTATTTCGCCGAGCGTGGCCTGGCGCGGGCTTTTGCCGCGCGCCTCCAAGCCGCGCTCGACGTGCGCGAAGCGGCGGCGGAATTTCGCGTTGGTTTTGCGCAGCGCCTGCTCGGGGTCCAGGTTAAAAAATCGCGCGATGTTGACGATGACGAACAGCAGATCACCGATTTCGCCTTCGATCGAGTCGGCGCCGGCGGCGTTGCGCAGCTCTTGCACTTCCTCGCCGAGCTTTTCGAAAACCTGCTCGACATTTTCCCAATCGAATCCGGCGCCGGCGGCGCGCGAAGAGATCTGCCGGGCTTCGACCAGCGCCGGCAGCGCGCGGGGGATCCCGTCGAGCAGCCCGGTTTTGCGCGGCTTTTCTTCCGCCTTGATCTCCTCCCAGCGGCGCTTGACGTCGCCGGCGGTTTTCGCGTCGCCCGCCGCGAAGACGTGCGGATGGCGGCGGATGAGTTTTTCGTTGATGGCGCGCAGCGAATCGGCGATGGTGAAGTGTCCCGCTTCGGCCGCCATTTGCGCGAAAAAGACGGGCTGAAGCAGCAGATCGCCCAGTTCCTCGGCCAGCGCCGGCCAGTCCCGCGCGTCGATCGCATCCAGCACTTCGTAGGCCTCTTCGAGCAGATAGGGTTTGATGGTATCAAAATTCTGCTCGCGATCCCAGGGGCAGCCGCCGGGGGCGCGCAGCCGCCGCATGATTTCGACCAGGCGATCAAACTCCGGGCCCGCAGTGGGACTCTGCTCCATGATGCACGAAGACGGGAACGAAATTTTCAGGGTATCATGGCCGCGCCCGAAAGTTAAAAAAATGCCGCGGTCTCAGGGCGCGCTGACTTTCCGGGGCCGCGCCGGTTCCTTGGCCACCCGCGGACAGGACGGCAATACGCGCGGGATAGGGAGGCGGGAACCCAGGCCATAGCGATTCAGGGCCGCTCCGGCAGATTGCAGAGCGACTCCGGCGATCATCCAAACCTGCCAATGCGAAAACAGCCCGCTGAGGGCGAACTCGCTGGCCAATCCCATGTCGGCGGCCAATCGCCAGCAGCCCAGAACATAAGCCATCAACGCGAGCGGCGTACACATCGCGGCTAAAGCGAGCGCGACATGCCGGTTTTTGCCGAGGCGGCGCTCCACCGGCCGGCCCCTGGGGAGCCTGATCCGAAGGATCATAGAACAACCCTGCCCCCAGGGTATCAGAAACGTTAAGGCCGCGTCTTTCATGCACGACGGGGGGCGAAAGCCGCGGCCATAAACGCGACCAGCGTGATTCTATCGATTCGCGGCCGGGCAGCGAAGGGCTTCCTGAAGCTGATTCAGGGCGACCTGGGTATCGCGTAACGCGTCGGCGCGATGGCCGCAAAAATCGTGCGCGGCGTGCTGGAGCTCGGCGCGCGCCTCCCGCAGCTCGTTGATGGCGGCGCGAATATGCGGATGCGGCTCGGGCGGCGGGGCGGTGTTGGCGTAGCGCGGAGTGGCGATGACGCCCAAGGCAAGCAGCGCCACCCACGGTGCAAATCGCAAGAAGTTCTTCTTCATTTTTGTGATTTCTCCTGATCGGTCAGCCGGCCGTTGGTTTCCTTCGAATTTGGTTACGGCCGTACCAGATTATAACCAGAAGAGTATGCTTCATTACAGAGACCGGGTTTGAAGCGGAATGGGGAAATGTTTTCGCCTTGCGAGCGTCTGTCCTTCGTGCAAGCGCAATCCCGCCCAGGGTGTGCTCAACCGAAGCTCGAAAGAGTGATAAATTATAAGGCCAAGTATAGGAGGCAGCCGATGCGACTCTCCGGTCTGCTGCTGTGCGTAACGTTGGGGCCCGTGGCGATGAGGGTCGCCGCGCAGGATCCGGCGTCGGAAGCCTGGCAGCTTGAAGTGAAAGGCGACGCCGCCGGGGCGCGCGCCCGCCTGGAAAAAGCGGCGCGGGAGAATCCGCAAAGCATCGCGGCTTTGCGCGCCTACGCGGAGTTCCTGGACCGCCATCGCGATCCGGGGGCACGGCCGGCTTACGCCAGACTGGAAGAGGCGCTGGAACGAAGCAACGCGCCCGGCTCCGAGCGCGCGGCGGTGGCGCGGCGCGAGGCTCTTCTGGATCTGATCGCGGGCGATCAGGCCGCGGCCGAAAAACATCTGGCGGCTTATAACGCCGCCGGCGGCTCCGGACTTGCGCTGGGCAATCCGCCCGCGCGGCCGCCGGAGAATTACATCGAAATCCCCGGGCCTCTGCATTCCTTCGCGCGCATGGCCGCGCTCTCGCCGGACCTCCCTGCCCAGGATCTGCTGGGCGCGCTGGCGCGCAACGTGGTGACCAACGGGTATCAGGCCGGCAACTCCAATGAGGCGTTGGATCAGACCGAATATTTGAAGCTGGTGGTCCGCTATTTATCGCAGGCGCGCGAGCTGGAGCGCCTGAGCGGCGATTCCAAAATCATCAAGATCGAAACCTGCGACTCGACGCAGACCGGGGATCTGCTGCGCGTGCTCGGCTACCGGATGCGCGGCGGCTGCGGCTCCGACCTGGTGCTGGAGACGGTGAACGCCTCGCGCGCGTTTCTGACCATCGACTCCGGTTTCCCGCTGGCCGAGCTGGAACAGGCGCTGCGGACCAACCGCCCCTTCAGGCTCGATTATCATCCGACGCGCGTGCCGGTTCTTTACAGCGCGGACTACTGGCAGCCGGCCAAGGACAAGTCCGCCGGCCCGTTCATCGACTACTTCATCTCCGATCCCGCGGTATGCCGCCTGTATCTGGCCCTTTCCAAGCTGGAGCCGGAAACGGCGGACACGCTGCGCGCCGAGATTCCCGCCGCGCGGCTGAAAATCTACGCCCACGTGATCGACTTTTTCGGGGCGATGTTTGAGATCCGCAACGGCAAGGCGGTGGTCCCCGGCGGCGCACGCAGCGAAAAGGCCTGGGCGGATCTGGCCGGCGCGAGTCCGGAGAAGGGGGCGGCGTTTTTCGAGAAACTGGCGGCGCGTGACGATGGATGGCTGGCCAGTTATTTCGACGCGCTGGCGCGCCTGAACGGTCCGGTGAAGATTTATCTGACTGAGCCCGATCGCCTGAAGCGATTTTACGCGGCGATCCGCGGCCGCGTGACCAGTCCCGGACCGGCGCGCCCGGTGTTCCGGTCCAATACGGACATGCTGCTGCTCACCACGCGGCTGCGCCTGGATCCGGACGGCAGGCCCCATCTGCCCGGCGGCCTGGAGGTCTGGAAAAGCCTGTTTGCGAATCATCCGCTGGGCAAGTATGACGCCAAGCTCACCCGCGCGGCGCCCAACTGGAGGGACGCCGACGATGTGCTGGAAGCTTTGTTCGCCTTGTGCCGGAAGACGGTGGAAAACGAGCCGCTGAAGATCTTCATGGCCCTGAGCGACGTGGAGCGCAACCGGACGAAGCCGCTGGAGACGGCGACGGTGGATCGGCTGGCGCGGGATTTCCGCCTGATGAACGCGCAGTACTCTCTGTTTGCGGAAGCGCCGTCGCTGAGCGATCGAACCATCCTGCAATATCTGGACGCCGCCCACGCGCTCAACCAGATTCGCGATCCAGGGATGAAAGCGGACGCCGCCGGCACCATGCAGTCGCTGGCCGGCTTGTGGCAAATCTTGACGCGGCAGGGATCGATCGCCGAGGCCGACGCCGATCAGACGCTTTCCCGCATTCTCGCGCCTTTTGCCAGGATTCAGGGCGACCGCGACATCTTTGACGCCGGCCGTGGCGGCGTCGAGCTGTTGCTCGCCGCCAGCCACTCCCCGGAGAAGCTGTCGCCGCAGGACCGCATGATGGACCTGCTGGCGGGCGGCGCGGGAGACGAGGACTCCGAGGCGCGCCAGCAGATCGTGGAAGACATGATCCGCATCTTCGAGGCGCAGAAGCTGATCCCGCTGAACACGCTCTTCGATCTGGCGGACAATCTGGAAAGCGTCGCCCGCGGCCAGAAGCTGGACACCGCGCTGGCCGGCAAGCTGGCCACGCGCATTTCCGAGATCGATCTGCCGCGGAACACCATGACCACGGTGGAGCGCAACTCGATGTCGTTCGGCTACTACACCGACAAGCACATCGAGACGGAGCGCAAGCTGAACCTGCGCGCCGCAATCGAACACGCCGCCAGCGACCCGCAAAAGCTGAAGGACCTGCGCGGCTCGCTGGCGCCGTTTCTGCGCGACACGCTGGTCGGCTTCAACTATATTCATTACGCCCCGCCTGCGGCGCAGGTGCTGCGGACCAACGCCCTGTTTGTCCGAAGCCACGATTTTGTCGGCATCCCCGGCTCCGGCCAGACCTGGAAGGCGACGGAGGTGTTCGGAACGGGCTGGCCCGCCAACGCCGGCGGCCGGCTGGTCGGATCGCTGGCCTCGCTGCCCTACGCGCTGGCCGAAGCGGAGCAAAATTTCCTGATCCCCACGCGGGAGCAGGCTCTGATCTGGGGCGACCTGGTGCCGCAGATGATCCTGTGCGCGGTGGTTCCCCGCTGGTGGAATGTCACGCCGGCGCAGTTGCACTGGGTCGGCCTGCATATGGCCTACGCGGAGACACTGCTGGCCGAAAGCGCGCTCGACGCGCGGCGCCGCTCCGAGGTGATCGCCGCGCTGGAGCCGTACGCCGCCCCGGCCCGCCTGGAGACGATCGAAAGACTGCTGGCCGCCGGCGATGTCAAGGGCGCCCTGGACCACGTCGTTCCAGCGGAGATGTACTGGCTGGCGGAGGACCTGCTCGGCACGGACCGCGATTCGCCGCTGGCCGCCGACATTCGCAAACTCGCGGCGCAGGCGCCCGACCAGCTTTCCGATCGCGCCATTTCGCGGGCTTTCGGCACTCCCAAGCCCACCCTTGCCAATTCCTACCAGCCGGAGCTGCTGAGGCTGCGCACCTTCCCGACGCTGATGGGTTACTCCAGCCGGATTCTCGCGGAAAGCTGGCAGTCAAATCTTCTGTACTACGCCGCGCTGGCCGATCAGACGCATCTCCGTCCGGCGGAACTGAACGTGCGGATCCCGGAGTGGACCGAGGAAACGGTGGAGCGGATTTTCGCCACGCATCTGGAGGACTGGCCGGCGCTGTTGCGCTCGCTTCGTCTGGTGGGGGAAGAAGTGCGCGAGAAGACCCGCAAACAGTTGCTGGCGGAGGCATCGGTAAATTGATCGATTCGGGGGTTTTGTGATTCGCAAAGGTGCTCTTCTCATCTTGATGGCCGCCGGCGCGTGGGCCCAGGACCGGCCGACGTTCCGGGTGAAAGTCGACCTGGTGGTCTTGAGCTTTCAGATCACCGATAACAAAGGCCACTACATCAACGGGCTGAAGCCCAAGGATTTCCGCATTCTCGAAGACGGCATCCCGCAAAAGATCGCCACCTTCGCCGAAGGCAACAAGCCACCGGTGGAAGTGGCCGAAGACGGCAGTTTGAAGCCGATCCCGGTTTCTGCCGAGGGGAAGGCCGAGGGCCGCGCCGACGCGTTCGTCGGCACCAACGTTTTCGTGCTCTTCGACACCAGCAACTATATGTACCGCGGCTTCGTCTACGCCTCCGACGCCATCGCTGACTTCATCCGCGGACTGGACCGCGCCGATTCGGTGGCGGTCTATACTTACAGCCGCAACCTCAAGCGCGACGCGCCGCTCAGCCGCGAGCGCAACGAGGCCATCTTCGGGCTGCGCAAAGCCGTCGCCGGGGACGATTCGGCTCTTTATAACTGCCTGCTGCTGACCCTTCGCGACGCCGCCAAGGTCTCCGGGCGCAAGGTGGTGATCGTGTTTTCCAACGGCCCCGACAACGCCAGCATGGTCGCGCCCAGCGACGTGCAGGCGGTGGCCGAGGATGAAGGCATCCCCATTTATGTCATCTCGACCAGCGACGTGAACAAGGATCCCATCTCTTCCAGCGTGTTCAAGCGCATCACCAACCGCACCGGCGGCAAATCGTATTTTGCCAAGACCTGGCAGAAACAGGTGGAGGCGTTTGAGAGCATCCGGGAGGATCTCGGCAACTCCTATACGGTGACGTATTATCCGCAGCCGAACCCGAACGAAGGCTTCCGCCGCATTACGGTGGAAGTGTTGAGCGACGCGGCCAAAAAATACCGGGTGCAGTGCCGCCCCGGTTATCGGCCGCAAGGCGGCTTCGACCGCACCCGCACGCAATAGCGCGCTACTTCGCGCCAAACGCGCCGGATAAGTAATTGAGCAGAAGCTCGCGGTCCTGCGCGTTCACCCGCGCGCCCCAGCCGGTCATTTTCGTAATCTCGCGGTCCCACTGGGCGCGCGTGAGATGCTGCTGCTCGATGACATCCGTTCCGTGGCACTGCAAACAGGAAGCGCGGAAGCCGGGAGGCGGCTCGGGATGCGCGGGCGAAACCGGCGGATTCGCCGCCTCCGGCGCCTGCGCCTGCACGCGGATGCCGAGGGAAGGCGCCACATTCCATCCATAACCGCCCGGATTCCACTCCTGCGCCAACGGCTGCGTGTCTCCCGCGGCGTCGCGCGCCCGGGCCATGATGGTGTAATAGGCTTCCCGCTCCGGCGTCCACGAAAAATCCCATTGCCGCCATCCGTACTTGGTCTTCTGCCCCGGGTACAACCTCGCGGCTTTCCACGTGCGGCCCGCATCGGTGGAAACCTCAACCGAGGTCACCGGTCCCGCATCGCCGCTCCAGGAAACGCCGGCGATTCGCACCGGCTCGCCCGGCCTGGCCCAATTGGCGGCAGGCGATGCGATCACCGTCTTTACGCGCAGGCTGGTCACCGGGACCATCTGCTCCGGCGTAAGCGACGTCCCCGGCGCCACCGCGTGATCCGGCTTGCGGTAGGCGTTCTTCATCCAGAACCCGTCCCACGGCTTATCCAGCACGTTCAGGGAGGTGACCCACTTCACCCAGGAATCGCTGGCCCATCCGGGCGCCACCAGCCTGAGCGGGAAGCCGTGCTTTAACGGCACAGGCTCGCCGTTCATCTCATAGGCGAGGATCGTATCCGGGTGCAGCGCCTTGCGCAACGGGATGGAGCGCCGGAAGTCCTGCATGGTCCCGATCGGTTCGTCGGCGCCGTCCAACAACACCTCCACCGCGGATGGGCGGACGCCGGCGCGCTGTAAAACCTCGGCCAGCCGCACGCCGCGCCACCGCGCGTTCGCCACGCCGCCCCAGCCCCACTGCAACCCGGGAACATGCGGATTGAAGAAGCTGCGGCTGTTGCCCGCGCACTCGGTCACCGCGATCAGTTCGACGGCCGGCATCTTCCGCAGATCGTCCATGGCCAGGGTGAGCGGCGTCTGCACCGAACCTTCCACCTTCAATCGCCATTCGCTCATGTTCACCGCGGGAACATAGACATGCGTTCGGACGAAGAAGTGATCGGCGGGCGTGAGGTAATCGGCGAATCCGGAAAGCGGCATCTCCAGATCCTCCGGGCGCGCCGAGCGCACCACCATATTCTTAGGGTCCTGCGCCGCGGCGAGGGCGCCGCCGGCAAGCAGGAAGAAGTTTCGCCGGGTATGTGACATTTACGGGGTCAGCTCCACGGTCCGCGACAAAAGGACTCCATCGCGGACCTCCACGGAAAAATCGGAGTTATGCGTCCCATCGGTGACGCGAATCTGATGCGGCCCGACGGGCAGCGTCAAGCTCACCGGGGTTTTCTGCGCTTGCAGCTTTCCATCGACCAGAACCGTCAGCCCCGCGGGCTGCGAAATGAGGCTGAGCGTTCCGGTCGCCCTCTGCAAATCGACGATCAGGCCGGTGTCGCGCGGGATTTCGATAATCCGGTGCTCGTCGCGGAATCCTTCGTGGCGCACCACGAAGGTATGCCGGCCTTCCTCCAGCGGGATGGCGCACGGCGTCATACATTTTTGGTCGCCATCGAAGACCGCTTCGGAATCGGGGGGCGAGGTGGTGAGATGGAAAAGGGTTTCGGCGGGCGCCGGCGCCGCTTCCGCGGGCCGCGGCTTGGGCGGAAGTTCCTTCTTGGGAGCCGGGGTATTGTCCGCCGGCTGCGGCTCCGGGGTTGGCGCGGCCGCTGGCGGAGGCGCCGGCGCGGGATTGGGCGCGGCTTGCGGCGCGGCGGCAGGCTGCTGGGCGGCAACCTGCGGCGGGACCGCGGTGAACTTTTCAAAGGCGAAATACGATCCGGCGCCCACCGCCGCGAGCGCCACAATCACGAGCATCACGTTCCGAGCCGTGTGGGATGGCTCCGGCTCGATCTGCCGGGAGCGGGGGACCACCGGCTCAATGGGGATCGCCGCCGGCGCGGCGGCTGCCACCGGCGGCGCGGGCGCGGCCGGCTCCGCCGCGGGTGCGGGCACGGAGGCGGAATCGTCGACCGTCTCCGCGAACGTGTCCGAGGAACTGGCCCGCGTCGGCATTTCCAGGCTCGCACCGCGCGGCACCGGAATCCAGCCGTGATTGGTATTCAGCGCCGCCGCCAGCGCCGCGACAAAATCCGAGCAGGTTTCAAAACGCGCCGCCGGATCTTTCGCCATCGCCTGCTTGAGCACCGTTTCCACCTCCGCCGGCAGCGTCGCGTTCAACCGCTGCGGCGGAATCGGATCCTCGCGAACGATTTTATATAGAAGCGTCGGCAGATACTCGGCCTGAAACGGTTTTTCGCCGGTCAGAATCTCATAAACCAGCACGGCCAGCGAAAACTGGTCGGCGCGCCCGGTGACCGCGCCGCCCTGCACCTGCTCCGGCGACATGTAGCTGGGCGTGCCCATCATCGTTCCCGCGACTGTCATCTGTTGCGAAACGATCTTGGCCACCCCGAAATCGGTCACCTTCGCCGTGCCATCCTCGTGGATCATGATGTTGGCCGGCTTGATATCGCGGTGGACAATGCCTTTTTTGTGCGCGTAATCGAGCGCCGCGGCCGTCTGCCGGAAAATGCTGAGCAGCGTCTCCTTGTCCGGCATCTGCGACTGCTGGAGCATCTTTTCGAGCGGCGGGCCGTTGACGAACTCCATGAAGATGTACGCCATGCCGTTTTCCTCGGCGATGTCGTAGATGGTCACGATGCCGGGATGGGAAAGGATTCCGGCGGTTTGCGCTTCGCGAAACAGGCGCTCGCGCAGGCGCTCGCGCTCTTTTTCATCGCTGAGGTCGTTCAGCCGGATGCTTTTGACTGCGATCGTGCGGCCGATCGCCGGGTCCTGGGCCTTGTAGACGATGCCCATGGCCCCGCGGCCCAACTCGCCGAGAATCCGATAACGGCCGATCTGGTCCACGAGTATGAGGCTATTTTAGCGTATGCGTCCCCTCCCCGACCGGTCCCCGCACGGCGCGCCGGAGCCACCCGCGGCTCTGCTATCCTGTCTCGGCATGGTGCTTCAGAATAAAGTCGCGATCATCACCGGAGCGAGCCGCGGCATCGGCCGGGCCATCGCCGAAACCTTCGCCCGCGAAGGCGCCCAAGTGGTCATCGCCGGGCGCAAGCAGGAAACGCTGGACCGGGTAGCAGGCGAAATCGGCCCCCTGATCACGCCGCTCGCCTGTCATGTGGGCCGCGCCGGCGATCTGGAAAAACTGGTGAGCGAGACCACCGCGCGCTTCGGCCGCATCGACATTCTGGTGAATAACGCCGCGACCAACATCCAGCAAGGCCCGTGCCTGGAGATCGAAGAAGGCCAGTTCGACAAGATGATCGACATCAATTTGAAGAGCGCCTTCCGCCTGATCAAGCTGGTGGCGCCGGGAATGTGCCAGCGCGGCGAAGGAGCCATCATCAACATCGCCTCCATCGCCGGCTTGCGCCCGCAGTTTCACAGCCTGCTGTACAGCATGACCAAAGCCGCGCTGATCATGATGACCAAATCCTACGCGGTCGAGCTCGGGCCCTGCGGCGTGCGGGTGAACGCCATCGCTCCCGGCCTGATCCAGACGGTTCTCAGCGAGTATTACTGGAAGGACGACCAGCGCCGCGAAAAACAGCTCGGCGCGCAGCCCATCAAGCACCTCGGCCAGCCGCAGGAGATCGCTGAAGTGGCGCTGATGCTGGCCAGCAGCGCCTCTTCCTACGTGACCGGCCAGACCATCGTGGCCGACGGGGGCTACTTGTTATCCTCAATGTAGAGGAGGAGGCGCGTGAAATTTCTTCTGCCGCTGGTCCTTGCGGCCGGCCTCGCTTGGGCCAATATCGTCGCGGAGGTGCGCGGCGCAATCGCCCGGAACGACTTCGCCGGAGCGACGCGGATGCTCGACGCCTACCGTTCCTCCTCCGGCGCCACCCCGGAGTGGCTGGAAGCGCTGAGCTGGATGGGCCGCGCCGAGCTTCAATTGAAGAACTACGACGCCGCCGAAAAGTTCGCCAGCGAAACGTATCAGCTCTCGACGGCCGCGCTGAAGAACCGCAAGCTCGACGACGACCCTTCGCTGCCGGTCGCGCTCGGGGCGGCGATCGAAGTGGAAGCCAACGTCCTTGCCGCGCGCCATCAGCGCAGCGAAGCGGTCGCTTACCTTCAGGATCAGCTCAAAAGATTTTATTCGACCTCGATCCGCACGCGCATCCAAAAGAATCTCAACCTGCTGACGATGGAAGGCCGCCCCGCTCCCGCCCTGCAAGCCGTCTCGCTGCCCAAGGGCAGGCCGGTGCTGATCTTTTTCTGGGCGCACTGGTGCATGGATTGTAAAGCCGAGGCTCCGGTGCTGGCCCGCATCCTGCAGGAGTTCGGGCCGAAGGGGCTGGCGCTGGTCGCGCCCACCCGGCGCTACGGCTACATCGGATCCGGAGAGGAGGCGCCGCCCGAGGTGGAGCTTCGCTACATCGAGAAGATCCGGCAGGAGCGCTATTCGGCCATTCTCACCTCGCCCGCGCCGGTGAACGAGGAAAACTTCCTCCGCTACGGCGCCAGCACCACGCCCACGCTGGTGCTGGTCGACCGCTCCGGCATCGTGCGCATGTATCATCCCGGCGCCATGCGGTATGAAGAGTTGCGCGCGGCGGTCGCCAGGCTCTTCGGCCAGGCCTCCTGAAGGTCGAGCGCAAAATAAAAACGGCCCCGATTTCTCGGGGCCGGATGGGATGGAACTCGAACTTGTCGAGCCTGCCGGGCTACTTCTTTTTCTTCGGAGCAGCCTTCTTCTTGGCAGGCGCTTTCTTCTTGGTTGCGTTCTTCATCGATTGATTCTCCCTTTACATCAAATTTCGCAGCTCTTGGAAGAGCGCGGTTGTGTCCCCTTTATAAGGTGGTTTCATTTGAAAGTCAAGAAAAAAATGCATCATCGGCCCGCGCGCGCCCTCGCTTCCGCCGCCGGCGGAGACGGCCGGAACGAATCAAACGCAATCGGATAGAATTGTTTTTGTGTTCCGAGGCCGTATTCATGCGGGTGCGGCGCTGATCGGCGCGCTGGCCGCCGCGCTCTCCGGCTGCGCGCGCCGCGCCTCGCCGCGGACTCCCGCCGCCGTGAAGATCGGCACGACGCAAAAAGGAATCGCCAGTTGGTACGGCGTTCCCTACCACGGCCGGCCCGCCGCTTCCGGCGAAATTTACGACATGGAGCAGTTCACCGCCGCGCACCGCACCTTCCCGTTCAACACGTGGGTGGAAGTGACCGATCTCGACAACGGAAAAAAAGTCGACGTGCGCGTGAACGACCGCGGACCGTTCGTTCGCCATCGCATCATCGATCTCTCGCTGGCCGCCGCGCGCGAAATCGACATGCTCGGACCGGGAACCGCCCGCGTCAAACTGAAGGTGATCCCGCCGCCGCGCTCCATCCCGCAACCGGACCCACAGCCGGCGCCCGCCGCCATACCCGCGGCCGGACTCTATGCGGTTCAGGCCGGCGCCTTCTCCACCGCGGACCGCGCCGCTTCCTTCGCTGAGTCCCTGCGCGAGCAGTTTCCGGAAACGCGCGTCGAATCCCCGGGGACGGTTTGGCGGGTACTCATCGGGCGCTCGCTTTCCCTCGATCAGGCGAAACAGTTGGCCGAAAAGGTCCGGGCCGCCGCCGGTGAGGCCGTCGTCGTGCCCGATCCATAGCGCTACCCCTATAGGCGGGGGGCACCCGCCCTCAACAGACTTATCCCCGCGTCTCACTGGGCGGGTGTTGAAGAAGTTTCAAATCGAGCGTAGAGTTTATCTTTGCTCAACACACTACATTACGAAGCCAATTTGGCACTTCCTACCATGGACGAGACCCGACATATCCTGGTGGGGCAGTCGCCCCGCACCCGTCAGGTGCTGCATCTTATTCAAAAGCTGGGCAAATGCCGATGGCCGGCGCTGCTTCTGGGCGAGACGGGAACCGGCAAGGAAGTCGTCGCCCGCGCTATCCATAATATAAGCGCGCAGGGACCGTTCGTCACAATCGATTGTTCCTCAATGGTCGGACCGCTCATGGAGAGCGAGCTGTTTGGCCACGTAAAGGGCGCGTTTACCGGCGCCGCGTCGGCAAAGATCGGCTTGATCGAAAGCGCCAACGGGGGGACGGCGCTGTTCGATGAAATCGGAGAGCTTCCGCTCGATCTCCAGGCCAAACTGCTCCGCGTGTTGCAGGAAAAGGAGTTTCGCCCGGTCGGCTCGGTGACCACCCGGCGCTCGGATTTCCGCATCATCGCCGCGACCAACCGCGACCTGGCCAAGGAAGTGGAAAAGGGGACGTTCCGGCGCGACCTTTATTTCCGGCTCAACGTGATCAACATCCGCCTGGCTCCGCTGCGCGAGCGCCGCGAGGATATTCCCGCTCTGATCAACCATTTCCTGGCGCGCGTCGGCGGAAATTACACGATCACCGCCGAAGCCATGGAGGTGCTGCTCAGCTACGACTGGCCGGGGAACGTTCGGGAACTGGAAAACTGCATCCAGCACATGGTCGCCATCAACTCCGGACCTCTATTGCACGTCGCGGATTTGCCGTCCAATCTGCAAAATTTCATCTTGCAGAAAAAATCGCAGTATCTGACGGCGGCGGCGGCCGCTCCTCCCCAGGCCGCCCCGGCGCAGACGCTTGCGGCCCCGGCTCCGCCGCCCGTGCCCGATCCGGTTGCCGGCCCGAGCGGCGTCATTCCGCTGGCCGAACTGGAACGGCGCGCGATCTTGAACGCCCTCGAATATACCAAGGGCGATCGCGCCATCGCCGCACACCTGCTCGGTATCGGCCGCACGACGCTTTACCGCAAGCTGAAGGAATACCACATGGAGAATCGTTAAGAGGCTACATCGCGCTTCGCATCGGCCCTTCCCCCCGTGAGAACTTCCCTACCCGGCCGGCACTAATCTACGAGCCTGGACAATCCGCCCCAAGGAGGTCGCGCATGAATCTTCGCGTACTGCTCGTCGAAACGGCCGCGGAAGACGCGGCCTTCCTCCGGGATGCCCTGGCCGAGATCGCCGACGGCCGGTTCTGGGACACCTGGATGCCTATCGAGACGGTCCACGCCGCCACGCTCGCCGAAGCCTGCACGGCTGCCGCCAACGATCTCTTCGATGTGATTCTTCTCAACTGCGATCTGCCCGACTCCAGGGGCATCGAAACGTTCCGGCGGATTCACGGCGCCGCCGCCCACATTCCCATCGTGCTGCTGATCGCGCCCGGCGAATGGAGCCTGGCGCTGAAGATGATCCGCGAAGGAGCGCAGGACTTCCTGGTCCGGGGCGAGATCGACTGCGCTCCGCTGGCCCACGCGATCCGCGCCTCGCTCGAGCGGCACCGCCTGATCACCGCAACGCGCGCCGCCTCGGTGGTCGACTCGCTCACCGGTCTTCCCAACCGCGGCGGATTCTTCGCCTTCGCCGACCGCGACCGCCGCCTGGCGGACCGTCTCGGGCGCCGCCTGCTGATCGTGATCGCCGAACCGAAGAACCTGGGCGAGTTGTCACTGGCCTTTGGGGATCAGCGCCGCGATCTGGCGCTGGTCGAAGCGGCCGACCGGCTGCGCGCCATCGCCGGATCGATCGACGTGGTGGCCCGCATCGGCGAGCAGCGCTTCGCCATCGCGGTGCTGGAAACCGGCGCCGAATCGCTCGAACAGGCCTGGATCAGAATTCACGCCGCCGCCGAAGCGCACCGCATCGCCGTCGGCAGAGCGATCTTCGACGCGCACCGCCCGGTTTCCCTTGAAACTCTGCTGGAGCAGGCCGAGCTTACCCTCGCGCCGCAAGCCCCGGCCCGCGCTTGACCGCGAATGTGATCCGGACCTCTGTGCGGCTCGCCCCTTTCTCCGGCTAAGCTGAGGACATGACCGGAATTTCACGGCGCGGATTCACCCTGTCGCTTCTGGGCGCGCTGGCGGCCCGCGGTGAACCGGAGGAAGATGTAAGCAGCCTCACCCTCGCCGGCGCCTCCGCCCGGATCCGCTCGGGCAGCCTCACTGCCGGGCGGCTTGTGGAAGCATGCCTGGAGCGGATCCAGATCTACAACCCCAAGCTGAACGCCTTCATCACCGTCACCCGCGACTTCGCGCTGCGGCAGGCCCGCCAGCTCGACTTGGAGCAGCGCGCCGGCAAACTGCGCGGGCCGCTGCACGGCATCCCTATCGCCCTCAAGGACAACATCGATACCGCCGGCATCCGCACCACCGCCGCCAGCGCCGTCTTCGACGACCGCGTGCCCGCCGAGGATGCCGAAGTGGTGCGCCGGCTGAAGTCCGCCGGTGCGATCCTGATCGGCAAGACCAATCTCCACGAATTCGCCTTTGGCGGAACCTCGGCGACCAGCTACTTCGGCCCGGTGCGCAATCCCTGGGCGCTCGACCGCACGCCGGGCGGGTCGTCCGGCGGATCGGCCGCCGCCGTCGCCGCCGATCTGTGCTTCGGCGCGCTGGGCACCGACACCGGCGGCTCCATCCGCACTCCCGCCTCGTACTGTTCCGTGGTCGGCCTCAAACCGACCTATGGCCTGACTCCGATCCGCGGCATCGTGCCCCTGATCGTTTCGCTCGATCATTGCGGCCCGATTACCAGGACCGTGGAAGACGCCGCCATTCTGCTCAACGCCATCGCCGGTTACGACCGCCTGGACATCGCCAGCGCCGACCACCCCAAGGAGGACTACCTCGCGGCAATGCAGCAGCCGGTATCGCAACTGCGCATCGGCATCCCGCGCGCGCCCTTCTTCGATCTGCTGGATCCGGACGTCGCCCGGCTGGTGGAGGACGCCATCGGCGTGCTCATGAAATTGGCCCGCAACGCCGGCGAAGTCACCCTTCCGCCCACCAGCAACCTATCTCTGATCGCCGAAAGCTACGCCTATCACGAGGAGTATTTTACCCATGAGCCCAACCGCTATCAGATTCCCGAGCGCCACTCTCTGGAAGCCGCGTCGAAGGCCAAAGCCAGCGACTATGTCCGCTCGCGCCAGCGCCTGGAACTGATCCGCCGCACCATCGACGATGCTTTCGCCAACTTCGATCTGGTCGCGCTGCCCACCCGCCGCCACACGCCGGCGACGGTGAAAGATGCGATGCAGAGCGAGGAAAGCGATTCGCCGCGCAATCCCTCGCTGGAAAACACCACACCCTTTGACATCTACGGCATTCCCGCGATTTCGATTCCTTGCGGATTTACCCCGGCGGGCTTGCCCGTCGGCTTGATGATCGCCGGACCGCGGTTTTCCGAAGGCCGCGTCCTGGCTCTGGCCCGCGCCTACGAGCAGGCGACGGAGTGGCACAAGCGCCGCCCGCCGCTGCGCCCGGATACGCCGGTTCCGCCTCTGGTTTCCACCGATGGCCAGTAAGCCGCCCGCGCTGGCGGGAACCGGGGACGCTGGCGTATCGTAGCAATTGATAGAAATGCCGTTTTGTCCCCACTGTGGAAACCGGGTCGGCGATGCGGACATCTTCTGCGGCAGGTGCGGTACGCGCCAGCCGACCGGCGCGCCGGCCGGCAACGTCCCCCACCCGGATCCGATGGCCGGCATCAGCGGCCGCAACGCCGCGCTGCTGTGCTACATCCCAATGGTCGGCTGGATCGCCGCGATCGTCGTCCTGGCCAGCGAGCGTTTTCGCCGCGACTCCGGCACCCGTTTCCACGCCTTCCAGGGTTTATATCTCTTCGTCGCCTGGCTGATGGTGGAGTGGGTGGTCTCGCCCGCGCTCTATCTCTCCGATTGGCGCGGCGCCTTCCCCATGCACAGCCTGTTTACCCATTTTTTGCAACTGCTGGTCTTCGCCGCCTGGATTTTCATGATCATCAAGGCCAGTCACGGCGAAAAATACAAACTGCCGATCGTGGGCGAGCTGGCCGAGCGGTCTGTGAGCGAACAGCGCTCGTAGTATAATTATTCATTATAGTGAATAATTACTCATCGCCAACTCTGGCCGGCATCGCCGGATTTACCGGCTACAGCGGAGCCGAACTGGTCCGCATCCTCTCGCGCCATCCTGCCGTCGAGCCGGTCCTGCTCGAGCACCGCGAATCCGGGGAGCGCCGCGGACCGTGGAACGGCCGCGGGCTGAAGCGAATGCCCTGCACCGCGGAGTCCGTCAAAGCCGCCGGACTCGCCGCCGTGTTTCTGGCAACGCCCGCCGACGTTTCCATGGACCTCGCCCCGGCGCTGCTCGAAACCGGCGCGGCGGTCATCGATCTGAGCGGCGCCTTCCGCCTCGGCGCCGCCGCAAATTTCGAGCGCTGGTACAAAGAACCTCACCGGGCGCCCGATCTTCTCGCCGAAGCCGCTTACGGTCTGCCGGAATTTTGCCGCGCGCGCATCGCCCAGGCGCGGCTGATCGCCAATCCCGGATGTTATCCCACCGCCGCCAATCTGGCCCTGCGGCCGCTGGTCCGCGCCGGCGTGATCGACCGCGCATCGGGAGTGGTGTGCGACGCAAAAAGCGGCGTGAGCGGCGCGGGGCGGAAGCCGTCGCTGAAAACCAGCTTCTGCGAGGTCACCGAGAACGTTTCGGCCTACGCGGTCCTGGATCACCGCCACGTGCCGGAGATTCTTCGCACCTCCGGCCTGGAGGAGTCCGAGCTGAGCTTCACCGCGCAGCTTCTCCCGCTTGATCGCGGCATTCTGGAGACGATTTATTTTCGCGCGCGCGGCGCCGGATCGGCGGAGGAGATCCTGGAGATTTATCAGCGCGCCTACGCGAACGAACCTTTCATCCGCCTTTATCCATCCGGGCAGGCGCCCGATCTGCGCGCGGTCGCCCGGACCAACTTCTGCGATCTGGGGATCCACTTCGATGCGCGCGGCGGGCGCGGGGTTGTTGTCGCGGCGATTGATAATCTGGGCAAGGGCGCGGCCGGACAGGCGGTGCAGAACATGAACATCGCGCTCGGATTCGAAGAAACGGCGGGGCTGCTTTGAAGATCCTGGTCAAGCTCGGCGGAACTCTGCTGGACTCCGGCCGGGAGCGCCAGCGCCTGGCTGGCGAGATCGCCGCGCTGCGCAACCACGCCGCAGTGGTGGTGGTCCACGGCGGCGGCAGGCAGATGACGCGATACCTCGAAGCGTGCGGCATCGAAAGCCGGTTCGTCAATGGCCAGCGCGTGACGACGCCCGAAATTCTGGACGCGGTCCTCAAAATTTTCGCGGGAAGCGTGAATTCGACGCTCGTTTCCGCCCTGCGCGCCGGAGGAGCGCTGCCGGTAGGTCTGACCGGAATCGATGCCGGCCTGTTGGACGCTTCTCCGGCCGATGCCGAACTGGGACACGTCGGCCGCCCGGCCCATTCCGACTCGAGGCTTCTGGAAATTTTACTGCGCGAGGGCTATCTGCCGGTGATCGCCTGCGTCGCCGGCGACGCTCGCGGCGCGATCTACAACATCAACGGGGATCAGATGGCCGCCGCCTGCGCATCCGCGCTTCGGGCAGATAAGCTCTTTTTCCTCACCGATGTGGAGGGTGTGCGGGACGGCTTCGGCCGGATCCTTCCGGCCCTTTCCGCCCCGCTGGCGCGCCAGTTGATCTGTTCCGGAGCGGCAACGGGCGGGATGCAGGTCAAATTGGAAGCCGCTCTTTCCGCATTGGAAAATGGCGTTCCCGAAGTCGTGATCGCGCCCGGATCCCATCCAGGAATCATCCAAAAACTCATGGATCGCGCCGAAATCGGCACTTTTATAAGCTGAATGGCAGAGATTCGCAAAGCAACACTCTCCGATATTCGGCCCATTACCGAATTGATCAACGGTTATGCCCGAAATGGCATCATGCTGCCGCGCACCGAGTTCGAGATGGCCGAAAATATCCGGGACTTCATGGTCGCTTGCGAAAACGGCGCCATCGTCGGCTGCGGAGCGCTTCATTTTTACACTCCGCAGTCCGGCGAGATCCGCAGCCTGGCGGTGGCGCCGGAGGCGAAGACGCGAGGCATCGGGCGCCTGCTCGTCGAGGCCCTGGAGGCCGAGGCCCGCCAGTACGATCTGGCGGAGATCTTTGCGTTTACCTACGTCGACGGATTCTTTTCCAAGCTCGGATTTTCCGAAGTGGATCGCGGAGAGCTGCCGCTCAAGGCCTGGAAGGACTGCCTGCGCTGCCCGAAGTTCCAGGCCTGCGATGAAATCGCCATGCTCAAACCGCTTAAGCCCGCATCTCCCTTGCGGCTCGCGCCGCCACTGGTGCAAATCGAGACGGCGCCGGTACCCCGCCTGCGCAAGTAATGGAGCGGCGCGCTTTCCCTAAAAAAAATCTCGATTTGTGAGAAAATTCCTGGTATTCTTCCACTAATACGCAGAATAGTTGTAAATGGACGGAGAGCGAAGGCCGCGCGAAAACCCGTCCGTGAAGGGAGGTCTGATGAAAGCACAAACCATAAGTGTGAAGGCATCCACGGGCAGGATCCTGTGCTCCACCATCTTTCGTCCCGGCGGCCGCAAACTCCTGGCCAAAGGTCACATGCTGAGCGAGGAGGACATCCGGCTGCTCGAAACCGAGGGGCTGAACGAAGTATGGGTTACCGAGCTTGAAGATGGGGAAATCGGCGAGGACGACGCCGTCTGCCAGGCTGCGGGAGAGATCGGATGCGGCTGCCTGGAGATCCGGCTCGCCGCCGGCGGCCGCGCGAATCTCTTCGCCACCGAGGATTGCTGCCTGCTGGTGGATGATGAACTGCTCCGGCAGATCAACTGCGTGGCCAGCGTCGTGATCGCCACCGGCGTAAACTTCAGCATGGCCCGGGCCGGCCAGCGGATCGCCACGGTCAAAAGCGCGCCCTTCGCCGTCCCGCGGCCGCAACTGGAGACCGTGATCAACATGCTTCGCGAGCGCGGCCCGATCTTGCAGGCGCGGCCGATCCGGAACCCCTCCGTCGCCGTTCTCTATACCGATCCGATTCACAGCGACCGCGCGCGCCAGCTCTTTGAAAGTATCATGCGGCAGCGGTTGGAGCATTTTCACACCGCGCCGGCGTTCGCGCTGGCCTGCCTGGAAGAGGAAGCTGCGGTGGCGCGAAGCCTGGAACACCTGGTACGCGCCCGTCCAACCGTCATTCTGGTTGCCTCCACCACCTCACCGGCCGGCCCGGAAGACGCGATCGGGCGCGCCATGACTCACATCGGCTGCCATATCGAGCGCTTCCTTGCGCCGGTCGAGCCCGGCAACCTTTTCCTGCTCGGATATAAAGACGATATCCCGATCCTCTCCTCGCCGGGCTGCTACCGCTCCGCCAAACCCAACGTCATCGATCTGGTGCTGCCGCCGCTGCTGGCCCGCTACCGGGTCTCGGGCTGGGAAGTTGCCTGCCTGGGACATGGCGGCCTTCTCGGCTGATCAATCCCGGCTCCTCCGCGTCCGTGCCCAAAGGGCCGCGCTTGGATGCGCCGGGTTGCCGGATCCTTCCCCCGGAAAATCCCGCCGGGCGCCCAGTTTCAGCGCCGATCGCGCGGTAGAATTGTAGCGGCCCGTCCCGCCATGAAGATCAGCTCCGTTGAAGCGTATCTGCTCTCCTATCCCCTGCCCGAACCCATCCGGCTTCCCGGCGGGCCAGAACAAATGACGATTTTCAAGCGCGATGCGATGCTGATCCGGATCGCCAGCGATGAAGGCATCTTCGGCTACGCGCCCGGCCCGCCCGCGCTTTCCGTCAAGCAGACAATCGACCGTCTGATCGCTCCTTTTCTGCTCGGACGTTCGCCCGAAGATCCCGACGCCCTGCGCGCCGCTTTTCAACAGGGGCCCGGATCGGAAGCCGAAACCAGCCGCATTTTCGGCGCGGTGGAAATTGCGCTGTATGATCTGGCGGGCAAGATTCGCGGCGTTCCCGTCAGCGAGCTGATCGGCGGCCGCGTCCGCGACCGCATCCGGCTGTATGCCAGCGCCGGGCTATACCGTCCAGCGGAGGAGTGCGCGGCGGAAGCGGAGGCGGCGCGCGAAATGGGATTCCGCGGATATAAAATGCGCGCCGGCCGCGGCCCGCAGGCCGACGTCGCTGCCGTGCGCGCGGTGCGCGGCCGCTCCGGCCCAGATTTCGAAATCATGGTGGATGCTCACGCCTGGTGGCGCATCGGCCGACACAGCTATCCGGCCGCGACGGTGGAGCGCGTCGCCGCCGAAATGGCCGAATCGCGCATCCGCTGGCTGGAGGAGCCGCTGCCGCCCGACGATCACGACGCCTACATCCGCCTGAAGCAGCTCAATCTCGCTCCGCTCGCCGGCGGCGAGCATGAACCAAACGAGCTGCGCTTGCTGGACCTGATCGAGCGCGGCGCCGTCGATTACGTCCAGATGGACCTCGTCTCGCAGGGAGGCTACGCGACCGCGCGCCGCCTTTTTCCCGATATCGCGCGCGCCGGCATGCGTTTCGCCTTCCACAGTTGGGGCACCGGGCTGGAGCTCGCCGCCGCCGCGCACCTGGGCGTGTGCTGGCCGGAAAGCGTCGTCCGCTGGCTCGAGTATCCGTGCTATTCCACCGGCATCCGGAGCTTTGCCTATCCGTTTCCGCTCGCCGCGGAGATCCTCAAGCAGCCGCTCGCGATCGAACGGGGCGAGCTGGTCGTGCCCCGCGCTCCGGGGCTCGGCGTCGAGGTCGATGAAAGCGTGATCTGGCGCTATCCGTGGCTGGAGGGAGCGGGTTGCGCGTAAACCCCGCTCACTTCGCGTCGCCCAATAGCTCGTGAATCTGGCGCACTGCGTAATCGACCTTCATATTGAACAGTTTCTGCCCCAGCTCGGCGGTGGACCTGCGGGCGTCCCCCTGGATTCCGTTGTTGACCCGCGGCGGGGCGTTGGGATCCGCCGGACCTCGGCCGCGTCCTCCGCGTCCGCGGCCTCCGCCGTCGCCCGTTCCGCGCCGCGCCGGATCGCCGACCGCAGTCGGAATCAGATCCTTCCGCACCCATCCTTTATCGCCGCCCAGATAGAGCATCTCCGAGGTGTCCGGAATGCCGGCGTGCGTACTATAGGGGTATCCGTTCGCCTCCAGCCATTTATCGAAATCCTCGTTGGCCTTGGCGTAAACCTCATCCGCCCACACCACTTTGATGCCCTTGTCCGCGTACTTTTCGCTGAGCTTTTTCGCCACTTCGCCAAGTTGCTGCTGGCCGCCGCCATGATCGCCCATCAACACCACGTTTTTGAATCCGGTGATGATCAGTTGCTCGGCGACGCGCTCGTTGATCGCCGCGAACAGTTCCGGAGTCAGGCCGATGGTGCCCGGAAGATTCGGGCTGGCGTTGTTGGGAGAAAACGGAAGCACCGGAGCGGCAATGGCATTGCCCAATCTTCGCGCGATCTCGAGCACCGTCGCCTGCGCCATCAAAGTGTGGCCTCCGTTGACGCATTGCGGACCGCGCTGCTCGGTTCCGCCGTTATAGACCAGCGCCGTCGTCTTTCCGGCGGCGAGTGCGGCTTTGACCTCGGGCCATGTCATCATCCCGAAATCGACGAGATCGGTGGGCGCCTGGCCGAAGGCGCCCGCCGCGGCAAGTGTCAGCAAGCAGATCGGTGATTTGAACCTACGCATTTTAATAAGCTCCCAGCGTCGAAGGATAACACGTCCGCGTCGGGCGGTGCGGCTGATGGACAGGCGGCCCGCCGATGCGGGTCTCTTTGGGGTTGATGTCCGATCCCCGGCGCGAACGAAGGGCTGGCTACTTCTCCCGGGACGGCGCCGTTCCGATCGGTTTCACCACCACCGTCTGCAACCCCTGCTGCGAAGCGAGCTTCTGGAACGCCGCCAGATCCGCCGCCAGGATATGGCCCCATTGCGATAAATCTTTGTCGAGCTTCGCGCTCAATTCCTGAAAATGTTCCTGCTCCGGCTCGGTTGGCGCAGAATCCGAAGTGCCGGCGACTGTCGTCGCCAGCACGCTCAACTTCCCGTCCAGCGCCAGCGGATAGGCGAGCGAATCCTCACTCGACGTAATCTTGAAATTCACCAGCACGTCTTCGGCGGCCGCGATCTTTTTGTCCAGCTCTTCGGCGGCCTTGGCCACCGCCGCCGCGCTTGCCGGCAGTCTCGTCTGCAGTCCCTGGAGCTGCCCGCGAACATCCTGCATCTGGTTCACGGTGTTGTAAAGATTCGCCAGATCGCGGTGGATCCGCGTCAGCAGGTCGAACTGCTTTCTCAAATCCTCCATCGGAACTTTAATCCGCGGATCGAGCGTCACCTCCAGCGGCGCCGTATACTCCTTGCCGCCCGCCGTCAGCTTCACCGTATACTTGCCGGGCAGCGCCAGCGGGCCATATTCGCCGCGCGAATACAGGAACAACGAATAATTCGGCACCTGCGGCACCGGCTCGTATCGCAGGTCCCACTGGAAGCGATTCAGCCCGGCCACCGGCTCCAATTCACGCCGGGGACGCTCGGCGTCCGGCTCGAGCGGCTGATCGACCCGCACCTGTTTCTGATTTGAATACCGGCGTACCGGCTTTCCCGACGCATCGAGGATTTCAATCGCGATCTCGCCCTTGGGAACCGTCTTCAGGTAGTAATAAATCGTCGCGCCGCCCGGCGGATTTTCACCCGCGGTCGCCGGGCCGCCTCGCCCGCCGCCCCCGCGGCCTCCGCCGTAATAGCGCATCGCCGGCGAAGGATTATACAGATGCACCTCGCTGGCGGCGATCTGATCGTTGTACTGGCGCAGCGGCGAAAGATCGTCCAGAATCCAAAAGGCCCGCCCGTGCGTCGCCAGCACCAGGTCGTCGCCGTGGACCATCAGATCGTGGACCGGCGTGGTCGGCAGATTCAGATTGAACGGCTGCCACTTCTGGCCGTCGTTGAAAGAAACAAAAACGCCCGATTCTGTTCCAGCGTAAAGCAGGCCCCTGCGCTTGGGATCCTCGCGCACCGCGCGCGCGAAAACGTCCTCGGGGATGCCGTCGGTGATCTTGGTCCAGGTCTTTCCGTAATCGTTCGTCTTGTAAATATAGGGATGCAGATCGTCGAGCTGATAATGATTCGCCGCAACGTACGCCGTCGCCGGATCGTGCGGCGACGCGTCGATAATGCTGATCCGGCTCCACTCCGGCAGGTCCTTCGGCGTCACGTTGGTCCACGTTTTTCCGCCATCGCGCGTCAACTGGACCAGCCCGTCGTCGGTCCCGCACCAGATCTCGCCCTTGGTGATCGGCGATTCCGCAATCGCGAAAATGACGTCGTAATATTCCGTTCCGGTGTCGTCCAGATCGATCTGGCCGCCCGCGGCCACCTGCTTGGATTTGTCGTTGCGCGTCAGATCCGGGCTGATCGGGGTCCAGTGCATGCCCTCATCGGTGGACTTGAACAGCATCTCGCCGCCGTGATAGAGAACGGTGGGATCGTGGGGCGAAATCAGCGTCGGAGCGGTCCACTGGAAGCGATGCTTCAGATTCGCCGCGCCCTCGCCGTCGGTAATTTCCGGCCACGGCGAAACATTCTTATTCTGCCCGGTGTGTTTATCGAAGCGCGTGAGCGTGCCTTCGTAGCTGCCCGCGTAAACGATCAGCGGATCGCGGGGGTCCGGCGCGATGTAGCCCGATTCGCCGCCGCCTACCGGATACCAGTCGGGCTTGTCGATACGTCCGGAATCGCTGCGGCTGGCGATGGCGACCGTGGAATTATCCTGCTGCGCCCCGTAAACGTAATAAGGGAAGCGATTATCGGTGATCACGTGATAAAACTGCGCGGTCGGCTGATTATCCTGCGGCGACCAGTGTTTTCCGCCATCCACCGAAACCGTCGCGCCGCCGTCGTCGCCCGAAATCATGCGATTCGTATTCGTGGGATCGATCCACAGCGCGTGATTGTCGCCGTGCGGCGGGCGGAGGCGGTTGAAGGTGCGCCCGCCGTCGGTCGATTTGCCGAACTGGACGTTTAAAATATAAACCTGATCGGGATTTTTGGGGTCCGCGAAAATGTGCATGTAATAAAACGCGCGCTGGATCCATTCCCGCTGATCATTGACGCGCTGCCAGCGCGAGCCCCCGTCGTCGGACCGGTATAATCCGTTGCCTTCCTTGGATTGAAGCAGGAAATACACGCGATCCGAGTTGGCCGCCACCGCCACGCCGCTTTTGCCCCACGGCTTGGGAGGCAATCCGCCGCCGGTTACTTCCTTCCAGGTCGCGCCCGCGTCGGCGGACCGGTACAAGCCGCTGCCGGGCCCTCCGCTTTCGAATCCCCACGGCGACCGCCGCGCCTGCCACATCGACGCGAAAATAATATTGGGATTGTTGGGATCGAAAGAAAGGTCGATTGCGCCGGTATTTTCGTCCTTATACAGCACCTTTTCCCACGTTTTTCCGCCATCCAGCGTGCGGAATACGCCGCGCTCGGCGTTTGAGCCGAAAGTATGTCCCAGCGCCGCAACATAGACGATATCCGGATTTTTGGGATGAACCAGAATTTTCCCGATCGCGCGCGAGTCGCGCAATCCGATGTTTTTCCAGGTCTTTCCCGCGTCGATCGACTTGTAGACGCCGTCGCCCTGTGCGATATCGCCGCGCAGGGCCGTCTCGCCGGTGCCCACGTAAATCACATTGGGATCGGAAGGGGCCACCGCCAGCGCGCCGATGGAAAACGAGGCTTCGTGGTCGAAGATCGGCGACCAGGTGACCGCTCCATCGGTCGATTTCCAGACTCCGCCGCCCGCCGCGCCGAAATAATACGTGAACGGATCGCCTGGAATTCCCGCCACGGCCAGCGACCGCCCTCCGCGAAACGGGCCGATATTGCGGTAGCGCATGCCGCGGAACGCCGCGTCGGTCGGCTTCAGCGGTTCGTGAGCTTGGGGATAGAGAAAAGGAACGGCGCAGAACAGGAGCGCGATGGGTCGTGCGGATTTGAACATGAAGAAATGCCTCGAAAGGATGTACCTTACCACGTTTCGAGACGCGATGAAAACAAAGACGCGCGGAGTGATTTCAGCTCTCGCCTTTACCCCCGGCATGAATGCCGGGGGTGTTGCGAAAACGAATTTAGAACGAAAATCTCGCGCCGACCTGCACCGCTCTCGGACCCGCCGAGCCGAAGGTCTGATTCACGCGCTGTGTCGGTTGGCCGAAGTTGCAGGAGATGCCGGCTTGCCCGCCCTGCTGGCAGACACTGCCCGCCTTGCCGGTATCGAGCGAAAAAGAATAACCGCTCAAGTTAGCGATGTTGAAGGCGTTGAACATCTCGCCCAGGATGGTAAACCGGTAACGCTCCTTGACGGTGAACACTTTCGTCAGCCGGAAGTCCTGCGTGAGGGTCGGATCGCCGAACTCGTAATTCTGCGGCAGGATGATCGAGGAGGTGATCGTGGCTCCCTGCGCGTTCTTTGTTCCCACGATGCTCGAATTATAGGCATTGACCGCCGCCTGCAAAGCGGCCTTTCCGCAGGAGGCCGCCAGGCAGCCGTAGGCGAGCCCGGGCAACGGTTCGTTATTGCCGGCGGGCACGGTGCCGGGCAGATCCAGGCTCGGCACGGTCGCCGTCTGCGGCGTTCTGCTGATGATCGAGGAGTTCATGCTGATTGCGAATCCCCAGGGCAGATTGTAGGTGCCGGCGATATTCAGGTTATGATGCGGCAGATATTGTCCATAACCCGCCATCCAATTCGCGTCGTTCCAGACTGACTCGGAGAGCGCCTTTTGGAAGGCATATGAGACCTGGAACTGGAGCCGGTGCGCCAGCCGCTTTTGTGCCTTCACCAGTAATCCGTCATAGACCGCGCGGCCCTGATCCGTCCAAAACGTGATCGTCCCGGTGGAGCACTCGTCGGCCGGATTGAAATCCGGCGCAGTCTTGCAAAGCGGAATCACCGGAACCGGGGTCGGCGTGCCGAGATAGCGCGCGAACAGATTCTGATCGACCTCGCCCAGACTGACATTCTCGCCCTGCCGCCGCGCCCAATCCGCGGTAATCACCATACCCCAGGGCAGCTCGCGCTGAATCCCGATCGAGGTTTGATAGCTCCGCGCCAGCGGGAAATTCTGGGGATAGATTTCGACGCCTTGCTTGGCGTAGTTGATATTCGGATACGGGAACGGTCCACTGCGCGGCGTATTGGACGGCGCCAGAACCGCGGCCACGCTCGGCAGCTCCTGATTGATGGCGTTCACGAACTGCCCGATAGTCATGTTCGTGAGAGCGCTCAGCGGAAGTGGCGCTCCCTGCGGAATCGGTTGGCCGGTGTTGAAATTGATAATCGTGCCGGTGGGATAGGGATTGGTAAAGGCGCTGGCGGCCAGGGTGTTCCGCGCGCTTCCCGGAGGCCCGATGGAAGCCATCTCGCGCAGCTTGTAATATCCCGGCGTGCTGTCCCAGTAAATTCCCGCGCCGCCGCGGATCACCGTCTTGCCGTCGCGGAACGGACTCCAGGCAAAACCGAAGGCGGGTTGAAACTCTTTGGTGTTGTTGCGCGTGCCGCCCAGATTGTTCGCGCCCAGAATCGGAGCCAGATACTGCGGTCGCGGCACATAATTATTATAAAAACCAACCTGCGCGTTCCAGGCGAGGCCATAGTTCAGCGTGAAGTTCGGGCGGATCTTCCACACATCCTGGAAGTAGGCGCGGTATTGATTCAGATTGCGCGCCTGCGAGTAGTCGTAGGCGGCCGGCGTGGTGACGTTGCCCACGCCGATGCCGCTGAAGATGCTGCTGTTAATATTCAGCACCGGAAGATTTAAAACGTCAGCGTCGCTTTTAAGCTGCACGGGCAGCGTGGGGAACAGCGCGTTGAAGGTGGCCGGGCCGACCACCGGCAGCAGCGTCTGCCGCACATAGGTCGGCGAAAACGCGCCCACACACATCGGCGTACAGAACCCCCACAAGCCCGCGGAATTGGTCGGGTTCAGGTCGCCGCCGAACTTCAACCGGTGCGTGCCCTTCTGCCAGCTTAAGGATTCGATGAACTCGTAGCGCCGGGTGTTGCGCGCCTGCGGAGCGTTAAAATTCGGACCGATCGCCGGCATATTGGATCCCAGGAACGTAAAAACGTTGGGAAGAGATCCGGCGACGCACGGCAACGAGCAATCCGAAGGAACCGCCTGATTATTATGATTATTCCAATAGTTGTACTGAACCCGGAAGTCGTTCACGATGGTGGGCGTGAAGGTGCTGGTCAGCCCGAGCATCGCCTGGTCGGCCCAGTTGGTGTTGCGCGCCCAGTTGGAGGGATCGCCGAACTCCAGCGCCTGTCCAAATCCGGTGTTGCCGTCGTGCGAATAGCGGAACATCAGATTGTGTTTGGCACTGATGTGGTCGTCGATCCGCAGGCTGATCGTCTTGTCGACGTAGGGGCTGCCGTAGGTCCCAAGAATGGGGGAGAACGCCGGATCGGTGCTCTGAATGGCCAGCGCCTGAACCTGATTCTGATACTCGTAGTTGAAGAAAAAGAAGAGCTTATCCTTCTTGATCGGCCCGCCGAGGGAGGCTCCCGGGTTGCGCCGCGCAAAGAACGGATTGTTCAATTTGTTCACCGCCGCGGAATTTGGCCCCTGGGTGAAACAGGCTGGCGCGGCGTTCAGCGGATCGCAGGCGCGGCGCAGCGACGGATAGGCGGCCATGTTATGATCCCGGAAAAAGAAATACCCGCTGCCATGGAAATCGTTGGTGCCGGAGCGGGTCACCATATTGATCGCGCCGCCGGCGGCGATCGGCGTCGCCAGATCGAAATTCACTTCCGAGACCTGGAACTCCTGCACCATCTCCTGGGAGAAATTCATGGACGACATCCCGCCGCCCACGTCGATGTTGTCGGAAACATTGCCTCCGTCGACGGTGACCACGGTGCGGTTGCCTGCTCCCAGCACGCTGACCGTGAAAATCGCATTGAACTGCGCCGGCGTTCCGGATGCGATCGTGACTCCCGGCTCCAGCCCGGCCAGTTGCAGGTAACTCCGCCCGTTGAGCGGCAGATCCTGAATCTCGGCCCGGGGAATCACGCCTTCGACGGTGTGGCTCTCATAATTGATCTGCGCCGTCGCGGCTTCCACCGTCACCGTCTCGGCGGCCGTTCCGAGCGACATCGGCATGTTGACCTGCGTCTGCCCGCCCACCGTGAGAGTGGCGTCGCGAACCGAGATCTTAAACCCCCGCGCCTCCACCTTGATCGAATAGTCTCCCGCCGGCAGCGCGGGAGCGCTGTACAAACCCTCTGCGTTCGTCGTTGCGACGCGCTCCACGCCCGTCGCCTTATTCGTAATTGTCACCGTCGCGTTGGGAATCACGGCTCCCGTTTCATCGGTGACGACGCCGGTGATCACACCGGTCGGCGCCTGGGCCAGCAGCAAGGCCGCAAATCCTAAAAGTACGGCGCACAGAATGCAAATCCAACGTTTCGACATGGCACGTTTTCTCCCGAAGCCGAACTTCAGATCTCACTGCAAAGTGAGGATTTCCACTCCCGGCAACGACCGACCATTCGGTAGAAGAGCCCCACCATTCCGGTTGAGTTTATATCTGATCCGGCTTCTTGTCAACGGTTTTTCTCAACTCTGATGTAGGCCAGCGATTTTGTCACCCCCTAACAGGCCAGCGATTCTGTCACCCCTGAAAGGAGATGGTGACATTGAGTCAGAAGCAATTACAACGGATCAAGGTGATCGAGGGCGTAGTGGAGGGG
>Ga0209061_1000493_pt1 | contig 98527 bp, 80 predicted proteins | sample Coa_R1_10_FD_187157 | JGI IMG/M metagenome (GOLD analysis project Ga0209061, IMG submission 187157) | Surface soil microbial communities from Centralia Pennsylvania, which are recovering from an underground coalmine fire - Coalmine... | ecosystem: Environmental > Terrestrial > Soil >...
CGGCGGCAAAGTGCCCCCCGCGGGTGCTCACACTCTCAATCAAATACGCCCGCAGCTCCGCACACAGCCGCGGCAGCTCAGAGACCGAAAGCCTCCGCAAGTCCGCAGGCGTCTCAATCGTGCAGAGGAGCGGATACTGATTCATGGCGCGCGATGCTCGGCGGTGGGATGCGAGTATCTGAACGAGTGTCTGAGAAGGATCTCGGCCTGCGCGGCATGCAGGATCAGCGCCCTCAATGCCGTCTCGACAGCAGCCAGTCCGACAGCAGGCGCAGCGGGTCGGCGCGCCGCCCGAACGGCGCGAGCGCGTCGAGCGCTTCCGCATGCAGGCGGCGCGCCGCAGCCTGAGACGCCTCGATGCCCGCAATCGCAGGATACGTGGGCTTCGCCCGCTCCTGATCGGCGTGCGTCGGCTTGCCGAGCGCCGAAGGATCGCCCAGCACATCGAGCAGGTCGTCCTGAATCTGAAAAGCGAGGCCGATCGCCGCCGCGAAACGCGCAAGGCCCGACTTGAGCCGCGGCTCGAGCCCGGGGGCGCAGGCAGCCGCCATGCCGACGGAAGCGCGGATCAGCGCGCCGGTCTTCCGCGAATGCATGTCCTCCACCTGCTCGATGCTGAGCCTGCGGCCCTGCACCGCGAGATCGATTGCCTGACCGCCTGCCATGCCGAGGCTGCCGCTCGCCTCCGCCAGCAGGGCGATCAGCTCGAGGCGCACGGCGGAGGACGCCGGCAGCGCCGGATCGGTGGCGAGCAGCTGGAACGCGAGCGGCTGCAAGCCGTCGCCGACGAGAATCGCCGTCGCTTCATCGTAGGCCTTGTGGCAGGTGGGTCGTCCACGACGCAGATCATCGTCGTCCATCGCCGGCAGATCGTCGTGGACGAGCGAATAGACGTGCACCAGCTCGATGGCGCAGGCGGCGCCTTCGACCTCGTCCTCGCTGAGCCCGAGCGTGCGGGCCGTCGCGAAGACGAGCGCCGGCCGCACCCGCTTGCCGCCGCCGAGCACGCTGTAGCGCATCGCCTCGTGCAGGCGCCTCGGCTCGACGCTCGGCGATGGCAACCGTGCGGCGAGCGCTCGCTCCATGCGCTCGCGCCACACCTCGAGCTGCGCGCCGAAGGCCTCGACGGCCTCGCCGCCGTCGATTGCGCGGCTCTCGGCTGCCCCGCTCACGCAGCCTTCCCGACCCGGCGCCGTGGATAACGCATCCCGATCACTGGGGTCCTGCCGCTGGCGCTGCGCTGCCCGTCGCCGTATCCGCTGCGCTGTCCGGCGCCGCTTCTGCCGCGCCATCCGCGCTGCCGCGGCTCGCGCGCTTCACGGCGCTCACGGGGATGCCGACCGCAGCCGGCGGCCGCGGCTCGAGCCCGCCCGGCAGCAGCGGCAGATCCGGCGCCATCGGCCCGTTCGTGCGCGGGCCGCGCAGCGAGACGGCGATCGCCTTCCACGGCCGGCGGAAGGCATCCTCCACCGCCGTCCCCTCGAAGCCGCAGTGAGCCATGCAGTTGTTGCAGCGGGGATTGCGGCCGACGCCGTAGCGCTCCCACTCCGTGTCCTCGAGGAGCGAGCGGAAGCTCGGCGCGTAGCCCTCATCGGAGAGCAGGTAGCACGGCCGCTGCCATCCGAAGATGTTGTAGGTCGGATTGCTCCACGGCGTGCACTGGTACGTCTGATTGCCCGCCAGGAAGTCGAGGAACAGGGAGGAGTGGTTGAACAGCCACTTGCGGCGCCGGCCCTTCCGGCGCCCTGTCGGGCCCGATCCGACCCGGGCCGTGCGGCGCTTGAAGATCTCGCGGAACAGCCGCTTGCTTGCGCTCCGCTCGAGGAACACATCCTGCCGCGGCGCGTGCGAGTAGCTGTACCCGGGGGAGACCGTGATCGCCTCGATACCGAGGTCCATTGCCGTATCGAAGAACGAGGCCACCTCGTCGGGGTCTTCGCCGTTGAACAGCGTGCAGTTGACCGTGACGCGGAAGCCCTTCGAGCGCGCGAGCCTGATGGCCGCAACCGCCTTGTCATACACGCCCTCCTGGCACACGGACTCATCGTGGCGCTCCCGGTTACCGTCGAGATGGATCGAGAAGGTGAGATACGGCGAGGGGCGGTACTCGTCGATGTGCCGCGCGAGCAGAATCGCGTTCGTGCAGAGATAGACGAACTTCTTGCGCGCCACGATGCCCGCGACGATCTGCGGCATCTCCTTGTGGATCAGCGGCTCGCCGCCCGGAATGGAGACGATGGGCGCATCGCACTCGTCCACCGCGGCGAGCGCATCCTCGACGCTCATGCGCTTCTGCAGGATCTCCTTCGGATAGTCGATCTTCCCGCAGCCCGCACAGGCGAGATTGCACTGGAACAGGGGCTCGAGCATCAGCACGAGCGGGTAGCGGTGCACGCCGCGGAGCTTCTGGCGGGCGATGTACGATGCGACGCGATATTTCTGCAGCAGGGGGATGCCCACGACTATGCTCCTTCAGGGGATGTGCGCCGGCGATGCGATCTCGGCGAGCTCCCGGCGATGATCGCGCCGAATGCGCGCCCACTCCAGCAGGAACCACGGCGTGAACTCGGCGCCGCGCTCCGCGAATTCCGCTTCGAGCGCATCCGGAGCGATCCAGCGCCAACCCGCGACCTCGCTGCGGTTCACCCTGAGCGGCCCGCTGTAGCGGCCGATGTAGACGGAGCACAGCTCGTTCTCGGCCCCGGCATGGTCGTACTGCGCCTGATACTGAAACTTGAACAGGAACCGGAGCGGGCAGCGGATGCCCAGCTCCTCGTGCAGCCGCCGCTGCGCCGCCGCCTCGATCGGCTCGTTGCGCCGCGGGTGGCTGCAACAGCTGTTCGACCAATGCAGCGGCCACAGCCGCTTGTGCGGCGAGCGCCGCTGGATCAGGAGCTCGCCCGCCTCGTTGAAGACGAGCAGCGAGAAGGCCCGGTGAAGCACGCCGCGGCCGGCGTGGCAGGCCTCTTTGCTCAGATGCCCGACCACGCGATCGGCCTCGTCGACGAGGATCAACTCCTCCGGATCGGCTTCCGGATCTGCTGAAATATCGGCGCAGGCACCGGCCAGGCTGGCCCGAACGTCATTCATCGAGAGAGATCTCCGGACTGAACCGGCGCGCGGCAGGCGCACGACCGAGCCTATGTTGCAATTCGCATGCCCATGATAACTGTGAGCGAGAGCTGCGCGCCAGCGCCGGCCTGCGCCGCGTGGCGGCGAGCCCACATGAGGGGAGCCTCATATGCAAGCCCTCAAAGCCCGGTGACTCGGGCCTCATGACTCCCGTCTCCTCGATGCTCGCGACCGCATGTGGCATGGCAGTCACAGGCGCCGCCGCGGCTTACGCTATAATGACCGCCGCGGCGACGCTATGGTGGCGTCACGGGCGGTCGCGAACACGCGACCGGTACGGTTCGCCGGCCCCGGCGGCGGTGACGGTGCTGAAGCCCCTCTGCGGCGCCGAGCCGCGGCTCTACGACTGCTTGCGCTCGTTCTGCGAGCAGGCCTATCCCTGCTACCAGGTCGTCTTCGGTGTGCGCGACCCGGAAGATCCGGCCGTGGCCATCGTGCGCCGCCTGCAGCGCGAGTTTCCGGACCGCGATCTCGAGCTGGTCATCGATGCGACGGAGCACGGCAGCAGCTTGAAGGTGAGCAATCTGATCAACATGTTGCGGGCGGCCCGCCATGACCTTCTCGTCATCGCCGACAGCGACGTGCGCGTGCCGAGAGATCATCTGCGCCGGGTCGCAGCTCCGCTCGGCGATCCTGGGGTTGGCGTCGTCACGTGCAGCTACCGGGGCGTGCCCCGCGGCGGCCCGTGGTCGCTGCTGCTCGCCGCGTTCGTCAATGACTGGTTCATGCCCTCCGTCTATGTCGCGGCGGCGCTCGGATCGCGCGCCTTCGTCTCCGGCGCAACCATTGCCCTGCGGCGCGGCGTGCTCGAAGCGATCGGCGGCTTCGAGGCGATCGCCGATCAGCTGGCCGACGACTACCGCCTCGGGGAGCTGACGCGCGCGAAGGGCCTTGCGACGATCCTCTCGGACGTGATCGTCGAGACCGACCTTCATGAAGCGAACGCCCGCGACCTGATCCGGCACGAGCTGCGCTGGCTGCGCACGATTCGTGCGGTGCGTCCTGGCGGTTATGCCTCGTTGTTCGTCACGTTCAGCTTGCCCGCTGCCGTCCTCGGCGCCTTCATCGCCGCATGGAGCGAAGCGGGCATCGCTTTGGTCGGCATCACCGCCCTGGCGCGTCTCCTGTTACACTTCGAGGTTCGTCGCAGGGGTACGGCGGCGCTCGAGCTGTGGGTGGTGCCGGTCGGCGACACGCTCGCCTTCGCACTCTGGTGCTGGGGGTTCGTCTCGCGCCGCGTGCACTGGCGACAGACCCGCTACCGGGTGGCGCGCGACGGCAGCGTGCAGCCCATCGCATGATCCGCCCGGCATCCATTTGAATCCCCGCGAGAGCGCCGGCCCGACTCCATGAACATCTGAGAGGCCACGGTGAAGACCCTATTCCTGCACCCCCCTTCGTTCGACGGATTCGACGGCGGCGCCGGCGCGCGCTACCAGGCGAAGCGGGAGATTCGCTCGTTCTGGTATCCCACCTGGCTCGCACAGCCGGCAGCGCTCGTGCCGGGGAGCCGTCTCCTCGATGCGCCGGCCGACGGCCTCGGCCTCGACGATGTGACCCCGCTCGCCCGCGAGTACGACCTCGTCATCCTGCACACGAGTTCCCCGTCCTTCCCGACGGACGCGCATGTCGCGGAGCGGCTGAAGGAGGAGAATCCGCACCTCCTCATCGGCATGGTGGGCGCGAAGGTCGCGGTCGATCCCCAAGGCTCGCTCAACGCCTCGAAGGCGATCGACTTCGTCGCGCGCGAGGAGTTCGACTACACCTGCAAGGAGGTCGCAGAGGGACGGCCGCTCGATTCGATCGCCGGTCTTTCCTATCGCACCCCCGACGGCGCCATCCGCCACAACGATCCGCGGCCGATGATCGCCGACATGGACGCGCTGCCGTGGGTGTCGCCGGTCTACAAGCGCGACCTCACGATCGAGAACTACTTCATCGGCTACCTGCAGCACCCGTACGTCTCCTTCTACACCGGACGCGGCTGCCGCTCGAAGTGCACTTTCTGCCTGTGGCCGCAGACCGTCGGCGGCCACCGCTACCGCGTCAGGAGCCCCGCGAGCGTCATCGAGGAAGTCCGCTGGATCAAGGAGAACCTGCCGCAGGTGAAGGAGATCTTCTTCGACGACGACACCTTCACCGACTTCAAGCCGCGCGTCGAGGAGATTGCGCGCGGCCTCGGCAAGCTCGGCGTCACGTGGTCGTGCAACGCGAAGGCGAACGTCCCCTACGAGACGTTGAAGATCATGAAGGAGAACGGCCTGCGGCTCCTGCTCGTCGGCTACGAGTCCGGCAACGACCAGATCCTGCACAACATCAGGAAGGGCCTGCGCACCGACATCGCGCGCCGCTTCACGAGCGACTGCCGCAAGCTCGGCATCACGATCCATGGCACGTTCATCCTCGGGCTGCCGGGCGAGACCCCGGAGACCATTCGCGAGACGATCCGCTTCGCGGTGGAGATCAATCCGCACACCATCCAGGTCTCGCTCGCCGCCCCCTACCCCGGCACGCAGCTCTACAAGGAGGCGATCGAAAACGGCTGGCTCACCGAGAACGCGGGCCTCAATCTCGTCAACGACCAGGGCGTGCAGCTCTCGCCGATCAGCTATCCGCACCTTCCGGCCTCCGAGATCTATCACGCGGTCGAGACCTTCTACCGGCGCTTCTACTTCCGGCCGCGGAAGATCTTCGAGCTCACCGCCGAGATGATGGGCAGCTGGGAGATGACGAAGCGGCGCCTACGCGAGGGCGTCGAGTTCTTCCGCTTCCTGCACGCGCGCGAGGCCTGACCGCTGCGCAAGTTTCTCATCGTAACGGCCGACGACTTCGGACTGCACGAAGCGGTCAACGAGGCGGTGGAGCAGGCGACGCGGGCGGGCACGCTCACGGCGGCGAGCCTCATGGTCTCGGCGCCGGCGGCGGCCGATGCGGTGCGGCGCGCGCGGGCGCTGCCGCGCCTCAGAGTGGGGCTGCACATCACGCTCGCCGACGGCCGCGCCGAGCTGCCCCCGAACGCGATCCCGCGGCTCGTCGATGCGAGCGGCCGCTTCTCCGGCGGCGAGTCCGCCGCGCGGCTTGCCCTCGAAGGCTGGCGGTGGTTCGCGCGGCCGGCCGTGCGCCGGGAGCTTGCCCTAGAGATCCGCGCGCAGTTCGAGGCCTTCGAGCGCACGGGGCTTCTGCTCGACCATGTGAACGCCCACAAGCATCTGCACCTGCATCCGACGGTGCTCGCGCTGATCCTCGAGATCGGCCGCGAGTTCGGCCTGCGGGCAGTGCGCATGCCGGCCGAGCCTTGGTGGTTCGCGCGCTGGAATGGCCACCGCCGGCCGAGTGGGGATGGTGGCGCAGCGTCGGCCGCGGCGCTGCTCGGGAGGGTCGGGCTCGCGCCGTGCCTCGCGCTCATGCGGCGGCGGCTCGATGCGGCCGGCGTGGAACGCAACGACCATGTCTTCGGCATCGCCGCGAGCGGGAGGATGGACGAGGCCGCTCTGCTCGCGATCCTCTCGCGGCTGCCCGAGGGGGCTACCGAGATCTATCTGCATCCCGGGACACGAGCCGGCGCAGCGATCGCTCGCTCGATGGCCGGGTACCGCCATACGGACGAGCTGGCAGGGCTCCTCTCCCCACGCGTGGCGGCCGCAATGGCCCTCTGCGGCGCCTCGCGCGGTGGGTTCCTCGATCTTGCGGCTGCCGGTAAGCTGCGCCCCTCGTGAGCCGGTCAATCGAGGCAATGTGAGCGGATGAACGTGGTCGTGGCAGGCATCGAAGTGGCAGGCATCGAGCCGGACTCCCCGGAGCTGCGGGTGCCGCTGCCCGAGGGACCCGTCCGCCCCGGCACCGATGCGCACCGGGTGCTCTTCTGCCGCACCTTGCTCGACACGTTCAATCCTTACGAGCCGGCGGTGATCGACTGGCCGCGCCTCGAGCCCGACGCGCGCGATCGGCTCGTGAGCCTGCCCATCTGGGACATCGCAGTGCAGACTGAAGGGCGCGCCCGCCTCAATGTCGAGGCCTATGCGGCGCGCATCGCCGATCCGCTGCTGCGCAAGGCGGTCGAGCTCAACGCCTTCGAGGAGGGCCGCCACAAGCACGTCCTCTCGAATCTCGTCACCGCCTACGGCATCACGCTCGCGCCCGAGCCCGAGTACTCCGTACCCCGCGACCCCGAATGGGCGTACCTCGTGACGGGTTACAGCGAGTGCATCGACAGCTTCTTCGCCTTCGGCCTGTTCGAGTCGGCGAAGCGTTCGGGCTTCTTCCCCCGAGCGCTCGTCGACACCTTCGAGCCCGTCATCCAGGAGGAGGCGCGGCACATTCTCTTTTTCGTGAACTGGGCGGCCTGGCACCGGCGCACCATGCCGCTCTGGCGGCGCCCCTTCTTCGAGCTGAAGGTGCTCAGGGTGTGGCTGTTCCTCATCTGGGAGCGCATCGGCCTTGCCCGCAACTTGGGCGGCGAGAAGCAGGACAACAACTTCACCGTCACCGGCGCGAGATCGGTGAGCGCCGACATCGATGTCGGCGGGCTGATCGACCTCTGTCTCACCGAGAACGAGCGGCGCATGAGCCGCTACGATGCGCGCCTGCTGCGGCCGCGCCTCGTCCCAGCGCTCGCGCGGATTGCGCGGCGGTTCGTGCGCTCGCAGGCGCAGCCAGCCGGCCCCCCGGCGAAGCCGAGCGCGTGAAATACCGTGTCCTCGCTGTCGCGGCCCTGGGGGTTGCGCTCACCGTCTACCTCGTGAAATTCGTCGGCTTCACGGCGGTGTACGCGGCGGCGACCGCCGTCGGCTGGCGCGGCTTCGCGCTGCTCTGCTCGTACGCCGCCGCGTTGTTCCCCCTGCTCGGCGCCGCCTGGTATGTTCTGCTGCCCGCCGAGTCCCACTCGTACTTCGGGCTGACCGTCTGGGCGCGCATGGTGCGCGATGCGGCTGCCGAGGTGCTCCCGTTCTCGCAGTTCGGCGCGATCGGGCTCGGCGCGCGCGCCGCTACGCTGCATGGCATGCCGGCGCCGCTCGCCTTCGGCTCCATGCTCGCCGACATCACGACCGAGCTGTTCGCGCAAATCGCCTACGCAGCCCTCGGGGTGGCCATCCTCATTACTTGGACCCCGCGAAACGCCGGGACGCCCGCGCACACGAGCGCGTTCGTGACCGGCCTGGTGCTCGCCGCAGCCGGCGGCGGAGTGTTCCTATTTCTTCAGCTCAAAGGCCGGCGATTCACGGAGAAGATTGCCGAGGGCATTCTCCGCTCCTGGCCGTCCGGCGCTTCGCGCCCCGCCGAGCAGGCGGCGCAGACCGGTTGCTGCGGGCTCGACGCCGCTCGGCCTCGAGCCGGCCGGTTGCTCGGCGGCACTCCTGCGCCTCGACCCTCCGGGCATCGCCCACGCGCCGCGGCAGCGACCAAGGCGCTCGGCTCCACGCTCGATTCCGTCTACCGCTCGCGCGCCCGAGTCGCGCTGTCGGCCACGCTCCACTTGGCCGCCTGGCTCGCGAGCGCGTTCGGGGCGTGGATCGCGTTCCGATTGATTGGAGCGTCCGCCCGCCTGCCGGCCGTGCTGGCGATCGAGAGCCTCGTGTACGCCGCGCGCAGCGCCGCCGCCGTCGTCCCCAACGCGCTCGGCGTGCAGGAGGCAGCCTACGCCGCGCTCGCGCCGATCTTCGGCATCGGCGCCGATTTCGGGCTCGCCGTCTCGCTCATCAAGCGGGCGCGCGACATCGCCATCGGCATTCCCGTGCTGCTCGTCTGGCAGGCGGTGGAAGGCCGTCGCGCGTTGGCCGAACGGACGGGCTGACACAGTGCAGCTTTACGGATTCAACGCGCTGGAGTACGGTCCATCGGATTCATTCCTGCCGGGGAGGGCGCCGCGATGACTCCGTGGGAAATCGAAGGCCGAGAGCTCATCAACTGCAACTGCTCCTACGGATGTCCCTGTCAGTTCAGCGCGCTGCCGACGAAGGGCTTCTGCGAGGCGAACGGCGCGATCGCCATCGATAAGGGGCGCCACGGCGATGTGAAGCTCGACGGGGTCAAATTCGCCGTGGCGTTCAAATGGCCGGGACCCATCCACGAGGGCCGGGGGAAGGCGCAGGTGTTCGTCGATGCGAGCGCAACCCCGGCGCAGCGCGAGGCCGTGCTGAGGATCGTGTCGGGCCAGGACACCGATCCCTTCGCGACCGTGTTCGCCGTGTTCGCCACGACGCTCGAGCAGGTGTTCGACCCGATCTTCGCGCCCATCGAGCTCGCGATCGACGTGGCGGCGCGGCGCGGCAGGGTGCGCATCGACGGCCATCTCGAGATCGATGGCCGACCGATCCGCAACCCGGTCACCGGCGCCGAGCAAAGGGCGCGCATCGATCTGCCGGACGGCTTCGAATACGAGATCGCGGAGATCGGATCGGGCACCAGCCGGTCACGCGGCCCCGTGGCCGTGGAGCTCGCCGACAGCTACGCGCAGTTCGCGCACCTGCATCTCGACAATCACGGCGTCGTCCGGCATCGACAGGCCGCCTGAGCAGGTCGAGCGGCTGACCGCCCCCTCGCATGACTGCGCTCGAAGCGTTGCTCAAGCGCGAGCGCGCCGTGGTTGGCGCCGCGCTCGCCGCGCTCGTATCGCTTGCCTGGCTCTACGTCTGGCGGGGCGCCGGCATGGGAATGTCGGCGCTCGACATGACCACGCTCGCCCTGTTCCCGCATCGCATGTCCGACTCGATGGCCGGCATGCAGATGCCGGGGGTGAGCTGGCTCACAGCCGTCGTCATGTGGTGGACGATGATGATCGCCATGATGACGCCGAGCGCCGCGCCGCTGCTGCTCCTCTACGGGCGCGTCCTGCGGCAGCGCATCGCGCAGCCCGACCCCGCCTATGCTCCCCCGATGATGCTCGGCGCGGGGTACCTCGCCGTGTGGCTCGGCTTCTCCATCGCCGCGGCCTCGCTGCAATTCACGATCGTGAACGCAGGCCTTCTCGGGGCGACGAGGCTGCAATCCCGCAGCGCTGCGCTCTCTGCGGCGGTGCTGATCGCGGCCGGCGTCTATCAGCTGACGCCATTCAAATATGCCTGCCTCGCGCGCTGCCGCGGACCGGTAGACTTCCTGACGCGGCACTGGCGCCGAGGCAGGTGGGGCGCTTTCGCGATGGGCGCCCGCCACGGCGCGTGGTGCGTCGGCTGCTGCTGGATGCTCATGGCGCTGCTCTTCGTCGGCGGCGTGATGAATCTCGCATGGATTGCGCTGCTCACGCTGCTCGTGGCCGCGGAGAAGATCGCCCCGGCGGGCGTGCTGGTGAGCCGGATTGCCGGCGCGATGCTGATCGCGTGGGGAGTGGCGACGCTCGCGGCGTAAGTCCCGCCCGCGCACGATATCCGTATCAGGATGCGATACGAATGCGCCACCCATTCGTATCCGCAGGCATCAGCGGATCTTCGGCCGATCGAGGTACCCGTTCTCTCGAAACCACCTGATCGCATCGGCGAACGCTTCGCGCGCCGGGCGCCAGCGGTATCCCAGCTCCCTGACGGCCTTTTCGCTCGAGAAGAACATGCGCTTGCGCGACATGCGCACGCCCTCCACCGTGACGCGCGTCGGCCGGCCGGTGACGCGGGAGTAGCCTTCCGCGATGTAGGCAATGGGCAGCACGACAGCGTGCGGCAGTCGGATACGCGGCGGCGGCCGCCCCACGAGCTCGGCCACCGTCCCGAGAATGTCGCGCAGCGACAAGTTCTCCCCGCCGAGAATGTAGTGCTCGCCCGAGCGTCCGCGCTCGAGCGCGAGCAGATGCCCCTCGGCCACATCGTCGACGTGAACGACGTTGAGTCCCGTATCGACGTAGGCGGGCGTCCGCCCGCTCGCCGCATCGACGATGATCCGTCCTGTCGGCGTCGGCTTCACGTCGCCGGGGCCGATCGGCGTCGAAGGGTTCACGATCACGAGGTGCGCCGGAGCGTTCGCCCTCGCCCACTCGCGCGCAACCTGCTCCGCGAGAAACTTCGAGCGCTTGTAGTGGCCGATCATGTCGTCAAGACGGACCGGCGTCTCCTCGTTTCCCGGGGTGCCGTCGGCCGGTATCCCGATCGTCGCCACGCTGCTCGTGTACACGATGCGCGAGACGCCGGCGCGCGCTGCGGCATCCAGAACATTGCGCGTCCCCTCGACGTTGGCTCGATAGAGCTCGGCCGGATCGCGAACGCCGAGGCGATAGTCCGCCGCCACATGAAAGAGCGTGTCGCAACCGGCGAGCGCCCGCTCGAGCGAGGGGCTGTCCGTCAGGTCCCCGACCGCAACCTCCACCGGCAGCCCTTCGAGATTGCGGCGGCTCGAGCTCGCGCGCACCAGGCAGCGCGCCCCCCCGCCTCGCGCCAGGACGTGTCTCACGACGGCCGCGCCGACGAAGCCCGACGCGCCGGTGACGAGCGCTTTCATGAGCGAGGAGCTCAGGACGCAGGTCTGCGGAGCCCGCGCGCAGGCGGCCGGCAATCAATGCAGGAGCACATCTCGCAATACGACCACCCGGTTGTGCTGCTCGTCGCGCGCCGAATACACGAGCGTGCGCCGTCTGCGCATTCTCGGAGTCGGCTCTGACAGACTGACGGGGAAATGGTCATGTGACGACCCACAATTATGACCCGTACGGCCGCCTGCAATATATCGAAAGCGTCCCACCGGGCACTGCATGGATCACCGGCAAGCATGCTGATAGATGGACGCGCAGTTTGTCGACGGAGGTATCTGCGCGATGGGTACGAAGAGAAGATCGATGGAAAGGCCGAGCAGTGGACTGGCGGCTCGTCGTGTATGCGGGACTGCTGGGACCGACGGGCATGCCGGGATTCATGGCGGAATTGAATCCGGATCCAGTCGAGGCAGTGCGCGCGTATGTCATCGAGCCGGCCAACGTCGGAGCCGCCCTGGCCGTCCACGGCTATCGCGGCAAGAGTCCTGAATGGAAGTAGAAGGCGGCCGTTGGGCGCGCCTCACTCGCAAGCTCCCGTCGTACCACCCAATACGACGCCACCATCAGCGACCGCCCGCAGCGCCATCCGAGCTGCCCCGTACCGCCGCGAGAGCTTCAACAGCGCTCCGACGGCGGCAGGCTGCGAGAGCAGAGCGAGCAGCAGCCGCCGCGCGTCGATACGCCCTCGCGCGTCGACAACGCCGGCAAGCGCGCCCGGCACCTCGTCGCCTGCCGTATCGACGATGACCCGGACCGCGAGGAACGGCAGATCATGCGCCGCGGCGACCTCCGCGACCGCATAGCTCTCCGTATCGACCGCCACGGCGCCTGTCCGCCGGTGCGCATCCTGCTTCTCGGCACGGCTCGCGAGGGGACGCAGGCAAGTGAGCAGCCTTCCGCCGGTGACTCGCGCGAGGCCGGTGACCGGCGCAAGCCGGGCGAGCGGCGCTCTGCCGCCCGATGGAGCGTCGATCGGCGCAGCCAGCGCGCGCACCAGCCGCTCGCGCCAGGCGGCCGCCACGTTCAGCGCTGCCGCATCGAGCGCCGCCGCGTCGAGCGTCGCCGCCTCGCCGGGCGCCCCATCGAGCAGCACCGTCTCCGGCGCGACGACCGTTCCCGCTCGGAGCGCCGGATCGAGCCCGCCCGCCAGGCCCCAGCTTGCGAGCGCGCCACATCCCGCTTCGACGAGCGATCGTGCGCTGCGCGCCGCGGCTTCGCAGCCCATGCCGCTCACGGCCACCAGAGACCCGTCCGCGAGCGCCGCGAGCCCATCCGAGCGGCGCTCGATCCGCCTGAGCGCACGGCGGGACACCCCGAGCGTCCGCGCCTCCGCCGCGAGCGCCGCGACGATGCCGACCGGACCCGTCATGGCCGGCGGGTCAGTGCTCCGCGCCTGCGCGCACCCTGTTGCGATACGCCGCGAGCGCCCAGAGGGGGAAGTACGCCGCGTAGCCGTGGTACTTGAGATAGAACACGCGCGGGAATCCGGGCGCCGTGAACGACGGATGGCTCCAGAGGCCGTCCGGCTCCTGCGTGCGCAGGAGAAAATCGACACCTCGGCGCACGGCCTCGGAGCCCGCCTCGCCCGAAGCGATGAGCGCGAGCAGCGCCCACGCGGTCTGATAAGGCGTGCTCTCGAACGGTCCGCCCGCGAGCGAGCGATCGGCGTAGCTGTCGTTGCTCTCACCCCAGCCGCCATCGGCGTTCTGCTTCGCGCGCAGCCACGCAACGGCGCGCCGAACCATCGGGTCGCTCGCCGGCACCCCCGCCTGCGCGAGCGCGGCAAGCACCGACCAGGTGCCATAGATGTAGTTCGTGCCCCAACGGCCGAACCAAGGCCCGTCGGCCTCCTGCTCGCGGCGGAGATAGTCGATGGCTCGCTCGAGCACCGGCCGATCTTGCGGCCGCCCGAGCCGGCCGAGCACCGCGACGACGCGCGCGGTCACGTCGCTGGTCGGCGGATCGAGCAGCGCGCCGTGATCCGCGAACGGAATCTCGTTGAGATAGTAGTGCGTGTTGTCCGCGTCGAATGCGGCGAACCCGCCGTTGCGGCTTTGCATGCCGGCGAGCCAATCGAGGGCGCGGCTCACGGCATGAGAATAGCGATCGCGATCGGCAGCGGTGTCCATCGCCCACACGACGGCCGCGGTGTCGTCGAGGTCGGGATAGTGGCTGTTCACGAACTGGAAGGCCCATCCCCCCCCGGGAAGTGTCGGCCGTCTGGCCTGCCAGTCGCCCGGCCCGTCGAGCACTTGCAGCGGCAGCAGCCAATCGAGCGCGCGCCGGGCCGCCGCTCGCGCCTCGGCACTTCCCTCCTCGTGCATCGCGAGGCTCGCGAGCGCCGAGTCCCAGACGGGAGATACGCAGGGCTGGCAGTACGCCGACTCCCCATGGACGACGAGCAGTAGCTCGAGCGCGCGCTTCGCAGTCACGCGCCGCGGATCGGTGGGCGGGTAGCCGAGCAGCACCAGAATTTCGAGTGCGTTGACCATCGCCGGGAAGATCGCGCCGAGCCCGCCATCCCCGTTGAGCCGTTCGAGCACCCATTCCTCCGCTCGCCGGATGGCGAGGCGCCGCATGGCGCCCGGAACGAGCGGATCGAGGAGCCGCCCGAGCCGGTCGAGCGCGAGGAACACCCGGTTGAGCAGCCCCCGCCGCGGGAAGTAATGCCGCTCGAGATCGGGCGGCGTCGTGAAGAGCTCGAGGATGTCCACGCCGCGCGGATTCTTCGCGCGCGGTTTCAGTGTCGTGAGAATGAACAGCGGCACCATCACCGTGCGCGACCAGTACGACACCTTCTCGAGGTGGAACGGGAACCACCGCGGCAGGAGCATGATCTCGACCGGGATGTACGGCACGCCGCGCCAGGGCAGCTGGCCAAACAGGGCGAGCGCGATGCGCGTGAACACATTCGCGCGCGCCGCCCCGCCTCGCTCGAGGATCGCGGCCCGCGCGCGCGCCATGTGGGGCGCCTCGGGGCCGTCGCCCGCGAGCTTCAACGCGTAGTACGCCTTCACGCTCGCGGAGAGATCGAAGTCGCCGCCTTCGTAGAGCGGCCAGCCGCCGTGCGCGGCCTGACGGCTGCGCAGATACACCGCGAGCTTCGCTTCGAGCGCCGCATCGATCTCATCGAGGAAGTGCATCATCATGATGTACTCCGCCGGGATCGTGCAGTCCGCTTCGAGCTCGAAGACCCAGTAGCCGCTCTCGTGCTGCCGGGCGATCAGCGCATCGCGCGCAGCGGCGATGGCCTCATCGAGGCGCGCGGACCGGGTCTCGTGCAAGATGCGGGCGGCGCCCCCCTCGCGGCCGTACCGCGCCTCGGGCCGCCCCTCGGGAAGGGTATCGAACGCCGGGAAGCCCACCGTCATCGCGCGGCGCTCCCGTCCGGATGGAAGGACGTGTGCTCGAAGGGGAGCGCCCTCTCCGGGCGGTAGTCCGACGCATGCTCGCCGTATCCCGCGACCACCTGCGGCGGCTGCACCGCGCGAATCGACGCATGCGTATGCCGCCGCACCTCGGCCGGCGCCGCAAGCGGCAGATCGCCCGCCGCCCAATCGAACAAACGCAGCAGCACCCGATCACTCCGCACGGCAAGGCTCGTCAGCACGCGCGTCAGGGCGACCGCGGCATGCGACACCTTGACCTGCTCGCCGGAGGTGAACGCCGGGTGGCTCTCGATGCGCCGGAGCGTGAGCACCGCAAGGCCGACGGACCAGAGGCAGAAGCGGCGGATGCCGGCCTCCTCGGGAGGGATGAGCAGCGTGAACGCGAGCGCGTTCCTCAGGTGCGCGTGCGCCACGCCGATCAGCTCGCGCAGCCCCGCGCCGAAACGCTCGTCGTGCGGTGTCGGCTCGAGACTTGCGAGATCGACGCCGTGCCGCGCGAAGACATCCTGCGGCAGCCAACATGCGCCGCGGCTCCTGTCCTCCCACATGTCCTTGAGAATGTTCGTCATTTGCAAACCCTGCGCGAAAGAGGTGGCGAGCTCGCGCAGGTCGGCGCGGCGCTGCGCCGCGGCGGCCGAATGGCTGCAGAAGAGCTCCGTCAACATCTCGCCGACCACGCCGGCGACGTAATAGCAGTAGCGGTCGAGGTCGCTCGAGCGCGTGAGGCCGCGAACGCTCGCCGTGCGCTGGAAGTGATGCATGCCGTAGCACATGAGATCGATGCAGCGCTGAATGGCCGCGCGCTGCTCGGGCGGCAAGCGCCGCGTCATGCGCACGACGCGGTCCATGTTCTGGACCAGATCGCGTTCGGCCGGCAGCGTGCGCTCGGAAAGCCGGGAGGCGACCTCACGTGCGAGCGGCGCGGCGTCCTCACGGCCGGCGACGACCGCCGCGAACCGTCCGAGGTACAGGTGCGTGTCGGCGGCCGACAGCGCCGGCTCATCCTCGATGGTATCGGCGATCCGGCAGAGCAGGTACGCGCTCGTGACCGCGGTGCGCAGGCCTTCGGGCAGCTGCGGGATCGTCAACGCGAACGTACGCGATACATGGGGCAGGATCTCTTCCTGGTAAGCCTCGTCGGTCGCGCCCTCAGGCGTCGTGAACGGGTGTCGGGCCATCGGAGGTTTCCAGCACTCACGCGAACTGCGCCCTGCGGCGCCTTGAAGGTGCACAGTACCACGCCGCGAACCGTGGCAGTTCCACGGCCGCGAACTTTGCCATATGACCGGCCGCATCGAGCCGCAAGCCGCGGGACCGAGCCGCAAGCCACGGGAAGGTCGGCGGTCATTCCGGCCGCGCGCTCGCCTCGGCCGCGGACGGCGGAAGCGAGAGCTCGAGCCGGTCGATCTTCCGCCAGCCGCGCGGCAGCACGACACCTCGCTGCGCCCGCTCGCCGCGATAATCGGCGAGCTCCTTCCACGAGAGCTCCTTGCGCCCTTCCCCCGACCAGAGCGCGAGGCGGCCGCCGGGGGGCACCACGGCGACGCCGACCAGGAACTCCTCCCGCGTCGCCGCCCGCTTCGCCGGGATGTCATAGAGCTTCAGGCCCTTGCCTCGTGGCATCTCCGGCACGTCGCTCACCGGGAACGCGAGCATCTTCCCTTCGCTCCCGGCCACGACGACGAGAGAGTCGGTGGACGGCACACGAGCCGGCGGCAGCGCGAGGGCGCCATCCGGCACGTTGAGCACCGTCTTGCCCGCGCGCCGGTCGGTGATCAGCTCCTTGAGGCGTACAGTGAAGCCATAGCCCGCATCACTCGCGAGCAGCCATAGGTCCTCCGGCTCGCCCATCATGCAGCCCGCGAACCGCGCGCCGTCCGGCGGATTCAGTCGGCCGGACAGCGGCTCGCCCTGCCCCCGCGCCGACGGCAGCGAATGCGCCGGCACGCTGTAGGTGCGTCCGGTGCTGTCGAGGAAGACGACGGGTTGGAGGCTGCGTCCGCGCGCCGCCGCCTGGAATGCGTCCCCCGTCTTGTACGAGAGTGTGCGCGGATCGATCTCGTGTCCCTTCGCCGAGCGGACCCAGCCGCCGGTCGAGAGAACGACCGTGACCGGCTCGTTGGGGATGAGCGCCGTCTCGTCGATCGCCTGGGCCGCCTCGCGCTCGACGATGCGCGTGCGGCGCGCATCGCCGTACTTCTCGGCGTCCTCCGCGAGCTCCTTCGCGACGAGCTTCTTCAGGCGCGCCTTGCTGCCGAGCAGTGCCTCGATCTCCTTCTGCTCCGCTTCGAGCGCCTTGCGCTCCTCGCGGATCTTCATCTCCTCGAGCCTCGCGAGGTGCCGCAGGCGGGTGTTCAGAATCTCCTCGGCCTGCTCGTCGGAGAGCTTGAAGCGCTTCATGAGGACCGGTTTCGGCTCGTCCTCGCGCCGGATGATGCGGATCACCTCGTCGAGATTGAGGTACGCGATCGTGAGGCCTTCGAGGATGTGCAGGCGCTTGCCGACCTGCCCGAGGCGGTGCTGGAGGCGGCGCGTGACCGTCGCGATCCGGAACTCGAGCCATTCGGTGAGGATGCCCTTCAGGCCCATCACGCGTGGCCGGCCGTCGAGGCCGATGATGTTCAGATTGACGCGGTAGTTGCGCTCGAGGTCGGTCGTCGCGAACAGGTGATTCATGACCTCGACCATGTCGACGCGGTTCGAGCGCGGCACGATGACTAGGCGCGTCGGATGCTCGTGGTCCGACTCGTCGCGCACGTCCTCGAGCATCGGGAGCTTCTTCGCGCGCATCTGCTCGGCGATCTGCTCCTGCACGCGGGTCCCGGAAACCTGGTACGGGAACGCCGTGACGACGACATTGCCGTCCTCGATCTCGTACGTCGCGCGCGCCTTGAAGCTGCCGGCGCCCTTCTCGTACATCTCGCGCAGCTCCGAGCGCGGCGAGATGATCTCCGCCCCGGTCGGCAGGTCCGGGCCCTTGATGTGCTTCATCAGCGCCGCGGTCGTCGCCTCGGGATCCTCGAGCAGGTGGATGCAGGCAGAGGCGACCTCGCGCAGGTTGTGCGGCGGAATGTCCGTCGCCATACCGACCGCAATGCCGGAGGCGCCGTTGAGGAGCAGGTTCGGCAGCCGCGCCGGCAGGATCACCGGCTCCTCGAGCGTGCCGTCGAAGTTCGGCTGCCAGTCGACCGTGCCGTCGGCGAGCTCGCCGAGCAACACGTCCGCGTAGCGCGTGAGCTTCGCCTCCGTGTAGCGCATGGCCGCGAAGGACTTGGGGTCGTCCTGCGAGCCCCAGTTCCCCTGTCCGTCCACGATCGGATAGCGGTAGGCGAAGGGCTGCGCCATCAGCACCATCGCCTCGTAGCACGCGGAATCCCCGTGTGGATGGAACTTGCCGATCACATCGCCCACCGTGCGCGCGGATTTCTTGTGCTTGTTGCCGGCGGAGAGCCCGAGCTCGCTCATCGAGTAGATGATGCGGCGCTGCACGGGCTTCAAACCGTCGCCGAGCGCGGGCAGCGCGCGGTCCAGGATGACGTACATCGAGTAGTCGAGGTACGCCTTCTCGGTGAAGACTCTGAGCGCCTGGCGCTCGACGCCCTCGAAGTTCAATTCCGGCTCCGGCCCCGATCCCCCGTTGCGGCGCGGGCTCATACCATCACCTCGGCGAGGTTACCCTTCTCCTCGAGCCATTCGCGGCGATCGGCCGCGCGCTTCTTGGCGAGCAGCATGTCCATCAGCCTGTCCGTCTCATCCTGCGCATCGATCGTGAGCTGCACGAGCCGGCGTGTGCGCGGATCGATCGTCGTCTCCCGCAGCTGCTGGGGGTTCATCTCGCCGAGTCCTTTGAATCGCGTCACCGTCGGCCGCGTGCGCGGCGACTCCTTCTCGATGCGCTTGACGATCTGATCGCGCTCCGCCTCGTCGAGCGCGTAGTACACCTGCTTGCCGGCGTCGATGCGAAAGAGCGGCGGCATCGCGACGTACACGTGGCCGTTCGCGACGAGCGGCCGGAAGTGCCGCAGGAAGAGCGCACAGAGGAGCGTCGCGATGTGCTGGCCGTCCGAGTCCGCGTCCGCGAGGATGCAAACTTTGTGGTAGCGCAGCTGCGAGAGGTCCGCCGAGCCGGGCTCGACGCCGAGCGCGACGGAGATGTCGTGCACCTCCTGCGAGGAGGCGATCTCGCCGGGCTCGAGCTCCCAGGTGTTGAGGATCTTGCCTCGCAGCGGCATGATCGCCTGGAAGTCCTTGTCACGCGCCTGCTTCGCGGAGCCCCCTGCCGAGTCGCCCTCGACCAGGAACAGCTCCGAGCGCGCGGGGTCCTGTGAGGCGCAGTCGGCGAGCTTGCCGGGCAGTTGAGGCCCGGCCGCGATCCGCTTGCGCACCACGCGCTGCGCCGCCTTCAACCGCTCCTGCGCATTCGCGATGACGAACTGCGCGATGCGCTCGCCGGCATCGGGATGACGGTTCAGCCAGAGCGAGAGGGAGTCGCGCACGAAAGATTCGACGAGCGGCGCCGCATCGCGCGAGGCGAGCCGTTCCTTCATCTGTCCGGCGAACTGAGGCTCGTGAACCTTGACGGACAGCACGTAATTCGCCTTGAGCCACGCATCCTCCGGCGTGAGCTTGATGCCGCGGGGGACGAGATTGCGGAACTCGCAGAACTCGCGCACGGCTTGCGCGACGCCCGCGCGCAGGCCGTTGACGTGCGTGCCGCCCTCCGGCGTCGGAATGAGATTCACGTAGCTCTCGCCGATCGTCTCCTCGGCGTCCGGCGTCCAGGCGAGCGCGTAATCGACGGCGTCGTTCTCGCCCTCGCGCTTGCCGGTGATCGGCTCCGGCGGCAGCCGCTCCGTCTCGTCCAGCTCCTCGACGAGGTACGCGCCGAGATCGCCGGTGTAGAACCATTCGTCCGTCTCGCCAGTCGCCTCGTTGAGGAAGCGCACCTTGAGCCCCGGACACAGGACGGCCTTCGCCTTCAAGGTGTGCTTCAACTGCGGCACCGAGAACTTGTCGGAGTCGAAGAACTTCGGGTCCGGCCAGAAGCGCAAGGTGGTGCCGGTGTTGCGCTGGCCGACGCTGCCCACGACCTCGAGCTTCGAGACGACCTTTCCGTCGCGGAAGCCGATGTTGTATTCCTTGCCGCCGCGCCTCACCCAGCATTCGAGCTGCTTCGAGAGCGCGTTGACGACCGACACACCGACGCCGTGCAGGCCGCCGGAGAACTTGTAGTTCTTGTCCGAGAACTTCCCGCCCGCATGCAAGCGCGTGAGGATGAGCTCGACGCCGCTCACCTTCTCCTTCGGGTGGATATCGACAGGCATGCCGCGCCCGTCGTCGGCGACCTGCAGCGAGCCATCCTTGAAGAGCGTCACGGTGATCTCCTTGCAGAAGCCCGCGATCGCCTCATCGACGCTGTTGTCGATCACCTCGTGGGCGAGGTGGTTGGGACGGGAGGTGTGGGTGTACATGCCCGGCCTGCGGCGCACGGGCTCGAGGCCGCTCAAGACCTCGATGTCGGAAGCGGTATAGGACTGACTCATCCGTTCAGGGTGTGCGAATCATGGGGGAGGAGGCGGCCGGCAGCTCGGCGCGCGGCGCGCGCGGACCTCTGCGGGCCCGCGGCAGCCGTTTGGACGAGGCGGCGCAGACTTCGGATCTTAACAGAATACGCGGCGTGAAGGGTGCCGCGGCGTGCGGAATTTCAAGCGAAATCAGCTATTAAAGCGCTGCGCACCGGCTCCTGTACAGGATCGACGGCGTGCCGGTACTGAGCGTGATCGACGCCCACCGCGAGCGCCGCGCCGTCTTTCAGCGCCGCGATCATCGACGGCAAGAGCTCGAAACGCAGGAAGTGCACGGAGGAGGTCTTCTCCTCGTTCTCGCGTTCCAGATCCTCGTCGGCGATCGCGTAGACACGGTCGAACCCCGCCGCCCGGACCCAGCACCGCCGCTCGATGCCCTTCAGCATCCGCAGCCGCTGCCGGCGCTCCTCCGGGTCCGGGAACTCGATGAGGAGCGTCGCCTTCCAGTTGGTCCCATCCGGGATCAGCGGATTGTAGGCGTCCAGCTCCTCGGCGATGCCCTCCGGCTCGAAGATGCGCTCCGCGCGCAGCATTTCCTGGATCTGATATTGGACGGTGAGCCGATCCTCGAAGCACCACGTCGTGCTCGGCCCCACGGCAAGCTGGCGGCGCTTCTTGTGCTCGAGCACGCGCGCGCGGAAGGCGGCGCGCTCGCGCGCGTACTGTTCGAGGGAGAGCAGGTCCGAGGCTTTGAGTCGCATCATGATCGAGTCCCTTGGAGGGCCGCTCGCCGTGTCCGAGCGTCCGGCGGCCGCGAGCAGCGCGTCAAATCCCGTACGCCTTGCGCAGCAGCGTGAGGGGATGCTCGGGCTCGCGGCGCGGCCCGCGGTGCGGGTCGCCGGCGTTTTCGGCTGCGGATGCTCCCGACCTCCCGGAGCTCCGTTCCGGGGGGTAGGCGAGACTTTCGATCTGATGCCCGGCCATGGGGCAGTCGCTCGAGTAGTGATCCGCCTTCGCGCGCTGCACGCGCTCGGCGACCGGCCGCCCGATCTTCACGGATGCCTCACGGAACTCCTGCTTGACGCCGTAGGTGCCGTCGTGCCCCGAGCAGCGCTCGATGACATCGACCGTGGTGTCCGGGACCAGCTTCAACACATCGCGGGTCTTCAGGCCGATGTTCTGCACGCGCAGGTGACAGGGGACGTGGTAGCTCACCTTGCCGAGCGAGGCCTTGAAGTCGGTGCGCAGCAGGCCCGCCCGGTGCCGCAGCATCAGATATTCGAACGGATCGAAGAATCGCGCCCGCACGGCCTGCACGTCCGCATCGTCGGGATACATGAGCGGCAGCTCCTGCTTGAACATCAGGACGCACGAGGGGATCGGCGCGACGAGATCCCAGCCCTCGTCCACGAGGCGCCTCAAGACCGGGATGTTCCGGCGCTTCAGGCGATCGATGCCCTCCAGGTCCCCGAGCTCGAGCCGCGGCATGCCGCAGCAGCGCTCCTGCGGCACGAGCCGCACGGGAATGCCGTTGTGACGGAAGACGATCGCAAGGTCCTCGACCATCTGCGGCTCGTTGCGGTTGCCGTAGCAGGTGGTGAAGAGCGCGACGCGGCCGCGGATGGCGGGGGCAGACCCCGCAGCCGGCGCCCGTTCCGGCGGCACGGCGCCCGTGGCGCGGAGCTCTCCCGGCGCCTCATCGGGGCGGGTGGCGGCAGGGCCGGGAACAGCGCCACCGCCGATAGGGATGGCCCCGTTTGCCGTCGCGCCCTCCGACGCCTGCGCGGCGCCGCCCGACGCCTCACTCACCGCGACTTCTGCAGCGGTGACTCCTGCATCGGTTCTCAGCAACCGCCGCAGGCGCTTGCGCGCGGTGTGCGAGCGATAGAGGGGCACTGGCGCATCGCGCGCGATGCCGAGCGTCTTCGCGAGCAGCGCACGGCCGGGCGCGGAGCGGTTCACCGCGTTGACGACCTCCGCGACGACGGGAATGCCAGCGAGATTGCCGACCGCCTCCGTCGAGGTGAGCACGCGGTCGCGGAAGTGCAGGCCTTCGCGCTTCGTGCGCACCGCCTTCGCGCGCAACATGAGGTGCGGGAAGTCGACGTTCCAGGGATGCGGAGGAACGTAGGGGCACTTGGTCATGAAGCACATGTCACACAGGTAACAGTGATCCACGACCTCCCAGTAGGCCTTGCGGTCGACCTCGTTCAGCTCCCCGCTCGGCGTCGCATCGATGGCATCGAACAGCGTCGGAAAGGCGTTGCACAGGCTGAAGCAGCGGCGGCAGCCGTGACAGATCTCGAAGATGCGCTCGAGCTCCTTCCCGAGCGCATCCTCGTCGTAGAACGCCGGACTGCGCCAGTCGAGCGGATGCCGCGTCGGCGCCTCGAGGCTGCCCTCGCGGCGCTCGCGAGTCTCGCGACTCAAATTCGGCGACTCAGATGGCGTCCAGCGCCTTCTGGAAGCGATTCGCGTGCGAGCGTTCCGCCTTCGCAAGCGTTTCGAACCAGTCGGCGATCTCCTTGAAGCCTTCCTCGCGCGCCGTCTTCGCCATGCCGGGGTACATGTCCGTGTACTCGTGCGTCTCGCCGGCGATGGCCGCTTTGAGATTGAGCTTCGTATCGCCGATCGGCAGCCCGGTGGCCGGATCGCCGACCGCTTCCAGGTACTCGAGGTGGCCGTGCGCATGGCCCGTCTCGCCCTCCGCTGTCGAGCGGAATACCGCCGAGACGTCGTTGTAGCCTTCCACGTCGGCCTTCGCCGCGAAGTAGAGATAGCGCCGGTTCGCCTGCGACTCGCCGGCGAACGCATACTTCAGGTTCTCTTCCGTCTTGCTGCCCTTCAGTTCCACGACTGCTTCTCCTCCTGGGCTCGCGCCCAGATATTCTTGCCTGTCCTGACCGTGGCCCGAATTAGACCGGGTCTAAACACCGAGAACTCTAGGCCTGCGCGCCGGCAACGTCAACCGCTCGCCCATCGCGGAACGACGCCTCGAAGCGGGGTCCTGTCCGGAGCTCGGACATCGGCGACCCACGTTGACCGCTGGAATGGACAGTGTATGGTGGCGCCGCGACGGTCGGCCCCTGCGGTGATTTTCATGGCGCGCGATTCCGATCCCCCCGAGCTCGAACGAGCGCTCGCGGAGCTGGAGCAGCTGGTCGAGACGCTCGAGCGCGGCGATCTGCCGCTCGAGGAGGCGCTGCGCCGCTTCGAGCGCGGCGTCGAGCTCACGCGCCACTGCCAAAGCGCGCTGAAATCCGCGCAGCAGCGCGTGGAAATGCTTCTGCGCCGCGACGGCGAAGCCGAACCCGTGCCGTTCGAGGCGGCGCTCGAATCCGGGGACGAATCGGAGGATCGATCTCCGTCGACGGGAGAGCGACCACCGTCCGCGGGAGAGCAATTGCCACCAGTGCGGGAGCGATTGCCACCGGTAGGGGAACAACCGCCACTCACGGGCCTCGCATCCCCCATCGCCACGGTGGATCGGGCGAAGCGCTGACAGAGCGATACGGCTTCGCTGGCTGACCTCGGGATTGCGCGAGCCGAATGGCTCGGCTTGCCGAATCGCTCCGCTTGCCCTGGGCTAGAATTCGCTGCCATGTCCGACGGTCTGTACCCCCTGCTCTGCACGATTGAGACGCCTGCGGACTTGCGGAGGCTTTCGGTCTCTGAGCTGCCGCGGCTGTGTGCGGAGCTGCGGGCGTATTTGATTGAGAGTGTGAGCACCCGCGGGGGGCACTTTGCCGCCGGGCTCGGGGCGGTGGAGCTGACGGTGGCCCTGCACTACGTGTTCGACACTCCCGAGGATCGGCTGGTGTGGGATGTGGGCCATCAGGCCTACCCGCACAAGGTGCTCACCGGGCGCCGGGCGCGCCTCTCGAGCATCAAGCAGCACGGGGGCTTGGCGCCGTTTCCCTCGCGAGCCGAGAGCGAGTACGACTGCTTCGGGGTGGGCCACTCGAGCACCTCGGTCTCCGCGGCGCTCGGGATGGCGATTGCCGCTGCGGCGCGCGGGCAGAGCCGGCGGGCGGTGGCGGTGATCGGGGATGGGGGGTTGAGCGCGGGGCTGGCCTTTGAGGCGCTCAACCACGCCGGCTCCCTGGATGTGGACCTGCTGGTGGTGTTGAACGACAACGACATGTCGATCTCGGAGTCGGTGGGGGCGTTCTCGAGCTACCTGGCGCGGCTGCTGTCGGGGCGGCTGTACACGCACCTGCGGGAGGGGGGCAAGCGCGTGCTGCGGCGCGTGCCGACGGCCCTGGAGCTTGCCCGGCGCAGCGAGGAGCACATGAAGGGGATGGTGCTGCCGGGGACGATCTTCGAGGAGATGGGGCTGAATTACTTGGGGCCGGTGGATGGGCACGATGTGCAGGCGCTGGTGGCGACGCTGAAGAACGTGCGGCACTTGAAGGGCCCGCAGCTGCTGCACGTAGCCACGCAGAAGGGCAAGGGCTATGCCCCGGCGGAGGCCGACCCGATCAAGTGGCATGGGCCCGGGCCCTTCGATCCGGCCACCGGCACGGTGTACAAGGAGAAGGCCAGCGGGCCCACCTACACGCAGGTGTTCGGGCAGTGGCTCTGTGAGATCGCCGAGCGCGATGCGCGCATCGTGGGCATTACCCCGGCGATGCGGGAGGGCTCGGGGTTGGTGGAGTTCTCCCGGCGCTTCCCCGAGCGCTACTTCGATGTCGGGATTGCCGAGCAGCATGCCGTGACCCTTGCGGCGGGGCTGGCCTGTGAGGGCATGCGCCCGGTGGTGGCGATTTACTCGACGTTCCTGCAGCGGGCCTACGATCAGTTGATCCACGATGTGGCCCTGCAGCGCCTGCCGGTGGTCTTGGCGATCGACCGGGCGGGGCTTGTGGGCGGGGATGGGGCCACGCACCAGGGGGCCTTTGACCTCTCGTACTTGCGCTGTGTGCCGAATGTGGTGGTGATGGCCCCGGCCGATGAGAACGAATGCCGGCAGATGCTCTACACGGCCGCCACGCTCGATGGGCCTGCGGCGGTGCGCTATCCGCGCGGGGTGGGCCCGGGGGTGGCGGTGGAGGCTCAGATGAGTGCGCTGCCGGTGGGGCGGGCGCAGCTGCGCCGCCAGGGGGCAAGTGGGCTGGCGCTTCTGGCCTTCGGCACGATGGTGGAGCCTGCCGCGCGCATCGCCGAGCGCTTGGATGCCACCCTGATCAACATGCGCTTTGTGAAACCGCTCGACCGGGAGCGGATACTGACCGTGGCCGCCACCCATCGGGCGCTCGTCACGCTCGAGGAGAACGTGGTGGCAGGAGGGGCGGGCTCGGCGGTGGCGGAGGTGCTGGCCGAGGCAGGCTACGAGCGGGCGCTGTTGCAGCTCGGCATCCCCGACCGCTTCATCGAGCACGGCTCGCGCGAGGACTGCCTCGCCGCAGCAGGACTCGATACACCGACGCTCGAGGCGCGGGTGCTGCGCTGGTGGCGGGAGCGCGGGGAGTTGACGGTTCAACTGACCGCCTAGCGGTCCCCGGCTTTCGGCGATAGGGCGCCGCGCCCGAAGCGGCGTACACAATGAGCCGCGCATGAAGTTCGGGATCATGGATCACGTCGATGCGAGCGGGCTCGAGCCGGCGGATCAGTACGCCATGCGGCTCGACCTGCTCGAAGCGGCCGACCGCCTCGGCTTTTACTCCTACCACGTCGCCGAGCACCACGGCACGCCGCTCGGCCTTGCGCCTTCGCCGAACGTCTACCTCGCCGCGGTCGCGCAGCGCACGCAGCGCCTGAAGCTCGGGCCGATGGTGTACGTCGCCGCGCTCTACCATCCGATGCGGCTCGCGGAGGAGGTCTGCATGCTTGACCAGCTGAGCCGCGGGCGGCTGCAGGTCGGGATCGGCCGCGGCGCGGTGTGGCCGGAGCAGGCGCTCTATGACGTGGACCCCGCGACCGTCCCGGAGCGCTACGCCGAGGCGCGGGATATCCTGCTGCAGGCGCTCACCTCGGAGCGCGTGAGCTATTCCGGGAAGCACTATCGCGTGCAGGATTTCCCGATGGTGCTGCGGCCGTATCAGAAGCCGCGGCCGCCGCTCTGGTACGGCATCGGCAATCCGGAGTCCGCGGTCTGGGCCGCCGCGAACGGCGTGAACGTGGTCTCGCTGCTGCCGGCCGGCATTGCGCGCCGCGCACTCGATCGCTACCGCGAGGAGTGGACGAAGCTCGGGCGCCCGGAGGCGGCGCTGCCGTTCCTCGGCCTCGCGCGCCACATCGTGGTCGCCGATACGGACGCGGAGGCCGTGCGCGTCGCGCGCGCCGCGTTCCCGCGCTGGCGCAAGTCCTTCTCGGCGCTCTGGGACGAGCGCGGCATTCCGTTTCCGTTCGAGTTCCCCTGGGAATGGGAAGGGCTCGCGGAGCGCCGCCTCGGCTGCGCGGGTGCGCCCGGCACGGTGCGCGACTTTCTCGCGCAGCAGTCCCACGAGGCGGGCGCGACGATCTTCCTCTGCCATTTCATCTTCGGGACGATCGGCTACGAAGACGCGCTGCGCTCGCTGACACTGTTCGCCGAGCAGGTCGCCCCTTCGTTCGGCGAGGGCTGACGCGCGTCAGCGCGCCCACGACTGACGCTCCTCAGCGCGGCGAAGGCGGACGCTCTTCAGCGCTCGGCCCGCAGGACTACCTCCTCGGGCTTCTGGACGAAGTAGCCCTGGATGTACTGCACGCCGATCTGCCAGAGCACGGCCATAGTGTCCGCGCTCTCGACGCGCTCGGCGATGGTGTCGATCTTGCGGCGCTTCGCCTCCTCCACCAGCGCGCGGGTGCGCTGCTGGAGATCCTCGTCGCGCGTCAGGCTCTGCACGAGGCCGCCGTCGATCTTCACGAAATGGAGCGGTGCGGACGCGAGGAGCGCCTTGGGATCGCGGCCGGTCCCGAAGTGCTCGAGCGCGCAGCGGAAGCCGCGCTCGCAGAGGTGGGACGCCAGAGCTTGAAAGGCGGAGACGTGACTCGCCGCGACGTCCTCGGCGATCTCGAAGGCGATGCGCATGGGGTCCGCGCGCGAGGCGCGGACCTGATTGTCGAGCCAGCCGAGGAACGAGGCGTCTCTCAAAGTATCCTTGGACAGCCGCACGAAAAGGCAGCCGGGCTTGCGCTGCGCCGCGAAGGAGAGCGACGCGCCGACGACCCAGCGATCGATGTTCTTCAGCAGATCGTTGCGCTCCGCGGCCGCCAGGAACTCGCCGGGCAGGACTTCCTTGCCGCTCGGATCGAGCATGCGGACGAGCACGTCCGTCATTCCGGGATCCTCGCCCTCCAGGCTCGCGATGGGCTGCTGCACGAGGCGGAAGCGGTTCTCCATCAGCGCCGACTTGATGTGCTTCACCCAGACGGCATCGTAGGACTGGACGCGCGTGTCCTCGTCGGCGCGATTCGAGAAGGCGACTTGGTTGCCACCGCGCTGCTGGGCCTTGCGGCAGGCGTCGATGGCATCGGTGATCGCCCTGTCGGGATCCGCGCCGGCGGGCGCGACGCTCAGACCTACCGTGCAAGTGAAGGACACCGACTTCTCGCCGGCCTTCACGACGAGCCTCGCCGCGCGACCGACGAGCTCGCCGCACCAACCTTCGATCTCCGGCACGGTCGCGCGCTCGACGAGCGCCAGGAAGCCGACGCCGCCCAGGCGGCCCATGAGATCGTTTGGGCCCGCGTGCGCCTTGAGCAGCTTCGCGAGCTCGACGAGCACCTCGTCGCTCGCGCCGATGCCCACCTCGCGCTCGATCGCGGCGAACTTGTCCGGCCGCACGACGGCGAAGCTGCGCACGCCCTCGGCGGGCGCCTTCACGCGCTCACGAATGGCACCGAGCAGCGGCTGCCGCTGCAGCATCCCGGTCGTGGCGTCGAGCGGCGCCGATTCGGCGGCCTGCTGCTGCGCGGCCCTGCTCAAGCCATGCTGCCGCACGGGGATGGTGAGCCTCACGCAGGGCTCGCCGTCGTGCTCCCCGAGCGTGAGGTGCAGCTCGATGGTGCGGCGGGAGCCGTCGACGAAGTAGCCGTTCGCCGAAAGTGTGTGATCGCTCCAGCGACCTTGCAGGCACGCGGTGAGCGCTGCCTTGAGCGCCGCATGAGTCGACTCGTCGAACACATCCATGATCGGCTGGCCGACGATCGCGGCGCGCTCGAAGCCGAACAGCTCGAGCCACGCGGCGTTCGCGTCCACGACGATGCCCTCCTGCACCTGGGCGATGGCGTCGGCCGACTGCTGCAGGATGGCCTCGAGCTGGCGGCGGGTCTCGCGCGCGGACTTGAGGGTGCTCTCGAGCGTGCGCTCGATGCGATGCGCGCGCAGCTCGCGGCCCATCACCGCTTGCAGCCGCGCCGGGTTCGCGAGCGTCACCACGTCCCGCGCGCCCTGCTGCATCGCGAGCGCGATGCGTATCTCATCGACCGTGTCGGTGATGGCGATGAGCGGCACCGCGGGCGCGATCTGATCGCGGATGCGCGCGACGGCGGCGATCTCCTCGTCGGACTGCACGACGAGGAGCAGCAGCTCCGGATTGATCTGCGTGAGCGCGTCGGCGAGATCCGGCAGCGCGGGGATCCACGTGCAGTACACGGGATGTCCTGCGCGGCGCAGGATGCCGTTTACGACCTCGGCGGGATCGCGGGAGGCGGACAAAACGATGAGCGGAACGGCGCCATCTGCGGACATCCGGCGATCTTAAGCCCGATCGCGAGCACCCTGCGTGCGAGGTCTCTCACATCGGAAAAGGTGAGATACGACACTTCCCTCGGCGCCCGCCTGACTGGCGGACAGCGCCGCACTCATCCCGGAAGCTCCGGTACGATCGGCACTTTCGCCGGCGCGCCGGCGCGCTCGCGGACCAGGCGCGGCACGAGATAGCCCGGCAGCGCGGCGGCGAGCCCCCCGGCGATGCGCCGTGCGCTCGCCTCGTCCACTTCGAAATGTGCGGCGCCTCGCACTCGATCGAGCAGGTGCAGGTAGTAGGGTAGGACGCCCGCCTCGAACAGGCGGCGGGAAAGCGCGGCCAGCGTCTCCACGTCGTCGTTGACGCCGCGCAGCAGGACGGATTGATTGAGCAGCGTCGCGCCGGCCGCTCGCAGAGCGGCGCAGGCCGCCCGGACCTCATCGTCGATCTCCTGCGGATGGTTCGCGTGCAGAACGACGACGGCCGGCCATTTGAGACTGGCGAGCCATGCCGCCAGTCCCTCATCGACACGCGACGGCAGGACGATCGGCAATCGGGTGTGCACGCGCAGGCGGCGCACGTGCGGGATACGCTCGAGCGCGCGAGTGAGCGCGGCCAATCGGGCATCGGTGAGCGAGAGCGGATCGCCGCCGCTTAGAATCACCTCCTCGATGCTCTCGTCGCCCGCGACGTGCGCCAGCGCCTCGCGCCAGCGCGGGCCGTCCGTCTGCTCCCCATAGGGGAACTCCCTGCGGAAGCAGTAGCGGCAGTGCACGGCGCACGCAGGCGTCGCAATGAGCAGCGCGCGGCCGCGGTACTTCGCGAGCAGCGCCGGCGCGGTGATGGCCTCGCGCTCGCCGAGCGGATCGGCGACGAAGCCGGGCTGATCCGTGAGCTCCTCACCGACGGGCAGAACTTGAAGCAGCAGCGGGTCGCGCGCGTCGCCGCGCCGCATGCGGCGCACGTAGCTCCACGGCACGCGCAATCGGAACGATCGCGCGGCCGCGCGCGCCGGCTCGGCGAGCCGAGGATCGAGCGCGAGCGCGTCGATCAACGCCTCCGGCGTGTCGATCGCTTCGGCAAGCTCTCGCTGCCAGCGGGGCGGCGTGCCCGATGCACGCTGCGCCCGGTCTCCCGCGGCAGCGTCCGGTGGGAGTCGGGCCGCCGGCGCTCGCTGGCAGCCCCCGGCGGATGTCAGTATCATTTGACGTTTACGTGAGTACGACATGGCCAGCATCAGCACGAACGAATTCCGCGCCGGCGTCAAGATCCTGCTCGACGGCGATCCCTACTCCATCGTCGAGAACGAGATGGTCAAGCCCGGCAAGGGACAGGCGTTCAATCGCGTCAAGGTCCGCAATCTCAAGACGGGCCGGGTGATCGAGCGCACGTTCAAGTCCGGCGAGTCGGTCGAAGCTGCCGACGTGGTCGAGATGGACATGCAGTACCTGTACCAGGACGGGGAGTTCTGGCATTTCATGGTGCCCGAGTCCTTCGAGCAGTACACGGCGGGCAAGGCCGCGGTCGGCGACAACGCCGTGTGGTTGAAGGACGGCGTCGTGTGCATCGTCACGCTGTTCAACAACCAACCCCTCGTCGTGACGCCGCCGCCGCACATCGAGCTCAAGGTCGTCGAGACCGATCCCGGCCTGCGCGGCGACACCGCGACGGGCGGGCAGAAGCCGGCGAAGCTCGAGACCGGCGCCGTCGTGCGCGTGCCGCTTTTCATCAACGAGGGGGAGATCATCCGCGTCGACACGCGCACCGGCGAGTACATCTCGCGCGCCAAGCAGTAACGCCGGAGATTTCACGCGCGGGCAGCGGAGATCCCGCGGGACGGCGGAGGTCACGCCCGGCGGACACACGTCAGGCACGATCGACGGATGTCGCGCGCGGTCCGGCGGACATCACGCGCGGCCGGTCGGGAACGCGAGCACTTCATCGATGCGGCGCGCGCCGAGCGCGATCATCAGCAGCCGGTCGAAGCCGAGCGCGACGCCGGAGCAGGGCGGCAGGCCGGCATCGAGCGCGGCGAGCAGACGCTCGTCGATCTGCGGCACCGGCAGCCCGCGCTGCGCGCGCTCCTGCCGGTCACGCTCGAAGCGCGCACGCTGCTCCGCGCTCGAGGCAAGCTCCCGGAATCCGTTCGCGAGCTCGATCCCGTCGCAGTAGAGCTCGAACCGCAGCGCGACCCGCGGATCATCGGGACAAAGCTCGGCGAGCGCGGCCTGCGAGGCGGGGTAGCGATGCACGAAGGTGAACGCGCCGAGGCCGAGCCTCGGGCCGACGGCGGCGGCCATGAGGAAGTCGAGCAGCTCGTCGCGCGCGAGGTCACTCGCGAGGTCGTTGCGCGCTTCCCGTGCCGGCGCGGGGCCGGCCGTACCCGGTGCGATGTAGCCGTGGCGGCTCGCGGCGCGCTCGAGCTCGCCCAGGTCGGCGGTAAGCGGATCGATCCCCAGCTCGCGCAGGAAGGCGTCGCGATAAGTGATGCGCTCGCTCGGACGCGAGGATGCGGCGGCCCGCAGCAGCTCGCGCGCGAGCGCATCCACCTCACTCATCAGCTCATCGAGGCTGAAGCCGAGCCGGTACCACTCGACGAGAGTGAATTCCGGATTGTGCAGGCGGCTCACCTCGCCGCCGCGCACGACGTGCGCGATCTGATAGATGTCGCCGCAGCCCGCCGCGAGCAGGCGCTTCATCGCATACTCCGGCGAGGTGGCGAGGTGGAGGGCAGCGCGGCCCGGCTCGAGCTCGACGCGCGCCGAATGGATGTGCACGTCGGTGACGGCGGCATTGACCACCGAAGGCGTGTCGACTTCGAGCACGCCGCGCCGGGCGAAGAACTCGCGTGCGCGGGCCAGGAGCGCGGCGCGGTGCTTCAAGGCTGCGATGCTCGCGGTCGGGCGCCAGTCGGCCGTCACGACGCGGGCGCCTCGGGCCGGAGCGCGCTTGTGCCTGCGTGGCAGTCCGCGCGGGCTGTCGTATCCGCGCCGAATCGAGCGCCGAGCCGCGCGAGCGCCTGGCCGACCTGAATCCGGCTTCCGGGACCGAGACCGGCGCGCCACGTGAGCGAATCGCGTGGAAAGATCACAATCACGGTCGAGCCCATGTTGAAGCGGCCCATCTCGGCGCCCTGTTCGAGATACGCGCCGGGAGGAACCGGCAGCTCGCGCGGCTGTCGCGGGCTGCACGGAGTGATGTCGCCGTGCCAGCGAGTCGCGATGCTGCCGACGAACAGCGCGCCGACGAGCACCATCGCGAACGGCAGGCCGTCGCCGCGCTCGAACGCGCACACGACGCGCTCGTTGCGCGCGAACAGGCCCGTCACCCCCGCGGCGGTGGCTGCATTGACGCTGAACAGCCGGCCCGGCACGTACCACGCCGCCGTGAGCCGTGCAGCGACGGGCATGTGGATGCGGTGGTAGTTGTACGGCGCGAGATAGAGCGTCGCGTACGCTCCGCCGGCGAGGCGGCGAGTCCACTCGGCGGCGCGGCCGATGATGCCGTGTGCCCCGCCTGCCGCGCCGACTCCGCCGCCTGCCGCATGGGGATCGCGACCTGCCGCACTAGCGCCGCTCCCGAGCAGCGAGCCGAGCTGATAGGTCCTGTCTTTCGCCTGGATGAGCGTGAGATCATCGAGATAGCCGATCTGGCTCACTGTGCCATCGACGGGCGACACGACCTCCGATCCCGGGTCGATCGGACGCGCATCGGGGCGGAGCGCGCGCGTGAAGAAATCATTGAAGCTTCCATAGCGCAGCGGGTCCGGCTCGGCCGCTTCGTCGAGGCGCGGGCGGTAGCCCAGCACGAAGGCGCGAATCAACGCGTTCTTGACGGGCGCGGCGCGACAGCGCGCGAGGCGATGCACGGCGCGCGAGAGCGCGTGCTGGGGGATGATGTGCTGCCATATAGTCCTCGGCGAGGCGATGGCAGCGAGCGTCCACGAGGCCGGGAGCAACATGAGCAAATCATCCCACATCACCGTGGGCGAACTCATCGAGCGCGGAACGCGGCGGCTCGCGCGCGCGCGGCTCGCGTACGGCCACGGGACCGACAACTCTCGGGACGAGGCCGCGGCGCTCGTACTGCACGCCGTGGGTCTTTCCCCGCTCGGCGGCGCGTCGGTCTATTCGCGCCGCGTCGGAGAGGCCGGCGCCGAGCGCGCGCGGGCGTTGATCGAGCGGCGGATCGCGGAGCGGATTCCGGCCGCGTATCTCACGGGCCGCACTTGGTTCGCGGGTCTCGAGATGCGCGTCGACCCGCGAGTGCTCATCCCGCGCTCGCCGCTCGCGGAGCTGATCGAGCGGCGCTTTGCGCCCTGGATCGCCGCCGCGCGCGTCCGGCGCGTGCTCGACATCGGGACCGGGAGCGGCTGCATCGCGATCGCCTGCGCGAAGGCCTTCCCGCGGGCGCGGGTGGATGCGGCCGATATCTCCGAGGACGCGCTCGCCGTCGCGCGCCTCAATGTGCGACGGCATCGGCTGGGCCGCCGCGTGCGCCTCGTCGCATCCGACCATTTCCGCGGGCTCGCGCGGCGCCGCTACGATATCATCGTCAGCAATCCACCCTACGTGAGCGCGCGCGAGATCGGGGCGCTGCCGCCCGAGTATCGTCACGAGCCGAAGCAGGCGCTCGCGGCGGGCCGCGACGGGCTCGATTCGGTGCGCGTCATCCTGCGCGAGGCGGGCGCTCACCTCTTGCCGGGCGGGATCCTGGTCGTCGAGGTGGGGGATACGGAGGGGGCGGTGCGCCGCGCGTATCCGCGGCTGCCCTTCACATGGCTGCACTTCGAGCGCGGTGGAGGCGGGGTCTTCCTGCTCACGGCGGAGGTTCTCATGGATTGCGGCCACCTTCTCTGCGGACCGCCGCAGCGGCGGCCCCGTTCAACTAGCGGCGTGTCGCGCCGCTGAGAGTCCACGGCGGGCACCACCATGTCCGGCAACACGATCGGCAAGCTCTTCACGGTCACGACCTTCGGCGAGAGCCACGGCCCGGCGATGGGCTGCATCGTGGACGGCTGCCCGCCCGGCCTGCCGCTCACCGAGGCGGACCTTCAGGCGGACGTGGACCGCCGGCGAACGGGCACCTCGCACTTCGTCAGCCAGCGCCGCGAGAGCGACCAGGTGCGCATTCTCTCCGGCGTGTTCGAGGGCCGCACGACCGGCACGCCGATCGGCATCCTGATCGAGAACACCGACGCGCGCTCGCGCGACTACGAGAAGATCAAGGACCGCTTCCGGCCGGGGCACGCGGATTACACCTATCAGCAGAAGTACGGTGTGCGGGACTATCGGGGCGGCGGCCGCGCCTCGGCGCGCGAGACGGTGATGCGGGTCGCGGCGGGCGCCATCGCGCGGAAGTACCTGGCGCAGCGCCACGGCATCGGCATCTCAGGCTATTTGCGGCAGATCGGCGGGCTCACTCTCGACCCCATCGATCCCGCCTTCGCCTATCAGAATCCGTTCTTCTGTCCGGACCCGGCGCGGATCCCCGAGCTCGAGGCGCTGCTATGGCGGCTGCGCAGCGAAGGCGATTCGATCGGCGCGCGAATCACGGTGATCGCGACCGGCGTGCCGCCCGGGCTCGGCGAGCCGGTGTTCGACAAGCTGGACGCCGACATCGCGCACGCGCTGATGGGCATCAACGCCGTCAAGGCGGTGGAGATCGGCGACGGCATCCGGGCCGCCGGGCAGCGGGGCAGCGAGCATCGGGACGAGCTGACGCCCGAGGGCTTTCTCAGCAACCACGCGGGCGGGGTGCTCGGCGGGATCTCATCGGGCCAGGACATCGTCGCCCACGTGACCCTCAAGCCCACGTCGAGCATTCAAATTCCGGGCAGAACCGTGGACCTCGAGGGGCGCCCGACCGAGGTGGTCACGACGGGCCGCCACGATCCCTGCGTCGGGCTGCGCGCCGTGCCGATCGCCGAGGCCATGCTCGCGATCGTGTTGATGGATCACGCGCTGCGTCATCGCGCGCAGAACGCGGATGTGACGCCGTCGACACCTGTCATCACGAAGAAATGACAGCGAAATGCGACACAGTTTATGTCCACCGGATGGGGGAAGATATGTCGTGCTGCCCCGTCGGGGCTCCTAAGGCTACGTGTACGGGATCGCCGCTTGGCGCGGCCCCGGGGACAATTGGGCGCGGCCCATGCAATTTCGGGGTGTTGTGATGGTGGCCAAATCCGTGAAGTGGGTCTTGGCGGGGCTCATCCTGAGCCCATCGGCTGCGTTGGCGCTCGGTCTTGGGGACATTCACCTCAATTCGACGCTCAATGCGCCGCTCGATGCGACCATCGACCTGGTGGGCGCCACGCCTGACGAGCTCGCGACGCTGACTCCCAAGATAGCCTCGCGTGAGACATTCACCCAGCATGGTCTCGATTGGCCGGCGTTCCTGGCGAACGTGACCATCCGGGCCATACACGCGGCAAGCGGGCGGGACGTCCTCGAGCTGCGTTCCACGGAGCCGGTGACGGAGCCCTTCCTCACGCTGCTCGTCGAGCTCGACTGGGACCGCGGCCACTTCGTGCGCGAATACACGGTGCTGCTCGACCCTCCGGTCTACGCGCCGAACGCGGGGCGGGTGGCGCAAGAGTCGATCGAGGCGCCGACTTCCGGGGCGGCGGCGAAGGAGGGCACCATCCGCCGTGAGGCGCCAGTGTCGAGCGGGGTCACGGGTGGCGGGACCCAGGGCGGCTCGGGCGCTTCGGCCGCATCGAGCACGGCAACGCCGGGTGCCGCTACGGCGGCGGCTTCGGAAGCGAGTTCCGGAGCGTCCGGAGCTTCCGCGGGCGGGACTTACACGGTACGTCCCGGCGATACATTGTCGCGCATCGCGGCAAAGCTCAGCGATCATGCCGACGAGAATCGCTGGATGGTCGCGGCATTCCAGGCGAACCCGGACGCCTTCGATCACAACATGAACCTGCTCCGCTCGGGCGCGGTGCTGCGCGTCCCGAGCGAAGCGGCGATCCAGGCGATCCCGGCCGCGCAGGCGACCGTCGAAGTGCACCGCCAATACGCCGCGTGGCGAAACGCCCCCGGCCGGGGAGCGCGCGCGGCGAACCAGTCGGGCCGACTGCGGCTCGTCGCACCGGGGCCCGAGACCGGGACACCGAGCACCGCCGCGGCCGGCGGCACGGGCTCGAGCGCGGCCGCGAGCGCGCAAGACGCGAAGGCGTTGCAGGACGAGGTGCAATCACTCGAGGCGCAGCTCGCCGAATCGCGCCGGCTGCTCGACTTGAAGAATGCGGAGCTCGCGCAGCTCCAGGCAAGACTCGCGGCGAGAGAGCGCGCGGCGACAGCCATTGCGACCGGCCCGGCCGCTGCGACCGCCCCAGCCGCGGCAACCACTCCGGCAGCAGCAACTCCTCCGGCCGCTGCGACCACGCCTGCAGCCGCCGCAACTACTCCAGCCGCGGCTCCCGCCCAGGCCGCGGCAACTTCGGCACCGGGCGCGAGCTCTCCCGAAGCAGCCTCGCAGGCATCGGCTTCGGCCGCCGGCGGCAGGCCGGTGGCGCACAAGCCGGTCCGCCGGACTCCACCCACCCCGCAGCCGGCCTCGGAGAGCTCTTGGCTCGACACGCTGAGCAGCTTCGGCTGGGTGCTGGGCGTCGCCGTGGCGGCGCTGCTCGGCTTCCTCGGCTTCCGCGCCTGGAATGCGCGGCGCAAGGCCGGCTTCGATGACTCGCTCGGCCGCCTCGCGGAGGCCGGCGCATCGCCCCACGGAGGCACGCCTTCGCTCGGCGGCGCGCGGGACCGGGAGTTTCCCGCGACGACACCGCACATGGCGCCGAAGCGCGAGAGCAGCTTCCTGGTCGAGGAGTCCGGCACGCACGAGCGGCCGCGCTTCGAGAGCGCGGATACGCCCCCTGCGGCGCGGCACGTCGAGGCGGATGACGCCCTGAGCTCTGAGGCCCTGGGGAACGAGGCCGCCATCAATCTGGACCAGGGCGATCCGCTCGCCGAGGCGGACTTCCACATGGCGTACGGTCTTTACGATCAGGCCGCCGACCTGGTCCGCATCGCCATCCGGCGGGAGCCCGAGCGCCGCGATCTGAAGCTGAAGCTGCTCGAAGTGTATTTCGTGTGGGGGAACAAGGATCAGTTCCTCGCCACCGCCTACGAGCTTGCGGCGTCGCGCGCCGAGGCGGCACCCGGCGAATGGGACAAGATCGTCATCATGGGCAAGCAGCTTGCCCCCGAGGATCCGTTGTTCAGTGGAGGGGCTGCGGTGAGCGGCGCGGCGGCGGGCGGCGTCGACCTCGACCTCGAGGGCGGAGAGCAGCGCGTCGACTTCGACATCCTCGATGCGCCGGCCGCCGTGGAGACGCCAGGCGTGGATCTCGACATCGGGTCGGCGATCGGTGAACGCGATCCGGCCGCCGAAGCGGCCGCGCCCCAAGCCACCGATCGCAACCTCGCGCTGAACGATGAATTCGTGCTGCCGGAGGAGCGCACGGCCGAGCGGGAAGTTGCCACGGCGACTCAGCAGATGCTCTCTACCGACGCCGCCGACGCCGCTACGGGCAGCACGCAGGAGATGACCGCGCGAACCCGCGAAATGGCGGCTGCAACGCGCGAGATGACCGCGACGTTCGAGCGTGAGGCGACGTGGGACGCGGAAGAAGTGGCGTCCGAGGCGCCGACCGTGGAGCAGCCTGCGCTCGGCAAGGCCGACAACCCGACCATCCGCCAGAAAGTCGAGATGGCGCTCAAGGCGGGGACCACGGAGCACACGACGGAGCTGGCGCTCGATGATCTCGGCCTCGATTTGACTGCCCTCGCGCCGGCACCCGAGGCCGAGCCCCTCGCGGCGACCGCCGAGACCCCTGACACGATCGACCAACCGGCCTTGGGCTCGGCGCCCGATGCGCCGACGCTGGTCGCAGGGCTCGACGAGCGCTCGCGGCGCTTGATGGAAGCCGCCACCGCCGGGCGGCGCGCCTCCGCGGGAGACGGCGAGCTCAAGGTCACCGAGACAGGGACCTGGCACTTCGACGGCGATCCGTTCGCCGGCGAGGGCGGTGGCGCCGGACACGAGGGCTCCGCCGCAGGCGACTTGTCGGATACGTCGCGGCTGACCGCGCTCACCGGCGGCGCGCTCGACTTCGAGGTGGGTGAGCCGACTCAGATCGCGCGCGCGAACGGCGCAGGCGGCGTCGATCTCGACGTGGGCACGGCGACGGTGCCCGACGCCGCTTTCACGGCGACTCAGAGGCTCGGCGCGGACGATCTCGCGCTTCCCGATCTCGATCCGGTCACCATGAGCGAGGTCGGCACGAAGCTCGATCTCGCGCGCGCATACATGGACATGGGCGATCCGGAAGGGGCTCGCAACATCCTCGAAGAAGTGTTGAACGAGGGCTCCGCTGCGCAGAAGCAGGAGGCCGAGCGCCTGATCGCATCGCTGCCGGGTTGATGACGTTCGCCGATCGGCGCGGGATCGCTCCGCGCACGCTGTCGCTGTCCGCCAGCCGGCAGCTGCGGGAGACTCCGCGCGGGCTGTCCGGCAGCCGGCCGCCGGAGGTCGCCGACTGATGCCCCGGATCGCTCTGGGGCTCGAATACGACGGCCGGCGATATGCGGGTTGGCAGGCTCAGGCCGGCCTTGCGACGATCCAGGGCGTGACGGAAGCGGCGCTCGCCCGCGTCGCCGACGAGCCGGTGAGCCTCACGTGCGCCGGCCGCACGGATGCGGGCGTTCATGCGGTGGGACAGGTGGCCCACTTCGATACGCGGGCGCGCCGGTCGATGCGCGGCTGGACGCTCGGCGCGAACACGAATCTTCCGCCGGACGTGAGCGTCGCTTGGGCGCGCGAGGTGCCGGAGAGCTTCCATGCCCGCTACAGCGCCGAGAGCCGCACCTATTGCTACTGGATCGTCAACCGGGGGACGCGCTCGGCGCTCGCGGCCGGTCGTGCGACGCTGGTCCATCACCCGCTCGATGAGCGCCGCATGGCCGAGGCGGCCGCACTGCTCATCGGCGAGCACGACTTCAGCGCGTTCCGCGCGGCGGAATGCCAGTCGCGCTCGCCCGTGCGCCGCCTCGATGAGCTCGCCGTCGAACGCCGCGGGGAGTGGATCCTCGTTCGTGCGACGGCGAACGCCTTCCTGCATCACATGGTGCGCAATATCGCGGGGCTGTTGATCGCGGTGGGACGCGGCAGGGCCGAGCCTCACTGGGCGCGCGAGGTGCTGGAATCGCGTGACCGCACGCGCGGGGCGCCGACCGCGCCGCCGGACGGGCTCTATCTACGGCGCGTGCGCTATCCCGACTCCTTCGGGCTGCCGGACGCCGCCGGCGAATCCGCATGGGCTATGATGCCCGCCGCGTGATCCGCCGCCGGCGGCGGCGGGCGCATCCGTGAGGCTCAAGGCGATTGGACGGTGAGCATGTCCTGGTTCGAGAAGATCATGCCCTCGCGCATCAAGACGGAGCGCCGCAAGCGCTCGGTGCCCGAGGGCCTATGGATCAAATGTCCGGCATGCGACGCCGTGCTCTACCGCGCCGAGCTCGAACGCAATCTCTACGTCTGTCCGAAGTGCAGCCACCACATGCGCATCGGCGCGCGCGAGCGGCTCACGTCCTTCCTCGACACGGGAGAGAACGTCGAGATCGGCGCGAACATCTGGCCTGAGGACGCGCTCAAGTTCCGCGACAGCAAGCGCTACAAAGATCGGCTCGCGCAGGCGCAGAAGGCGACGGGCGAGAAGGATGCGCTGGTTGCGCTCGCCGGAAGGCTGCACGGCCTGCCGGTCGTTGCGTGCGCCTTCGAGTTCCAGTTCCTCGGGGGCTCGATGGGCTCGGTGGTCGGCGAGCGCTTCAAGCGCTCGGTGGACCACTGCATCGAGCATCGCACACCGCTCGTCTGCTTCTCCTCGAGCGGCGGCGCGCGCATGCAGGAGGCGCTGTTCTCGCTCCAACAAATGGCGAAGACGAGCGCGGCGCTCGCGAAGCTTGCTCAGGCGCACCTGCCGTATGTCTCGGTGATGACGGACCCCACGACGGGCGGCGTGTCGGCGAGTCTCGCGATGCTCGGCGATCTGAACCTCGCCGAGCCGCGCGCGCTCATTGGCTTCACCGGCCCCCGCATCATCCAGCAGACGATGCGCGAAACGCTGCCCGAGGGGTTTCAGCGCAGCGAGTTCCAGCTCGAGCACGGCGCGATCGACATGATCGTGGACCGACGCGACATGCGCGATCGCATCTCGGCGCTGCTGCGCCTGCTGCTCAAGCTTCCGCCGCTCGAAGCGCGCACGGCATGACGCTCTCCGAATGGCTCGAGCGGCAGGAGACGGTGCACGCTCGCAGCATCGATCTCGGCCTCGAGCGCGTCGCAGCCGTCGCGCGCGCGCTCGATCTGACGCACCCGCCCTATCGCGTGATCACCGTCGCGGGGACGAATGGCAAGGGCTCGACGGTCGCGGCGCTCGAAGCGCTCCTCATCGCGCACGGCCACCGCACGGGCAGCCTCACTTCCCCGCACCTGCTGCGTTACAACGAGCGCGTGCGCGTGCAGGGCGCGGAAGCCGAGGACGAGGAGCTGGTGCGCGCGTTCGAGCGGATCGAGGCCGCCCGGGGGACGACGACGCTCACCTTCTTCGAATACAACACGCTCGCGGCGCTCGCGATCTTCGCGGAGCGGCGGGTCGAGGTGGCCGTGCTCGAAGTGGGGCTAGGAGGCCGTCTCGATGCGACGAACGTCGTCGATCCGCACGTGGCGGTGCTCTGCTCGGTGGGATTCGACCATCGTGACTGGCTCGGCGACACGCTCGATGCGATCGGCGCGGAGAAGGCGGGGATTTTCAGGTCCGGCCGTCCGGCCGTGCTCGGGACGCCGCAGATGCCCGCGAGCGTGTATGCGATCGCGGAGCGCCTGCCTGCGCGGCTCATCATCGCCGAGCGGGACTTCTCGTGGACCGTGGCGGACCGGTGGACATACCGCGGGCTCGCCCGGACGCTGGATGAGCTGCCGCCGCCGGCGCTCGCGGGCGCGATCCAGTTCCGGAATGCCGCGACGGCACTCGCTGCGTATGAAGCGCTCGCCGGGCTCCGTCCGCTCGATGCGGCGCGGGTCGCGGAGGCGCTGCGTGCGGTGCGGCTGCCGGGACGCTTTCAAACGATGCAGCGGCCCGCCGCCGATGGCGTGGGCTCGGTCGAATGGATACTCGATGTCTCGCACAACGAGCCGGCCGCCGAGGTGCTGGCGGAGAACCTGCGCGGGCGGCGGCCGTCCGGAAAGACTTACGCGGTGTGCGGCATCCTGCGTGACAAGGACGCGGAGGCCATCGGCCGTGCGGTCGCGCCGGTCATCGACGAGTGGATCCTGTGCGCTCTCCCTGGGCCGCGCGGTTCGACGGGCCCGGAGCTCGCCGAGCGGCTGGCGCAGGTGGTCTCCGCACCTCGGCTCGCCGGGTCGGTGGCGGAGGGATGCGCGCTCGCGCACACGCTCGCGCGCGGCATGGACCGTGTCGTCGTGTTCGGGTCGTTCGTGACTGTCACGGGAGCGCTCGAGTGGCTGGGCTCCGACAGCCGGGCCGCAGGCGAGGGGGCCGGCGGCGCCCGCGCATACGCTTGATCCGGCGGTGAGGCGCCCCCACGTGGAGAAGCATACGCGGGAGCGATTGACCGGCGCCGCCATCCTGGTGGCGCTGGTCGTCCTTCTGGTGCCGGAGCTGCTGACGGGCCCCCGGCGCGCAGCGCCGCAGCCCGCCGCGGGAGTGGACGAGCCGCCGATCCGCTCCTACACACTGCCGCTCAGCGACGCGCGGCCCGGCATCGATGCACAGCCTGTCGGAACGGCCGGGCCCCGCGACGAATCAGCCGGGCAGTCGGGAGGGCAGCTCGGCAGTGCCTCAGGGCCGAGCGAAGCATCCGCCCGGCGGGGACGGCTCTCGGAGGAGCCGGCGGATGAAGCATCGAAGCCGGCTGGAATGGCATCGGCCCAACCGGCGCCGTCCCGACCCGCGCCGGCCCAGGCGGCACCGGCTCGATCCGCATCGGCTCAAGCGGCACCGCTTCAATCCGTGCCGGCTCGATCCGCGCCGGCTCGATCCGCGGCTTCCGGCGCGCGCACATCGGCCGGTGCAGCGGGCGCGAGCAGCAGCGCACCTCGCGAGGCGGCAGCGGGTGAAGCGGTCGCGGGGCCACAGCGGAGGCGCGATTCGCGGGCACCGGCGCTGGGATCGCCTTCCACTCGAGAGTGGGCGGTCCAGGTGGGCAGCTTCGGCAGCCGCGACAACGCGGACCGGCTCGCCCGTCAGTTGAAGCTCGAGGGTTATGCCGCATTCGTCTCTCAGAGCGCGAGCGGGGGCCGCAAGTGGTACCGGGTGCGCGTGGGTCCGGAACGTGATCGCACCGCGGCCGCCGCAGTCGCCGCCCGCCTGCGCGCGGCGGGACACAGGAGCGCCGTCGTTCAACCGCGGTGAAGCTGTTCGCGTCCGGGAAGCTGCTCAGGTTCGGGAAGCCGCTCACGTACCGGAAGCCGCTCACGTACCGGAAGCCGCTCACGTCCAGCTCCGCCGCGGGTCCTGTACAATCCGCGCCGCATGGCCACGGTCGACTATCTGATTCTCGCCATCGTCGTCCTCTCGGCCGCCGTCGGAATCGCGCGCGGGTTCCTGCGCGAGGTCATCGCGCTCGTCACCTGGGTCGCCGCGCTTCTCATCGCGTGGCATTACGACGGCCGGCTGGAGCCCTACCTCGGAGGACTGCTTTCCTCTCCGCCCGTGAGGCCGTGGGCGGCGCGCGCGATCCTGCTCGCCGGCGTGCTGCTCCTGGGGGGGGGCCTCGGCGCCATCGTCACGCATCTCGTGCGGCTGTCGCTGTTCAGCGGGACGGACCGGTTCCTCGGGTTCCTGTTCGGCGCGGCGCGCGGCCTCGTGATCCTGAGCGTGCTCGTGCTCGTGTGCCAGACGCTGCGGCTCGACGAGGAGCACTGGTGGCGCTCCTCGCGGCTGCTGCCTTACGGCGAGCGCGGCGCGGGCCTGCTGCGCTCGCTCGTGGGCGATGCGGACGGGCGGCGCCATGCTTTCAAACAACTCGCCCGCGAGCGGCTCTGAGGCTGACGGACATGTGCGGCATCGTCGGCATCGTCGGAACGGCTCCCGCCAATCAGCGGCTCTATGACGCGCTCACGGTGCTGCAGCACCGCGGGCAGGACGCCGCCGGGATCGCGACGGTGTCGGAGGGCGAGCTCTACGTCCGCAAGGGCAGCGGCCTCGTGCGCGACGTGTTCCAGCAGCATCACATGCTCGAGCTGAAGGGCAATCTCGGCATCGGCCACGTGCGCTATCCGACGGCCGGCTGCGACAGCGCCTCGGAGGCTCAGCCGTTCTACGTGAACGCTCCGTACGGCATCTGCCTCGGCCACAACGGGAACCTGACGAATGCTGCGGAGCTCGCGGAAGTCCTCACGCGAGAGGACCGCCGCCACTTGAACACCACGTCCGACTCGGAGGTGCTGCTCAACGTCTTCGCTTCGGAGCTGCAGCGCGTCGGCACGCAGCGCATGACGCCGGCCGATGTGTTCGCCGCGCTCAATGCGGTGTACCGCCGCTGCCGCGGCGGCTATGCAGTGGTCGCCATGATCATCGGGCACGGCGTGCTCGGCTTCCGCGACCCGAACGGCATCCGCCCCCTCGTGCTCGGCCGGCGCGACACGCCGAAGGGTCCGGAATGGATGCTCGCCTCGGAGAGCGTGGCGCTCGACATGCTCTCGTTCCGGCTCGTGCGCGACATCGCGCCCGGCGAAGCGGTCTTCATCGACGAGTCCGGGAGGCTGCACTCGCAGCAGTGCGTCGCGAGCGTGCGGCACACGCCTTGCATCTTTGAATTCGTCTATTTCGCGCGCCCCGACTCGATCATGGACAACATCTCCGTCTACCGCGCGCGCATGCGGATGGGCGACCGGCTCGCGGAGAAGATCCTCCGCGAGCGGCCTGATCACGACATCGACGTCGTCATTCCCATTCCGGACACCAGCCGCACCAGCGCGCTGCAGGTCGCGCAGCGGCTCGGCATCAAGTACCGCGAAGGCTTCACGAAGAACCGCTACATCGGTCGCACGTTCATCATGCCGGGTCAGGGCGAGCGGGAGCGCTCCGTGCGCCGCAAGCTGAACGCGATCGATCTCGAGTTCCGCGGCAAGAACGTGCTGCTGGTAGATGATTCGATCGTGCGCGGGACGACCTCCGCGCAGATCATCGAGCTCGCGCGCGAGGCGGGCGCGCGCAAGGTCTACTTCGCCTCCGCCGCGCCGCCCGTGAGATTCCCGAACGTGTACGGCATCGACATGCCCGCCGCGAGCGAGCTCATCGCGGCCGGTCGCAGCACGGAGGAAGTGCAGCGCTTCATCGGCGCCGACTGGCTCATCTACCAGGACCTCGACGATCTGGTCGCGGCGTGCCGCCACGAGGATGCGAAGGTCGAGGAGTTCGACACGTCCTGTTTCTCGGGCGAATACGTCACCGGCGATGTGACGCGCGAATATCTCGAACGGCTACAGCTCGAACGCTCCGATGAGGCGAAGGCGCGCCGCCGCGATGCGCGCCGCAAGTCGCTCAGAGTCGTGGCAGGGCCTTGATCGATGCACCCGGCCTGACGTGCAGGGATTCGCGGCCGCCGCAGCGGCGTATCCTCCTCGAGCTGCTGCGCGCCGCACTCGCCGCGGTGGATGGCCGGCGCTGCACGCGCGCAGCATTGGAGCAGGGTTCGCGCTCGCTCGCGACGGGCGAGCGGCGCGGCGAATGGCGCACCCCCGTCGAGCCCGGCGACGGCAGGCCCGTTTGGGCGGCCGCGGTGGGCAAGGCCGCATCGAGCATGGCGCTCGGGGCGGCCGATGCGCTCGGCGCGCGTCTCGAGCGGGTCCTGCTCGTCACGAAGGACGGCCATACGGCCGATGAGGCGCGGCAGCTGCCGGGCATCGAGGTGCACGAGAGCGGCCATCCGCTGCCCGATCCCCGCTCGCTCGCTGCCGGCGCAAGGCTCCTCGAATTCGCCGACGAGATCCCCGCGGGGGCGCGGCCGCTCTTTCTGATCTCGGGCGGCGCGTCGAGCCTCGTCGAAGTGCTCGCTCGCGGTGTGACGCTCGCCGACTTGCAGCGGCTCACTCTGGAGGGCTTGGCTGCCGGCCTGCCGATCGAAGCGCTCAACGCGCGGCGCCGCGAAGTCTCGCTGCTCAAGGGCGGACGCCTCGCCGCGAGGCTGCACGGCCGCGACGCCCTCGCGCTCTATATCTCGGACGTGCCGGGCGACGACCCGGCGGTGATCGGGTCCGGATTGCTCGGGCCGGCGCCCGGCGCCGCACCCGACGACATCGAACGCATCGTGATCGCGTCGATTGATGATGCGCGCCGCGCCGTGCGTGAGCGGGCGGCTAGGCTGACGGTACGCGTTCCGCCGGAGCGCTTCAGCGGCAGCGCCGAGCGCCTGGCGGTGCGTATGGCGCACGAGACGGCGCTCGGCGCGGCGGCGCTCCATATCTGGGGCGGCGAGTCGGTCGTCGAGCTGCCGGCGAGCCCCGGCCGCGGAGGCCGCAATCAGCATCTCGCGCTCGCCGCGGCGCGGCTCTTTGCCGGGCGCGACGAGCTCTACCTCCTCGCCGCAGGCACGGACGGGACGGACGGGCCGACCGACGATGCCGGAGCGCTGGTCGACGGAGAGACGTGCGCGCGCATCGCCTGCGCCGGCCTAGACGTGGATGAGTGTCTGCGCCGCGCCGACTCGGGCACCGCGCTCGCGGCGGCGGGCGATCTCGTTCACACCGGGCCGACGGGCACGAACGTCGGCGATCTGGTCCTCGGTCTGAAACTCTCCGGCGCCGAGGCCCGCGAGTGGCTGTGCGGCTCCTGATCATCGACGATGATCGGCGCTTCCGCGAGCTGCTGCGGCATCATGTGACGTGCCGCTGGCCGCATGCCGCCTGCGTGGAGTACGACCCGGCCGTGCACGGCCTGCCGGCGCCCGAGATCCGCGCCTGCGGGTTCGATGCCGTGCTGCTCGGCGGGCCGCAGAGGCTCGAATGGGTGGAAGCGCTCGCACAGCGCAGCGGGTTCGCGCCGGTCGTGTATTTCAGCGCGAGCGGCCGCGATGGGGATGCGCGCCGCGCCGCGGCGCTCGGCGCGAGCGCGGTACTCGGCCGGGAGAAGATAGAGCATGATGGGCTCCTCACGGCGATCGCCGCCGCCGCGGAGCGGCAGGCGCGCGCCCGCGAGGCCAACGACCGCGATGCCGGCCGTTTCAGCGGTGCGCGCATCCCAGGCTATCGCCGCGTGCGCCGCATCGCTACCGGGCGCGTCTCCCAGCTCTATCTCGCCGAGAGCGAGCGCCGGGCGTGCCTCGCCGCGATCAAGGTCTCCCGAGACGCCCTGGAAGGGAGCAGGCTCGACCAGGCATTCAAACGCTTCCGCAACGAGCACGACATCGTGCGCCGCATTCCGGGGCGTCGCGTCGTGCGGGTGCTCGATCTTGGCGTGAGCGACCGGCACGCCTGGCTCGCGATGGAATACTTCCGCGCGGGGAGCCTGCGCCAGCGGATGAATGCCGGCGTGTCGCCCGTCGAGGCGTTGCGCTTCGCGCTCGAGCTCGCTCGAGCGCTCGAAGCGGCGCACGGCGCGGGCGTGCTGCACCGGGACCTGAAGCCCGCAAACGTCATGTTGCGCGAGGACGGCTCGCTCGCGTTGATCGATTTCGGGCTCGCGCGGCTCTCCACAGCCGAGTTCGATCCTTCCACGGTCGAAGGCGACGCGGACCCGAATCTCATCAGTGGAACTCCGCACTACATGAGCCCGGAGCAGGGGCACGGCGAGCCGATCGACGCCCGGAGCGATCTTTACAGCCTGGGCGTGATCCTGTACGAGATGCTGTCGGGCCGGAAGCCCTATACGGCCGACAATCCGATGGCGATCATCTACATGCACCGCAAGTTGCCGCTGCCGGTGCTCCCCGCGGAGCTGGCCGCCTGGCAACCGCTCGTTGAGAGGTTGCTCGGCAAGTCGCCCGCCGATCGGTTCGAGTCGGCTGCCGCCGCGGCGGCAGCGCTCGAGGAGGCGCTCGAGGAGGCGCTCGGAGGCGGCGCTGAGGGGCATGCGGCATGATGAGCATGCAGGTCGCGCCATGATGGGGCCGCGCCATGACGGAGGTCGCGTAATGCCGGAAGCCGCGCCATGATCGAGGCCGTGCCCGAGCTTGCCGGCATCCTGCTCGCCCCGACGCCGCTTGCCTGGGTAGAGGCCGCGGCCGAGCGCTGGCGCGAGCTGCTGAACGATCATGCGAGCTGCGAGAAGAAGGCGGCCTCGTCCGCCCTCGCGCTGATGTTCGCATATCCGGAGGACCGGCCGCTCGGCGCGGCGCTCTCGCGGCTCGCACGTGAGGAGTTGCGTCACTTCGAGCGCGTCGCCTCAATGATGCAGCAGCTCGGCGTCCCCTTCGTCAGGCTGCGGCCCGGCCGCTACGCCGCCGGCCTGCGCTCGCTGCTGCGCACCGCCGATCCGGGCCGCAAGCTCGATCTGCTGCTCGCCGGGGCGCTCATCGAAGCGCGTTCGGCCGAGCGCTTCCGGCTTCTCGCGCCACGCCTGCCTGCGCCGCTCGATGCATTCTATGCCGAACTCGAGCGGTCCGAGGCGCGACATTTCGAGCGCTATGTCGCCTTCGCGCGCGCCGCCGCGCCGGGCGAGTGGCGGGCGCGGCTCGCCGTGCTCGCGGCTCACGAGGCAGAGCTCGCGACCTCTGCGGACCGGGAGCTGCGGTTCCATTCGGGGCCGCCCGTGCGGGGCGCCGCCGGTGCATGCGGCGCTGGTGGTGCGCGCGGGGCCACCAGTGCGCGCGGGGCGCCGCTCCTTGCCGGCCCGCCGCCCCGTCCCGAGCCACCGACAGGCGCAACAATTGATTACACGCCTGCGGACGAGGCGCCCTTATCGTCCCGCGCATGAGCGACCGCCCGCACCTGCTGATCGTCGATGACGACCGCGAGATTCGCACGCTGCTCGGCCAGTATTTCGAGACGCATGGCTACCGCACCACCGCGGTCGCAGAAGGCCGCGCCATGCGCCGGGTGCTCCAACAATCGCACGTCGATCTGATCGTGCTCGACCTGATGCTGCCGGGCGAGGACGGGCTCGCGATCTGCCGCGACTTGAGGACGCGCTCGCAGCTGCCGATCATCATGCTCACCGCGCGCGGCGACGACGTCGATCGCATCGTCGGGCTCGAAGTGGGCGCCGACGACTACGTGCCCAAGCCCTTCAATCCACGAGAGCTGCTCGGCCGCGTGAAGGCCGTTCTGCGCCGCGCGGCTCATGCGCCGCGCGAGCCGGATCCGGCAAGCGTCCGCGGCTTCCGGTTCGCGGGCTGGCAGCTCGACACGACGAGCCGCGCGCTCACCGATCCGACTGGCGCGACCGTGCCGCTTTCCGGCGCGGAGTACCGGCTGCTCGCGGTGCTGCTCATGTCCCCGAACCGCGTGCTCTCGCGCGCGCAGCTCACGGAGCTCCTGCGCGGCCGCGAGGCCGATCCGCTCGACCGCAGCATCGATGTGCGCGTGAGCCGGCTGCGGCAGATCCTCGGCGATGATGCGCGCGCGCCGACCATCATCAAGACGGTCTACGGGGAGGGCTATGTCGTCGGCGTCGGCGTCGAGACCTATTGAATCGAGAGAGATTGCAGGGACGCGCGTCGCGGGCGCCGGCGGCCGCGCGGCGTTTTGGCGCGAGCTCACGCTCTGGCCGAGGTCGCTCTTCGGCAGGCTCTTCGTCTCGGTGCTCGCCGCGGTGTTCGTCGCGCAGGCGCTGACGTTCGTGCTGATCGCGCGCGAGCGCGACAAGTTCGTCGTCGAGACGAACGTGCGGGAGTGGTCGCGCCGCATCGTCGACCTCACCTATGCGCTGCAGCTCCTCGATCCGCCTGATCGCGCCGCCGCCAGGGCGCGGCTCGAGCAGTGGCCGCCGCCACGCCACGTCTTCCGGTTCAGACTGGCGCCCTTTGCAGACCGGGGCGAGCCCGAGGCGGTCGGCGAATCGGCGCGGGCAGCGAGGACTTCACCCGAGCCTGCGATTGCCGCCTCCGATTTCCGCAAGGGGCTCGAGGTCGCGCTCGTGCGGCTGCTGGGTCCCGACTACCGCGTCGCGGTGGAGCCGACCGCCAGCCTCGCCGATCACGCGATCACTGTGACGCGACAGCCGCCGGAGGGCTTCGAGCTCGGCGGCCGGCTCTATGACGTGCGGGTGGTGCTGCCGGATGGCGATGCACTCACGTTCCGCGTCGCGCAGGGCAGGCGGGGGCCGCTGTTTCCGCACGGGCTGCTGCTCAATCTCGCGCTCCTCACGCTCGCCACCGCGGTCGTGCTGTATGCGGTCGCGCGCAGCATCACCCGCCCGCTCTCGAGACTCGCGCGGGCCGCGGAAGCGATGGGGCGCGACGTCCGGCAGCCCCCGCTCGAGGAGTCCGGCGCTCAGGAGCTCAAGGAGGCCGCGCGCGCTTTCAATACCATGCAGGACCGGATGCACCGCTATCTGGACAGCCGCACGCGCGTGCTCGCCGCGATGTCGCACGATTTGAAGACCCCGCTCACGCGCATGCGCCTGCGCGTCGAAACATTGGACGACGAGGACGTGCGGGCGCGCTTCGGGCGCGACCTCGACGAGATGGAGAGCATGGTGCGCGGCACGCTGGCGCTCCTCAAGGGGCTCGCCGACGACGAGACTGCGGGCCCGGTGGACATCGACGCGCTGCTCGCGACGCTCGCCGCCGAGTTCGCCGAGGTGGGTGCGCGTGTCGAGGTGGAAGGGAAGGCTCGCGGCGCGTTCCGCGGAAAGCCCCAAGCCCTCAAGCGCTGCCTGACCAATCTGATTTCCAACGCCGTGAATTTCGGCGGCTGTGCGCGGGTGTTGGTCGAGGACGGCGCGGCGCTCGTCCTGCGCGTGCGCGACGAGGGGCCCGGACTGCCCCCGGGGGAGCTCGAGCGAGTGTTCGAGCCGTTCTATCGCGTCGAATCCTCCCGCAACCGCGACACCGGAGGCACCGGATTGGGGCTCGCGATCGCACGCGACATCGCGCAGGCGCACGGCGGCTCGCTCGTCCTGCGCAATCTCCCGGAGCGGGGGCTCGAGGCCATCCTGTCGCTTCCGCGCGTGCGCCCGGCGGCAAGGAACGCGGGCAGCTAGCCAGGCCGGCCGCTGGGAAGGCCGGCGCCAGGCGGCCAGAGGGCCGGTTGCGGGCGGTGTTCGTCACGCCGCTTCTCGAACGACTGTTTGAAGGCCCTCAAAATCGCTCACAATTGATTACACCGCCGCAGACAATCGAGTACACCTGCTGCGGGGCCGCGCGTTTAGCATCACGTCGTTCCCACATCCATATGGAGTGATCCATGCGCTTGACCGTATCGATGCTCGGCTTGCTGCTCGCGGCGGGCCTGGCATCGGCCCAGACCCCTCCGGCGGATTCGCCGCCTCCCGCGAGCACTTCCGGCGAGCACATGAGCCGTCTCGATCGCCTCGCGATCCTGCTCGATCTGACGGACACGCAAAAGCTACAGGTGCAGCAGGTCCTCGACGAGCAGCGCCAGCAGATGCGCGCCTTCTGGCAGCAGCAGTCGTCGTCCGGCACGAAGCCGAACTTCCAGCAGCTGCGCGCCGAGCGGCAACAGCTGCGACAGCAGACGCTTGCGAAGCTGCAGCCGCTTCTCTCCGCGCAGCAGTACCAGAAGCTCGAGGTGCTGATGTCCTCGCCGCACGGATGGCGGGGGCATCGCGGGCCGCCGGCAGACGGCTCGAGCGCTTCGTCGAGCAGCGCCGGGCAATAGCGTTCGCGGCGGTTCAATGCGCCGCACCCAACCGCGAGCCGCCGGTCGCGCCGCAGGGGGCCGTCTCCCTCCCCGCCTCGGCGCGGCCGGCGGGCTCGCCTCTCGTGGTGCTCTTGTGATCGTCAGCGCTCGGCATTCTCGCAGGAGCGCGGCAGCTCGATGAGCTCATACCGCCCCGAGTCCGCGACGAGGAAGCTGCCCTGCTCGTACCAGGCTCCGAGCACGATCCGGTACGCGGGCGCGCCGTCGAGCAGCGTCTCGTGAATGCCCGGTCGGTGCGTGTGTCCGTGAATGATCCGCCGGGCGCCCGTGGCGCGATGCGCGGCCGCAACGGCCTCGGGGTCCACATCCATGATGTCCGGGATCACGCGCGCCGTGTGCGCCCGGCTGCCTGCGCGGGCACGCTCCGCAAAGCGCGCCCGCACGTCGAGCGGCAGAGATAGAAAACGTTTCTGCCAGCGAGCATCGCGCACGGTGCTGCGCAGCTCCTGGTACGCACGGTCACCGGTGCAGAGTGCATCGCCGTGCGTGAGCAGCACTCGCTCGCCGCCGAGCTCCGCGACGACCGGATCGGGCAGCAGCACGCAGCCGGTGCGCCGGCAGAAGCCCTCGCCGAGGAGGAAATCCCGATTGCCATGCAGGACGAAGCAGGGAACGCCGCCGCTCGTCAAATCGAGCAACGCATCGCACACGCGCGCGCGCGCGGGCTCCGGATCGTCGTCGCCGATCCAAGCCTCGAACAGATCGCCGAGGATGTAAAGCGCCTCGGCGCGAGCGGCGTGCTCGCCGAGGAAGCCGACGAACTGCTCGATCGCCTGCGGAGAGGCCGCGTCGAGGTGAAGGTCCGAGACGAAGAGCCTCGCCACGGCGCGGCTCGCCCTTTCCGCCCTTTCGGAGCTGCTAGCGCGGCGAGAGCACGGGCGGCGTCGAGGAGGCCGGGGTCATGAACGGCTGGGCCTGCCGACCGGCCGCGCCTTCCGGCAGCAGCTCGATCTTCTCGATCACGACCGGCTTCAACGGCGCATCGCTCTTGAACGGTCCCATGCTCCCGGTCGGCGTGACGCCGATGCGGTCGACGACATCCATCCCCTCGACGACCTTGCCGAAGACGGCATAGCCCCAGCGCGTCGGCAGCGGATCGAGCTCGGGATTGTCGACGAGATTGATGTAGAACTGGCAGTTGCCCGAGTGCGGCGCATTCGCGCGCGCAAGGCCGACCATGCCGCGCTTGTTCTGCAGGCCATTGCCCGACTCGTTCGGGATCGGCGTGTGTGTCGGCTTCAACTGGAAGGTCGTGGCATCGTGCCCGCCGCCCTGGATGACGAAGTTCGCGATCACGCGGTGGAACAGCGTGTTCGTGTACTGTCCCTCGCGGACATAGCGGAGGAAATTCGCGACCGTGATCGGCGCGCGATCGGGATAGAGCTCGATCACGAAGTCGCCCATGCTCGTGACCACGCGCACGCGCGGGTTCTGCGCCGCGGCTGCCGAGCCTTGCTCGGCAGCCGATGCGCTGCCTGAAGCCCCGCCGGATGAGCTGCTGGACGAGCTGCTCAACGTACTGCTGGATGCGGCCGCGGACGCCGCGGCGCCCGGCGCGCTGGCGCTCGAAGCCGCCGAGCCCTGCGCCTGTGCATCGGCGTGCGCGCGCGGCGGGACAACGAGGAGCGCGAGGGCCATCGAGCCCCAGATGAGATGACGAGCACGTCGCGGGATCGCATCGAGCAATTCAGTATCCCCCGTTTGGCGGACAGGGCTGGATGGTAACATTGTTCGCGTGAGCGTCACCGCGTCGAGCGCCGCAACCGAAGCATGCGTCACCCGTTTCGCGCCGAGCCCGACGGGCGACTTGCACCTGGGCAACGCGCGCACCGCGCTGTTCAACCTGCTGCTCGCGCGCCGGGGCGGCGGCCGCTTCCTGCTGCGGGTCGAGGACACCGATGTCGAGCGCAGCCGCGACAGCTGGCGCGAGCGGCAGATGGAAGACCTGCGCTGGCTCGGTGTCGAGTGGGACGCAGGGCCGGACCGGGAGGACGCGCGCGGTCCGTATCGCCAGTCGCAGCGCGCGGCGCTCTATGCACGCGATCTGGAAACGCTCTCGGCGGCGGGGCAAGTCTATCCCTGCTACTGCTCCGCGCTCGCGCTCGAGCTCGCGCGCAAGGCGCAGCTCGCCGCCGGCAAGCCGCCGCGGTACGCGGGCACGTGCCGCGAGCTCTCGGCCGAGGAACAGGCGCGCAAGCGGGCGCAGGGGATCGTGCCGACGCTGCGTTTCCGCGTGCCCGCCGGGCGGCGGGTGGAATTCGTCGATCTGGTGCGTGGGCCGCAGAGCTTCCTCACCGACGACATCGGCGACTTCATCGTGCGCCGGGCTGACGGCTCCGCGTCGTTCTTCTTCAGCAATGCGGTGGACGATGCGCGCATGGGCGTGACGCACGTCCTCCGCGGCGAGGATCATCTCGCGAACACACCGCGCCAGCTTCTCGTGCTCCAAGCGCTCGGCCTGCCGGCGCCCCTGTATGGCCACGTGTCGCTGCTCCTCGGCGCCGACGGCGCTCCGCTCTCGAAGCGCGCGGGCGCGGCGAGCGTGCGATCTCTGCGCGAGCGCGGCTATCTCGCGGCGGCGATCGTCAACCATCTGTTCCGCCTCGGCCATTCGACGCCGGAGCATGGCTTGCTCGGGCTCGAGGAGATGGCGCGCGCGTTCGACCCCGCGCACCTGGGGCGTGCGCCTGCGCGCTTCGACGCGCAGCAGCTCGCCGGCTGGCAGAAGGAGGCGGTCCAGCGCCTGACGCCGGAGGCGGCGCGGAGCTGGCTCTCGTCTGCGCTGCCCGCGGGACTCGACGAGCGCGCGATCGATGCGTTCATCGAGGCCGTGCGGCCGAACGTGACGCTGCCGGAGGATGCGCGCGTGTGGGCGGAGGTGGTGTTCGGCGGGCCGCCGGCGCTCGATGAGGCCTCCGAGGCGGCTGTCCGCGAGGCAGGAAGGGGCTATTTCGAGGCAGCAGCGCGCGCAGCCGAAGCGAGCGGGAACGACTTGTCGGCAGTCGCCGGCGCGGTTCGCGCGGCAACGGGTCGCAAGGGAGCCGCGCTCTATCTGCCGCTGCGCGCGGCGCTCACGGGACGCGCGCACGGACCGGAGCTCGCCCCGCTCCTGAAAGCGATGCCGCCGGGGAAGGCGCGCGAGCGGCTCGCGCGGTTTGCGTGAGCCGCGGATGATCCAGATCTTCAACTCATTGACGGGACGCAAGGAAGCGCTGGCGCCGCTCGCGCCGGGCCACATCGGCATGTACGTGTGCGGCGACACGGTGTACGACCTCTGCCACATGGGTCACGCGCGATCGAAGATCGTCTTCGACGTCGTGCGACGGTATTTGATGTATCGCGGCTTCGCGGTGACCTTCGTCCGCAACATCACGGACATCGACGACAAGATCATCCGGCGCGCCGCGGAGCAGGGCCAAGAGATCGGCGCGTTCACCGAGCACTACATCCGCGAGATGCATCGCGACTACGACGCGCTCGGCATCCTGCGCCCGGACCACGAGCCGCGCGCGACCGATTACGTCCCCGGCATGATCGAAATGACGCGGACGCTCATCGAGAATGGCCATGCGTACGTTGCCCCGAACGGGGACGTGATGTACGCCGTCGCGAGCTTCCCTGCGTACGGACGGCTCTCCGGAGAGCGGCTCGCCGAGCTGCGCGCCGGCGAGCGCGTCGAAGTCGATGAGGCGAAGCGCGATCCGCTCGATTTCGTGCTCTGGAAGCATGCGAAGCCGGGCGAGCCGTCGTGGCCCTCGCCGTGGGGGCCCGGGCGGCCGGGCTGGCACATCGAGTGCTCGGTCATGTCTCAGGCCCTGCTCGGCACGCGCTTCGACATCCACGGCGGCGGGCTCGATCTCAAATTTCCGCATCACGAGAACGAGATCGCGCAGTCGTGCGCCGCGAGCGGGGATGAGTTCGCGCGCGTGTGGATGCACAACGGCTTCCTCACGCTCGACGATGAGAAGATGTCGAAGTCGCTCGGCAACATCTTCACGATCCGCGAGGCGCTCGCCGCCGTGCGGCATCCGGAGGTGATCCGGTACTTCGTGCTCTCGAGCCACTACCGCGGGCCGATCAACTACTCGGCGGAGCACCTCGATCAGGCCGAGGCAGCGCTGCGCGGGCTTTACACGGCGCTGCGCGATGTGCCGGAGACGCCGGCTGCTGCGCCCGGAGATCTCACGGCCCGCTTTCGGGAGGCGATGGACGATGATTTCAATACGCCGGAGGCGCTGGCGGTGCTTCAGACGCTCGCGCGCGAGGTGAACGCAGCGAAGAGCGGGGGAGAGGAGAGCAAGGCGGCGGCGCTTGCGGCGGAGCTGCGGGCACTCGGACAAGTGCTCGGCATTCTGACGCTGCCGCCGGAGCAGTGGTTCAGGCTGCCGAAGCCGGGGTTCAAACGGCGTGAGCCGGCGGGCCCGCTCGCCGGGAGCACGGTGGACGCAGCGGCTCCCGCGAAGCCCGAGATCGGCCGTGCCTCGGAGCTCGGGGACGCGGAGGTGGAGCGCCTGATCGAGGCGCGCGCCGCCGCCCGCAAGTCGAAGAACTGGGCCGAATCAGATCGCATCCGCGGTGAGCTTGCGGAGGCGGGAATCATTCTCGAGGACAAGCCGGGCGGGAAGACGACTTGGCGGCGGGCCTGAGCGGCGCCGGCTGACTGGGTGAGGAGCGCGACTTGCGAGCATCGACGAATGCCACCGCGCAGCCCATCATTCCAGGAGGATTCCAACATGGGAGTCGAAACGAACCGGCCCCAGCCGCCGTTCAAGCCGCAACGGCAGCCGATGCCCGGATCGAGCTCGGACATGGAGCCAGAGCCGGGTTATGGTGAAACGACCCACAAGGAGAGCGGCCGCCTCGAGGGCAAGAAGGCGATCATCACGGGCGGCGACTCGGGGATCGGGCGCGCCGCGGCGCTTGCCTCCGCGCGGGAGGGCGCGGACCGCCGGTCGGTGCCGAATGCCCGTCGGCGCTAAATTGACGCTGGTTGCAGGGGTTCCGTATGATGCGCGGCCCCGGTGGCGGCGCGAGGCGGGGCGTCCAATTGGGGGCCGGGGATGACTCGACGGCCCGAGGGCGGGTCCGGCTGCGCGGGCGGATGAGGACCCCATAGCCGGCCCGCTGGGCGGCCGGCGGATTTCCGGGCGGGGCATGGCGCAGTCTGGTAGCGCATCTGCTTTGGGAGCAGAGGGTCGGGGGTTCGAATCCCTCTGCCCCGACCAACTCGGACGGAGATGTGCTCGACGTCGGGAGCGCGCTCGAAGTCGGGAGCGCGCCCGTAGCTCAGCCGGATAGAGCATCGGCCTTCTAAGCCGAGGGTCGCAGGTTCGAGTCCTGCCGGGCGCGCCAGTCGGGCGAGGCTCGTTCGAGCGGCGAGAGCCCTCGCAGCTCGCAGCCAGGTTCGGCGCGGACCGAGGCGCATGCGGGGATGGACATGCGGATGGTGTCGATGGTGGACGTAGCTCAGTTGGTAGAGCCCCGGGTTGTGATCCCGGCTGTCGTGGGTTCGAGTCCCATCGTCCACCCCAGCTTCGCATCGGCGGCCGGAACGTGAGCACACCGCGAGGGTCATCGCGCGTCGCAGCGGCTCTCGTGCTGGTGCTGCTCCCGCCGGCCGGGTGCGCGGTGCTCTGAGACGGCCGGCTTTGACAGCGGTGCGGGCCATTAGCTCAATTGGTAGAGCAGCGGACTCTTAATCCGTTGGTTGTAGGTTCGAGTCCTACATGGCCCACCAAGTCAATGGCTTGCATGCGGACCGTCTATCCGTCTCTGCCGGTTGCGTTTCGTCGGCAGATAGTAGGCGTGTTGCCCGGCCGGGTCGCACAGCTGGCGCGCCCCTCGCCTTGTGAGGAGGCATTGCCGCGTCGCCCCCTCGTCCTGCGACCCGCGTCACGAACGCATCGCCTCACGGGCGGCTAGGCTTCGGGGCCTCGAGGTCCCGACGGGAGGCCCCATGCATCGTCTCGTGTCGTTCACTGCGGCGTTGCTCGCCGGAGCCGCCGCTCGCGTGTCGTTCGCCGGCGACATCAATTTCGGCGTGACGATCACGGGTGAGGTCGTGCCGGGCGTCTACGGGAACGTGGTGATCGGCAACGCGCCGCCGCCGCCCCTCGTCTATGCACAGCCGATGATCATCGAGGCGCCGCCGCCGGGCATCGTGGTCCAGCCGATCTATCTGCACGTCCCGCCGGAGCATGCGCGCCACTGGCGCGAGCACTGCCACGAGTATCATGCCTGCAATCGGCCCGTGTACTTCGTGCGCTCCGCCGAATACGAGCCTGGGTTCGACATGGAGCGCTGGCGCCGCGAGCATCGCGACCACGGCCGCGGTCACGAGGATCTCGAGCACTACGACCACGGGCATCATGGCCATGACCACGATTGGGATCACGATCACGGCCGGCGCCACGATCACGACGATCGCGACTGACGCCCGGGCGCCGGCCTACTGACCGCGGGCGCCGGCCGGCTCACGCACCGGCGGCGGCTGCGAGCTTACCGGGCTTACCGGGCTTGCCGGGCTTGCCGGGACCCGAGCGGCGTCGAGGCGCTAAGATCTCCGCCGTGGGCGTCTTCCGCCCTGCGGCAGGAGTTACATCGTGAACCGGACGGGCGCCTTCCACTCACTCGCGCACATCGCGCCTCGCTGAAGGACTTCCGCGATGGCGAGGATGACGGGCGGCGAGGCGATCGTCGCCGGGCTCCTGGCCCACGGCGTCGACACGGTCTTCGGGCTGCCCGGGGCGCAGATCTACGGCCTCTTTGACGCGCTGCATCGGGCGCAGCCGCGCCTGAAGGTCGTCGGCGCGCGTCACGAGCAGGCGTGCAGCTACATGGCGCTCGGATATGCGCGAGCGACGGGTCGCCCATCGGTCTGCGTGGTGGTGCCGGGGCCGGGCGTGCTCAACGCCGGCGCCGGGCTTCTCACGGCCTTCGGCGGCAATCAGCCGGTGCTCTGCGTGACCGGACAGGTGCCGCTCGGGTTCCTCGACCGGGGGCGCGGCCATCTGCACGAGATGCCGGATCAGCTCGCAACGCTGCGCGGGCTCACCAAGTGGGCGGAGCGCATCGAGTATCCGGCGCTCGCGCCGGAGCGCGTCGCGCAAGCCTTCCAGCAAATGATCTCGGGCCGGCCGGGGCCGGCGGCGCTCGAGATGCCCTGGGATGTGTTCACGCAGGCGGTCGAGGTGGAGCCGTGCGCTCCGCTCCCCCGCATTGCGCCGCCGCCTCCCGATCCCGAGCGCATCGAGCAGGCGGCGCGGCTCGTTGCGCGAAGCAGGGCGCCGATGATCTTTGTGGGAGGCGGCGCGATCGGGGCGGCGGATGCGGTGCTCGAGCTTGCAGAGCTGATCGACGCCCCGGTCGTGGCGTTCCGCACCGGCCGCGGAATCGTGAGCAACGCGCACGAGCTCGGGCTCACCATCGCGGAGGCGTACCCTCTCTGGCCCCGCACGGATCTGATGATCGGGATCGGCACGCGGCTCGAAGTGCCGTTCTGGCGCTGGCCGTTTCGGCCGAAGGGGCTCGGCTCGATCCGGATCGACATCGATCCGGCCGAGATGCGGCGGCTCATGCCCGACGTTGCCGTGATCGCCGACGCCGCGGACGGGACACCCGCGCTCGTTGCGGCGGTGCGCCGAACCGATCGGTCGCGTACCGCTTGGCGGGAGGAAATCCGGCGCGCACGCGCGGCGGTCGCGGCCGAGGTCGCTTCCATTCAGCCGCAATTCGATTACCTCCGCGCGCTGCGCGAAGTGCTGCCGGCCGATGGGATCGTGACGGACGAGATCTCGCAGGTGGGCTTTGCCTCGTGGTACGCCTATCCGGTGTATGCCCCGAGGACGTTCATCGCGTCCGGCTATCAGGGCACGCTCGGGTCTGGCTACGCGACCGCTCTCGGCGCGAAGGTCGCATGCCCGGAACGGCCTGTGGTGGCGATCACCGGCGACGGCGGCTTCCTGTTCGCAGTGCAGGAGCTCGCGACGGCCGTGCAGTACGGCATCGGCGTCGTGGCGCTCGTCTTCAACAACGACGCCTACGGCAACGTCCGGCGCGACCAGCTGCAGCAGTTCGGCGGCCGGCTGCTCGGCTCGGAGCTTCACAATCCCGACTTCGTGCGTCTCGGCGAGTCGTTCGGCGTCGCGAGCGCACGCGTCGAATCACCAGCAGCCATGCAGTCGCTGCTGGAACGCGCGCTGGCGGACGGGCGGCCGTGGCTGATCGAGATCAAGGTGCCGCGGGCGTCGGAGGCCGACCCGTGGCGCTTCATTCACCCGCCGATGCCGGACGGGGTCGAAGCGTGAGCGGCCCACGCGCGACGCTCGTCCTCGTTCATGGCGCGTGGCACGGTAGCTGGTGCTGGGAGCGCTTGCTGCCGCAACTCGCAGCGCGAGGCGTCACGGCGCGCACCGTCGACCTGCCGAGCGTTCGGCGGTCGGTTGACACGAGAGGCTTGGCCGGGTCGCCCGGGCGGCCGCCGCCGGGAGAGGCGGCGAAGCGTTCCGGGTCGCCAAGTCGGCTGTCACCCGGGCAGGCGCCACCGGGCCGCAAATCGATCGGGCTGCGCGAGGACGCCGATGCCGTCCGTGCGGTAATCAAGTCCATCGAAGGACCCGTCGTGCTGTGCGGGCATTCCTACGGCGGCATGGTCATCTCGCTCGCCGCGTCGCGCCGGCCGGACCGTCCCGCAGATCTCATCACCCGATTGATCTATCTCTGCGCGTTCATGCCGGAGCCGCGGCAGTCCCTGGTCGCGATCGGCGGCAACCGCCACGCACCGTGGATCCGAATGCTCGACGATGAGATGACGCTGCCCGACCTCGCGCTCGCCGGCGAGGTGTTCTACAACGACTGCGATGAGGCGACGCGGCGGTGGGCCATCGATCGGCTCGCCCCACAATGTAACGCCGCGTTCATCGCGCCCGTCGCGCGGCCGGCATGGCGGGACATTCCCTCGACGTACATCGTCTGCGCTCACGATGGGGCGATGCCGCCCGATCTTCAGCGGTCGCTGTTCGCGCCGCGCGCCGCGCGTTCGCTCGAGCTCGATACGGGGCACTCGCCGTTTCTGTCGCAGCCGGCCACCCTGGCGGACGCGCTCGCTGGCGCTCTCGACGACTGACCGATCGGCGCTCCCGCAGGGAGGCGGAGGCGCCAGTGCGCGTCAATGAGCGCCGCGCGTGCGGTCATGTCGCCCGCGAGCAGGCTGACGGCAGATGGCGGTGGAGGTGATCTTCAGGATCGCATCGCGCGGATTCAACATCCTGGGGTCGGGCACCTCCTCGACTCGCACCTCGTGCGAGCCGTGCCGGCAGTCAGCCTTCACGACCGGAATCCCCGCCGAACGCGCGCGCGAAGAGGCTGCGCCGGCTCGACGGCTGGCCGCGTGTCGTCGGGATCTCGCCGGTCTCCATGATCTGCTTGAAGCGCCTCAAGTCCTCCTGCACCTGCCGCCCGGGGACCTTGCCGAAGAGCCGCGCGGCGATGCCGGAGAGCGTGGGCATGTCGTGGCTCATGCGGACGCGCACGTAGGTGCCGCGCCCTCCGGGCGCCGGATCGAAATGCACCGACCCCGCATTCGGCACGTCGGCGTTGAGCGAGCGCCAGGAGATGAGCCGGTTCGGCGTGTCGTCGATGATCTCGGAATCCCACTCGACGCGGATGCCGCCTGGCGCCTTCGCGACCCAGTGCGAGCGCCGGTCGCTCTGCACGCGCACCGATTCGACGCTGCGCATGAAGCGCGGCAGGTTCTCGAAATCATGCCAGAACCGATAGCACTCCTCCGGCGAGCGATTGATGAGGATGCTCGCTTCGAGCGGCACGGCGCGCGTCATGGTCATCGGCAGGCGCCGCGTGCGCCGCGCGCGGGTGAACTCGATGCTCGCGTAAACGTCGAGCGCGGTCACGCCGGCGACCGCGGCCGTGGCGCCCGCGAGCCGGACCCGATCGGTGCGCGAAGAATTGAGCGCGAGCCCGAGCAGCGCGAGGTCCATCATGTCACCGACCACCCGCGACCACAGCCAGGCCGCGGGACGCGGGCGCGCCAGGATGCCGACACCGCTCGCGATCTCGCGCACGCCGAGGCCGCGGATGATCATCCAGTGCACGGGATCGCCTGAGCGCTCCGGCAGCAGCCGTGCGGCCCCTTCCGGCAACCGCGTCGTGACGCCGGTCCGCTCGATGATCCGCCGCGCCCCGCGCCAGCGTGTGCTCGGCGCTTCGAGGCCGATGAGGCGCGCGAGCGCGCGCGGCGCGGCGAGCTCGAAGACCCCGAGCGCGATGCCGAACCAGCCGACGCCCGCGGCGATGCGGCGTTGAATCGCAAAATCCCGATGGCCTCGCGTGCCGGTGTACGGACGAGCTTCGCTGCCGTAGGGCTCGTAGGGACGCGGGGTGGAGCTCGTGCCGGGGCTGTACGGCCGGGGAGGCGGAGGTGGATTCCGATCGGGTCGGGTTCCCGTGGATTCTGGAGCCATGCGAGGTCTCTCCCGGTGCGGGGGCGTGAAGACGATTCAACCCCGCGGCAGGCGCGCCGGTTCCTCTCGAGGCGCGAAAAAAGACGGGCGCGAACAGAGTAGGGCGCGACGGAGCGAGCGCGGGCAAAGTGGGCGCAAGCAAAGGGGGCGCGAGAAGGAAACTTCGCCTGCGGCGCAGCGCGCGAGTCAGCGCGCTCGACTGCGGCGCACGGTCAAGCCGACGAGGCTCGCGATCCCGGCGATCAGCTCCTGCGGCTCGATCGGCTTGCCGATGTGCATTTGATAGCCGGCGAGCAGCAGCCGCTGGCGATCCTCGGCGCGCGCATATGCGGTCATCGCGATCGCCGGAATGCGCGCCGCGCGCTCATCAGCAAGCCCGCGCAGCTGCGCGATGAGATAGTAGCCGTCCTCGTGCGCCATGCCGATGTCGCTCACGAGAATGTCCACCGGCTCGGTGCGCACCGCCTCGAGCGCCTGCTGAGCATCGACCGCGAGCAACACCTTCGCGCCGCGGTCCTCGAGCAGCCGGCCGCAGAACAGGAGCGAATCGGCTTCGTCGTCGACGACGAGCGCCGTGATGCCTGCGAGCCGCGGCAGCGCTTCGGGCGACCACGAGGGCGGCGGGGATGCGCGCTGCATCATGTGCTCGACGGGGGCATCCGCGGGTGGCAGCGGCAGCCGTACGATGAACGTCGCGCCCTGTCCCTCGCCGCCGCTCTTCGCGCGCACCGTGCCGCCGTGGAGCTCGACCAGATTCTTCACGATCGAGAGCCCGAGCCCGAGGCCGCCGTAGGGGCGCGTGGTCGAGGCATCGGCCTGCCGGAACCGATCGAACACGAACGGCAGGAAGCCGCTCGGAATGCCGATGCCGGTGTCCTGCACGCTCACTTCGATATGGGAGTCATCGCGGCTGGAAGCGACGCACACGCTGCCGCCGACCGGTGTGAACTTCACCGCGTTCGTGAGCAGATTCCACATCACCTGCTGCAGGCGGTTCGAGTCACCGCGGACCCGATCGGCGCCGGCGTCGAGCGCGGTCGAGATCCGGATGCCCTTCGCCTCGGCGGCGGGAGATATGGCGTCGATCGCGGCCGCGATCACCTTCTTGAGGCTCACGAGGCGCACGTCGAGGTGCACCTTGCCCGTCATGATGCGGCTCATGTCGAGCAGGTCGTTGATGATCTGCGTCTGGGCCCGCGCGTTGCGCTCGATCACCTCGAGGCCGCGCGCGATCTCCGGGCTCGCTTCCGTGTGCCGCTTGAGCACGTGCACCCAGCCGACGATGGCGTTGAGCGGCGAACGCAGCTCGTGCGACAGCGTCGCGAGGAATTCATCCTTCAAGCGGTTCGCCGCCTCGGCCTCCTGGCGCGCCTTGCGCTCGCTCTCGAGCAGCATGTCGCGCTCGTCCTGCGCGAGCTTCCACGCCGTGCGGTCGCGCAGCACCTTGCTGAAGCCGATGACGTGTCCCGCCTCGTCGACGACGCGACTCGTCATGCCGGTCGCGAAGAACGGCGAGCCATCCTTGCGCCGCAGCCAGCGATCGCTGGTCGCGCTGCCCTCCTCTGCGGCGCGCTGCAGCTCGAGGCGGTGCACGCCGCGTGCGACGTCGTCCGGCGCAAACAAGTGCTCCGAGGGCAGGCCGATGAACTCCTCGCGCGACCAGCCGAGAACGCGCTCCACGCCCTCGTTCCAGGTCGTCGCGCGGCCTTCGAGATCGACCGCGAAGATCGCGTAATTGCGCACCTGCGCGATGAGCGCCTGGTAGCGCGCTTCGCTCGCCTCGAGCAGCCTGGCGAGCTCGCGCTCGTCCCTGTGCTCGGCGCGGCTCGCCGCAGAAGCGCTCGGTTCGGGACGAGCCGACTCGGACCGGCTTGCCTCGGGCGGGGTCGGGGGCGGCGGAGGCGGGGCTGGGAACGGCGGGCTCGACGCCGATGGGCTCGGCTTACCCGCGTCCGTCGGCGCCTCAGATACACGGCGCGCCCGGGTGAACCCACTCAGAACCATCGACTGTTGCGCACTCATGCATGGCATCCCAGGGCCGGAAGCGCCCGACACCCGAGAGGCTGACGCAGCCTTCCTCGGCCGTGCCTGGCGCGCCCCGTTGCGGAGCCGTCGTGCAAGGCTCGTGCCCAGGTAGAAATGCTGGGTGTCGACGGGGCCGCAGGGCACGACTGACCGGGCGTTGCTCAGATTATGTCAACGGACTGGCGGCCCAACGCGCCGCGCTGCGTCCTTATGTCCGCCTGTCGTGCCGAAACATTGCAAGTTCCGGGTAGGCCATCGTGAAGATTCGGATCGTGATGGAAGATTCGGATCGGTCGGACGCCGCACCCGACCGAGGATACGGTCCGAGGAGCCCCGGATACGGCTGGGAGCGAGGCGCAGGACGCGGCGTGAGGCGGTTCAGCGAGCTTCGGCTCGGGCGGTGGCGATGAGCCAGATGGCGCTTTGAAGCGTGACGGCGTTGACGCCGGGGCCCTCCATCAAGCGCACCGACCCAATGTAGAGGCAGAGTCCCCCCAGGCAGGCGAGCACCGAGGCGCCGGCGAGGCGGGCGTCGAGCCGTCCCTCGGGCCACGCGCGGGAGGCGTACACGAAGCCTCGGGCATCCATGACGCCGGACAGCACGGTGAGCGAGAGAGCGAGCGTTCCGCTCAGGAAGCGGCTCAGTTGACGGGTATAATGCCAGCTCGCCGGACGCCGGGCGAAAGTGGCGGAACTGGTAGACGCGCTGGACTTAGAATCCAGTGGGGCAACCCCCGTGAGGGTTCGAGTCCCTCCTTTCGCAGAGCTCGCGCGTCGCGCGACAATCAAGAGGTATCACGAGAGCATCATGCAGATTTCGGTGACCGCGACGGGCGGCCTCGAGCGCCGGATGGAGATCGCCGTGCCGGCCGGCGACGTGCAGCGCGAGATCGACGCGCGCCTGAAGCGGATCTCGCGCACGGCGCGCCTGAAGGGCTTCAGGCCCGGCAAGGCGCCGCTCACCGTCATCCGCCAGCAGTTCGGCGAGCAGGTGCGCGCGGAGGTGGTGGGCGAGTTGATGCGCAGCTCGTTCGCCGAGGCGGTCACGAAGGAGAAGCTGACGCCCGCAGCGGGCCCCCGCATCGAGCCGATCGCCGTCGAGCCGGGATCGGACCTGAGGTATGCGGCCGTCTTCGAGGTCATGCCGCAGGTCGAGCTGAAGCCGCTCGAGAACATCGCTCTCGAGCGCCCGACCGCCGAGATCACGGACGCGGATGTCGAGGCGATGATCGAGAGCATGCGCCGGCAGCGGCCGAATTTCTCGGCGGTCGAGCGGCCGGCGCGCGGCACGGATCGGGTCACGGTGGACTACGACGGCCGCATCGACGGTCAGCTGTTCGAGGGCGGCAAGGGCCGCGACGTGAGCTTCATCGTGGGCGGGGGCCGGGTGATCCCTGAGATCGAGGCGGCGGTGACGGGCGCTGCGGCGGGAGAGGCTCGCACCGCCTCCGTGACGTATCCGCCGGACCATGCCAACAAGACGCTGGCCGGCAAGACCGCCGAATTCTCCGTTACGGTGAAGAAGGTCGAGGAGCAGACCCTGCCCCCGGTGGACGAGGAATTCTGCCGCGCCTTCGGCGTCGAAGAGGGCGGCGTGGAGGCGCTGCGGGCGGAGGTGCGGCGGAGCATGCAGCGCGAGCTCGACGATCTCGTCCGCAATCGCCTCCGCGCGCAGGTGATGGACGCACTCTACCGCGACAATCCGATCGAGGTCCCCCGCGCGCTGGTCGCCGAAGCGATCGAGCGGTTGCAGTGGGACACGGCTCAGCGCGTCGGCGCGCGCGACCCGTCCCAGCTCCCCCCTCGCGAGGCGTTCGAGGAGCCTGCCAGGCGGCGCGTGGCGCTCGGCGTCATCCTGGGCGAGATCATCCGCCGCGAGAGCTTGCAGGTGGACCGCGAGCGCGTGCAGTCACGCCTCGACGACCTTGCAGCGGGCTACCCGAACCCCCAGGAAGCGAAGCGGGCGTATGCTCAGAATCCGGAGGCGATGCGCCAGATCGAATCGGCCGTGCTCGAGGATCAGGCGCTCGACGTGGTGCTCGCGCGCGCGCGCATCACCGATCGGCCGATGAGCTTCAAGGAGCTCACGGGTTTTGGACCGGAGCGATCTGATTGAGGAATGCGATATGAACGAGCGTGCTTTGAACCTGGTCCCCATCGTCGTCGAGCAGACCGCGCGCGGCGAGCGCGCCTACGACATCTACTCGCGTCTGCTCAAGGAGCGGCTGGTCTTCGTCGTGGGTCCCATCGACGACTACATGGCGAACATCGTGGTCGCCCAGATGCTCTTCCTCGAATCGGAGAATCCGGAGAAGGATATCCACCTGTACATCAACTCGCCGGGGGGTGTCGTGACCGCGGGGCTCGCGATCTATGACACGATGCAGTTCATCAAGCCCGACGTGAGCACGGTCTGCACCGGGCAGGCGGCGAGCATGGGCGCGGTGCTGCTCGCCGGCGGGGCCAAGGGCAAGCGCTACTGCCTCCCCCATGCCCGCATCATGATTCACCAGCCCTTGGGCGGCTTCCAGGGGCAGGCCGCGGACATGGAGATCCACGCGCGCGAGATGCTGGAAGTGCGCGACCGGCTGAACCGGATCCTGGCGAAGCACACCGGTCAGCCTGTCGACAAGATTAAGGTCGACACGGACCGCGACCGCTTCATGGACTGGAAGGAGGCCATCGAGTATGGGCTCATCGACAAGGTGCTCGAGAAGCGTTCCGAAATGACCGCGAGCGCGAACAAGTAGCCCGGAGCCTGCAACCGCGAACCGATAGCTCGACGCTTGCACGGGAGTCGGTTGCCCGACGCCTGCAACCGCGGGCCAGCTGCCCGACGCCTAGCCGCGCCCGCCCGCCGGCCGCCGCGGCCCGAGAGCTGCCTCCCAGGCCGTGCGGGGCGTCTTTGCCTGCCGGGCCCGACGCATGCTATAAGGACCTCGCACCCCCGGGGGTTCCGGCTCCCGGCGCGGTGCGCCGCGCACGATGAGGACCCTAGATGAGCGATGATTCCCGCGGCCGTCACGACGACGGCAAACTGCTGTACTGCTCGTTCTGCGGGAAGAGCCAACACGAAGTCCGAAAGCTCATCGCCGGACCCTCGGTTTTCGTCTGTGACGAGTGCGTCGAGCTCTGCAACGACATCATTCGCGAGGAGCTCGAGGACCGCGCCGAGCGGGCGCGCGACAAGCTGCCGAAGCCCCACGAGATCAAGCGGGTCCTGGACGAGTACGTGATCGGCCAGGAGCGCGCCAAGAAGGTGCTCTCCGTCGCCGTTTACAACCATTACAAGCGCCTGCAGACGCGCACCGGCACGACCTCCCGCTCGAAGGAGGATGTGGAGATCGCGAAGAGCAACATCCTGCTCATCGGGCCGACCGGCTGCGGCAAGACGCTCCTCGCCGAGACCCTCGCGCGCCTGCTCAACGTCCCCTTCACGATCGCCGATGCGACGACGCTCACCGAGGCGGGCTATGTCGGCGAGGACGTGGAGAACATCATCCAGAAGCTTCTCCAGAAGTGCGATTACGACGTGGAGAAGGCCCAGACGGGCATCGTCTACATCGACGAGATCGACAAGATCTCGCGCAAGTCGGACAACCCCTCCATCACGCGCGATGTGTCGGGCGAGGGCGTGCAGCAGGCGCTGCTCAAGCTGATCGAGGGCACCGTGGCCTCGGTGCCTCCGCAGGGCGGACGCAAGCACCCGCAGCAGGAGTTCCTGCAGGTCGACACGACGAACATCCTGTTCATCTGTGGCGGCGCCTTCGCGGGGCTCGAGAAGATCATCCTCAACCGGACGCAAAAGAGCGGCATCGGCTTCACCTCCGACGTGCGGGAGATCAATGCCCGGCCGCACGGCAATGATCTCTTCCACGACGTGGAGCCGGAGGACCTGATCAAGTATGGGCTCATTCCGGAGTTCGTCGGCCGCCTGCCGGTCGTCGCGACGCTCGATGAGCTCGACGAAGGCGCGCTCGTGTCGATCCTGACCGAGCCCAAGAACGCGCTCACCAAGCAGTACCGGCGGCTCTTCGAGATGGAGGGGGCCGAGCTCGAGTTCCGCGAGGAGGCGCTGAAGGCGGTCGCGCACCGGGCCATGCAGCGCAAGACGGGCGCGCGCGGCTTGCGGACGATCCTGGAAACCGTGCTGCTCGACACGATGTACGAGCTGCCGTCCATGCGCAACGTCCAGAAGGTCGTGATCGACGAGACGGTCATCGACGGACACACGAAGCCGTACATCGTCTACCGCTCCGAGGATGAGCCGCGCCGGGCCTCCGGCGCCACGCACTGAGCGATCGCCCGCGGCGCGGGCGCGATGACATCCCGCGCACCCGATGAACCTCGCGGCATGGCCCCTTGACACCGCGCGCGGGCCCGGCGAATCTCGCCGCGCGGGTGCCGTGAACCTCACGCGGGCCCGGTGAATCTGGCCGCGCAGGCCTGAATCGCTCCGTGCATGCCCCGTGAACCTCGCGCTCGGGCCCGATGTCTGACGTTCGATGGCCGGGGTTTATCGATCGCAGCGTCCGACGACGCTCGCGTCCGGGCTCGCACGTCGAGTGACGGGCCTCCCGTTCCCGGTTGAAAGCGGGTTGCCGAGCCCCATTTCCCGCTGTATTCCGACTATATTTGCCGATATCTTCTTTTCGGGGGTGCCGCGCGCCCGCGGCGTCCTGATTGTTGAGCCGAGCCAGCGAGGACTTGAACGTGTCCGATTCCGCTCCCACTCATCCCAAGACTCCGATCGCGGCCGCGAGCGTGCCGGTGCTGCCGCTGCGCGATGTCGTGGTGTATCCGCACATGGTGATTCCGCTCTTTGTCGGGCGCGAGAAGTCGATCCAGGCGCTCGATGTGGCGATGCGGGCCGACAAGCGGATCATGCTCATTGCGCAGAAGCAGGCGGACGTGGATGATCCGAAGGCCGACGATCTCTACCGCATCGGCACGATCGCCACGATCCTGCAGCTGCTGAAGCTGCCCGACGGCACGGTGAAGGTGCTCGTCGAGGGCGTCGATCGCGCGCGCATCGACCGGCTGCACACCGGCGAGTACTACTCCGCCGACGTGACGCCGCTGCCCGATACCGAGACCTACGACGAGCGGGAGATGGACGTGCTCGGCCGCTCGGTGATCTCGCAGTTCGAGCAGTACGTGAAGCTCAACAAGAAGGTTCCCCCGGAAGTGCTGACGGCGCTCGCCGGCATCGAGCACGCCGGCCGTCTCGCGGACACCGTGGCCGCGCACATGTCCCTGAAGCTCCCGGAGAAGCAGAAGGTCCTCGAGATCCTCGACGTGCGCAAGCGCCTCGAGCACATCCTGGTCGCCATCGAGGGCGAGATGGACGTGCTGCAGATCGAGAAGCGCATCCGCGGCCGCGTCAAGGCGCAGATGGAGAAGAGCCAGCGCGAGTACTACCTCAACGAGCAGATGAAGGCGATCCAGAAAGAGCTCGGGGAGATGGACGAGGGCGGCAATGAGATCTCCGAGCTCGAGCAGAAGATCGCGAAGGCGGGGATGCCGAAGGAGGCGCGCGAGAAGGCGACCAACGAGCTCAACAAGCTGAAGATGATGTCGCCCATGTCGGCCGAGGCGACCGTCGTGCGCAACTACGTCGACTGGCTCGTGAAGGTGCCTTGGAAGAAGCGCACGAAGATTCTGAAGGACATCACCCGCGCCGAGCAGGTCCTGGACGAGGACCACTACGGGCTCGAGAAGGTGAAGGAGCGCATCGTCGAATACCTCGCCGTGCAGCTGCGCGTCGAGAAGCTGCGCGGCCCGATCCTCTGCCTCGTGGGGCCGCCCGGCGTCGGCAAGACCTCGCTCGGGCAGAGCATCGCGCGGGCGACGAACCGGAAGTTCGTGCGGATGTCCCTGGGCGGCGTGCGCGACGAGGCGGAGATCCGCGGGCACCGGCGCACGTACATCGGCTCGATGCCCGGCAAGATCGTGCAGAACCTCGCGAAGTCGGGCGTGCACAATCCGCTGTTCCTCCTCGATGAAGTCGACAAGATGTCGATGGACTTCCGCGGCGACCCCTCGGCGGCGCTGCTCGAAGTGCTCGATCCGGAGCAGAACTCGACGTTCAACGACCACTACCTCGAAGTCGACCTCGACCTCTCCGAGGTGATGTTCGTGTGCACGGCGAACAGCCTCAACATTCCGGGGCCGCTGCTCGATCGCATGGAGGTCATCCGTCTTCCCGGCTACACCGAGGACGAGAAGATGAACATCGGCCGGCGCTATCTGCTGCCGAAGCAGATGAAGGCGAACGGCTTGAAGCCCGAGGAGCTGACGGTCTCGGATGCCGCGCTGCTCGACATCGTGCGCTACTACACGCGCGAGGCGGGCGTGCGCAACTTCGAGCGCGAGATCGCCAAGATCGCCCGCAAGGCCGTGAAGCAGCTCCTGCACGGGGGCGAGGAGAAGGCGGTGACCGTCACGCCGCGCAACCTCGACAAGTTCCTCGGCGTGCGGCGTTTCAGATACGGCAAGGCGGAGGATCTCGATCGGGTGGGCCAGGTGACAGGGCTTGCGTGGACGGAGGTGGGAGGAGAGCTCCTGACGATCGAGGCCGCGATCGTCCCGGGGAAGGGGAAGCTTCTTCACACCGGCCAGCTCGGCGAGGTGATGCAGGAGTCGATCCAGGCTGCGATGACGGTCGTGCGCAGCCGCGCGCAGGTGCTCGGCCTGGAGCCCGAGTTCTACCAGAAGCACGACATGCACCTGCACATGCCGGAGGGCGCGACGCCGAAGGACGGACCGAGTGCCGGCATCGGCATGTGCACCGCGCTCGTCTCCGCGCTCACGCGGATCCCCGTGCGCTCCGATGTCGCCATGACCGGCGAGATCACGCTGCGCGGGGAGGTGCTGCCGATCGGCGGCCTGAAGGAGAAGCTGCTCGCCGCCCATCGCGGCGGGATCAAGACGGTGCTGATCCCGAGCGAGAACGTGAAGGACCTTGCGGAGATCCCCGACAACATCAAGGGGAAGCTCGAGATCAAGCCGGTCAAATGGATCGACGAGGTCTTGCAGCTCGCGCTCACTCAGCAGCCGGTGCCGCTGCCGATGGCCGCCGAGGCGCCGTCCGTCGCGCCACAGCCGATGATGCAGCCGGCCGTGGCCGCTGCCGCCGAAGAGGCGAAGCGCGGCAGGCGCAATGGGCGCAAGACGTTGAAGCCCGTGCCCGCGCATTGATCAAGTAACGAGCGGGGAGGCGGTCCGTGGCGGAGCTCGAGATCCACGTCGGGCACGAGCCTGCGCATGCGGGCGATGAGCTCGCGAAGGGCGTGAGCGTGATGGTCGCGATCGTCAGCGTGGTGCTCGCGGTCGTGACCATCGCATCGCATCGGGCGCACACGGCAGCGGTCATTCATCGCACGGAGGCGAACGACCAGTGGGCGTTCTACCAGGCGAAGAAGACGCGCGAGCATCTGGTCGACATCGCATCTCAGCTCGCGGGCGCGCTGAGCGCGGGGGATCCCGAGAAGGCGCGGGCGCTCGCGGCGCGCTATGCGAAGGACCGCGACCGCTACGACGGCGAGGCGAAAGCGATCCAGCACGATGCGGAGGATCGCGAGGCCGAGAGCGAGCGGCAGGAGCGGCGCGCGCTGCGGCTCGATCTCGGGGAGGGCTTCCTCGAGCTGGGACTCGTGCTCTCCTCGCTCTACTTCCTGTCGAAGCGGCGGTTCTTTCCGGTGCTCGGCGGAGCCGCGGCCGTCATCGGCGCCGTGGTGAGCGCGGCGAACTGGTTCGTGTAGAGAGAAATGAGCGCGTGAGCGAGTGAGTGCGCCCGGCGGGCGCACGAGCGAGCCCTTCCGGCGCCCGAACAAATGGGGGCCGCCTTGCGGCAGCCCCCGTAGCGAGGACGCGCGGGGCCTCAGACGCGCGGTCCGAAGAAGTGCGCGACCCTCAGTCGTGCCGCGACCCGAAGTCGAACAAGTCGAACAGGTCGCCGATCGCGGGCGAGTTGAGCGGCACATACGGATTTTCTCCCGTGACGGGGTTCGGGAAGTTGTCCCGGCTGCGCGCGCTCACGGGCTCGATGCCCCAGTTGCGCTCGATGAACTTGAGGATCGAGACGTGATCCGCGTACTGGTGCGAGATGTGGCCCGGCTTCACGTACTTCGATACCACGATGAGCGGGATGCGCGTGCCGTCGCCGAAGAAGTCGAGCGGCTGCACGTAGCCCGAGTCGTAGTAGCCGCCGCCCTCGTCGAAGGTGATGAAGATCGCCGTGTCGGCGGCATAGGGTGAGGCCTCGACCTCGTCCACGATCTTCTTCACGAACCCTTCGAAGAGGTCGAGCTTGGAGGAGGCCGGGTGGCCGTCGACATATCCGCTCGGCTTCACGAACGACACCGCGGGCAGCGTGCCGTGGGCGATGTCCGAGTACAGGTTCACCGTGTCCTGGATGTGCGCCGCCACCTGGTTCGGGTCCGACATGATCGAGGTGTCGTACTGGAACGGGTTGCAGATGTTGCAGTACTCGTCGGCCTTGGGGCCGTTCGTTCCGTAGTTGAGCTGGTACGGATCATCGACGTAGTTGTTCCACTGGTCGCCGTAGTACTTCCAGGAGATGTGGTGCCGGTTGAGATCATCGCCGATGCTGGGGACGGAGGAGGGCGGGATCGTGAACGGCGTGTTCGCCGGATTCTGATCGAGATAGGCGTTCTTGCCGTTGCCGAAGTAGCCGGGGTTGTAGTTGTTGAGCAGGTAGTAGTGGCCCGGCTCGCAGCGCGAGGGCACCGGGCGCGGCAGGCGCTTCAAATAATCGAGGATCGCACCGACGCCGGGCTGAGAAGGATCCGAGCAGTTGCTGTAGGAGCCGCCCCCGTAGACGGGCTCCGATTTGTAGGGCGGCGGATAGCCGGCGTTGGGGCTCTCGCCGTATCCGTCCTCGGTGTACCAGTTGTTCGTGCCTGGCGCGGGGGTCGGGTTCTCGATCTCGTGGACCACGCCCTGATCGGGATTGGGGCCGCCGTTGTAGGGGGCCGTGAACACCGTCACGCCGTCCGGCGGGGTCGCGGGATGACCCTTGCCGTCGCTGAACCAGATCGCATCGCCGTGCCCCAGCATGATGTGGTTGGCGCCGGTCCCGCCGTTCACGGACTGGTGGAAGTTGTCGCTCATCGCGTAGCGATCCGCGAGGCTCTTGAAGTAGGGCACATCGCCGCGCTGCACGTTGTAGAAGCCGAGCGCGGTCGAGCCCTCGCCCGTCGTCACCGCGGAGGGCGAGTACTCGGTGCTGAAGTTCGCCGGCTGCGCGCGTCCGTTCGCGCCCGCGCCGACGGTCACCTCGACCCAGGAGAAGAGCTTGGAGTTGCAGCCCGACGGGTTCGCCGGCGTCGCGCGGTCGGCGTCGCAGTTGAGCTGCTGCCACATTTGATAGAAGCGGTGCACCGGGCTTGCCGCGTAATCGGTGTAGGTGAACGTGCTGCCGTTCGTGAGCTGGAAGGGGCCTGCGGGCAGCGCATTGACGTTCGTGATGCGCTCATCCGGCACGTGGCTCGGCTGTCCCGTGCCGCCCGTGATCAGGCTCGGATAGTACTGCGCCGGCAGTCCCGTCTCGGTGGCCTGCGCGCACTCGAGCGCCGAGAGGCCGTTCCCGCAGGGATCGCTGCCCGAGAAGTAGCCGTTCGCATCCTTCGGGCCTCCGGTGAGCGGCGCGGGCAGCCGGTCGTTCGGAAATTCCTGCTTCGGCGGGCTCAGCAGGAACGGATCGGTGCCGCCGAGATCGAGCGCCGCGAGCTGATGCGCACGCCGGAAGTTCGGTCCCGGAACGGCGTTCTTGTTCGCATCGAGCGTGATGATGCCCTTGCTCAACAGATTATCGACCGTCTCGCCCCGGCGCGGCACGTAGGTCGCGAACACGTGGTCGAAGCTGCGGTTCTCGCCGATGATGACGATCACATGCTTGATCGGCGTCCGTGTGCTCGGGGAGGTGAAATCGGGCTCCGGCTCGGCGGCCGTCGCGGCGAGGACCGGTCCGACGGACATCTGCAGCACGGCGAGGGAAGTCATCGCGGTGCACACGCCTTGGAGCGTGCGGGACACGATGTGACGGATGTTCATGAGCTCACTCCCTGGGGGATTCGCGCACCATGCGCGCGAGGGCCAAGCTAGGGAGGAAGTGTTGCAGTGAAATGATGTTTCATTGAAATTGTGTCGACGCAAGGCGCGGAGCGTCGCCCGCGGGCCGCTTGCATCGCAGATCGGCCGGACGTGCGCCTCGATAGCAGTACGGCGCCCGGCTCACCGCGGTGCCGGCACCGTCCCCTCTCTCGGTGAGCCCGTCTCGCGCGGGAGCACGCGCAGCACGCCCATCATGCCGCCGTCCTCGTGCTCGAGCAGATGGCAGTGGTAGACATAGGTGCCGACGGCGCGCGGGCCGCGGAAATCCATGCGCAGCCGCACGCTCGGATACTGCAGCATGCGGCCGTCGTAGTACGGGACGTTGATCGTGTCGCGGAGGAACGGCTCGTGGACCGGCACGCCGAGCCAGTCGATCAGCGCGAAGTGAATCTGATGAATGTGGAACGCGTGCAGCTCGGCGGAGCGGTTCTCGATGATCCAGTCCTCCACCTCGCCCTGCCGCACGACGATGTTCGGCGCTGTCGAGTGCGGGTCGAAGGAAGCGGGCTTCTCGCCGTCCACGGTGAGGTAGAACGTCGTGGCGCTCGCCGGGTCGCGGGGGTTCTCGAGCTTCTCGGAGAAATAGAGCTTGCGCACGCGCACGGGGGGTACGTCGCCGAGCCAGGGACGGGCCGGGACCCACGGCGGGTCGTGCGCCGCGGGCAGCCGCGAGCGCGGCTCCGGTGCGGCTCGATCCGCGGTGATGAGCGCGAGCCTGCGGTTCGGATCATTCTCGCCGCCGGCGCCGGTATCGACCGCTCGCGTGACCAGCAGGGCGTGGCCACCCGCCGGCGGGCCCGTGACGATGAACTCGGCGCGCGCGCCGGGCGGGATCCCGACGTGATCCACCCACGCGACGGACGGCGCGCGGCCGCCGCTCACCGTGAGCGGCACGCCGTCGATCGCCACCACGCCGAGGCGCTGGGGCGCGCGATCCATGAGGAGTGCGAGATTCAAATAAGTGACGGCCGACGCATTGAGCACCCGCCAGAGCTGCCGCTCGCGAGGCCGCATGGGCAGGCGCGCCGGCGGATAGTCGGGGTACGGCACCGGGACGAAGTTGACCGACAGGTCCTTCGCCGGCGGGCCGAACCCCGTCCCGTTGTTCGCCGAGTCCCCGTCGCGGTCCATGAGCCGCTTCGGCACGACAGGCTCGGATTTCGACGGCGGCGCATGGGGATTGAGGAGGTCCTGGTCTCGAATCACGATCACGCGCTCGGGAAGCCCCGCCACGGCGGGATTCGCCCGTTCGATGCCCTCGACGATCAGCGCGCCGGAGGCCCCGCCGAGCACTTCCCGACTGCTGAAGCCATGGATGTGCGGGTGATACCAGTACAGCCCGGGAGGCTCATCCCGCGGAATGCGGAAGCGGTACAGGAAGGGCGGATCCGACGGACGAATCGAGGTGGTGAGGACATCGTCCTCGTGGCACACCGCTGCGATGCTCAAGCCGTGGAAGTGAAGGTTCGTCGCTGTCGGGCTCATCTCCCCCCGAGTACAGGGGTCCGAGCTTGCGGCGGCGGAAAGGGCTGACGTCGCCGACAGGGGCGTCCGTGTGGCCATCGGCATGGGCATCTGCATGGAGCCCGGCATGGGCGTCCGCATCGAGCGCGGCCGGGTGCTGGGCATCTCGGGCGAGGAGAGGCCCATCCGCATTCCGGGCGAGGGCACGGCCGTCGACATCGCGGGCGAGCCGGGCTCGGAGAGATCGTCCTTCAGACGCAGCACCAGAATGTCGCCGGGGTGCAGGCGCAGCGTGGGCGATTGCGTGCCGTCGGCGAGCAGGTAGCAGTAGCGGACGGAGCCGTCCGGCTCGCGCTCGTCGTGGATGCTCAGGTCGACCGTCAGAATGCCATCGCGGCTCCTCAAGTCGCGGGGTTCCGTCACGATGGCGCCGGCGGGGGGGCGCGGGCACCAGTGCGGTGCGCGAGGGGCGCCTGCGGCCAGAATCGCAGCAGCGCCCGTAGCGGCGGCGGCGCCTGGGGTCACGGTAGCGCCCGAGGTCGTGCCGGCGCCCGATGTCGCGCTAGCGTCTGGAGTCGCGGTAACGCCCGGGGCCGCGGCCGCCTCTGAAGTCGCCGCGATCGCTCCCCAGCTCACCGCTGTCGCCACGCTGGCCGTCGAAGATGCGCCGAGCGCGACGAGGAACGCGCCGGCGAAGGCTGCGCCGTCAGTGCGAGCGGGCACTGTGTCGGGCCGCTCGGTCGGGATTCGCGAGAAATTCCGCCGTGTTCACCGGGACGGGAGGCGGATCGAGAGCAGCCGGCGGCTCGGCGGCAGGCGCCGGCACGGAAGGGGATGGCAAGGTGGCGACGGCGGCGGGTGACATCAGCGTGGCAGGAGAGGGCGCCGTGACTCCTGCGGCAGGGGCGACAGCGGGCACGGGAGCCGAGGCGACAGCGGGCACGGGAGCCGAGGCGACAGCGGCCACGGTAGGGTAGGAGACCACGGTAGCGCGGGCGGTGGCTCCGGCAGGGGCCGCGGACACGGTGGGGCGGACGGCCTCGGCAGGCGCGCGGCTCTGCCGCGCGAGAACGACGCCCAACGTCACGAGGAAGGCGCCTAGGCCGAGTGCTGCGGTGGCGAGAGGGTGGCTCACCGCTCGCCAAAGCCTTCCGGAAGGAGGCACGCTGGAACCGTGGACGGCCATGACGGCCGGGAGTCTGCACGGTGAAGATGACGGTTTGAGGACGGACGAGCGCTCCTGCTACATTGCGGCGGCGATCCGGGGCTTCAGCGGCGATCCGCGTCGGGTGCTTAGCTCAGCTGGTAGAGCGTCGCCTTTACACGGCGAATGTCGGGGGTTCGAGTCCCTCAGCACCCATGATCCTCTGCGATGGCAGCCTGCGCGGGGTGACGGGCTCCGATCGCATGCGGCGGTGCAAGGGGCGCGGCTGCCGCATGTCCGTGGCATGCGCGGCGAGCGCCCTGTACAATGCCGGCCCCCAGTCGGAGCGGTAGTTCAGCTGGTTAGAATACCGGCCTGTCACGCCGGGGGTCGCGGGTTCGAGTCCCGTCCGCTCCGCCAATCTGTCCTTTGAGTCGTCGTGTTAAGACGGATGATTTGGTGGCATATCGTCCTTCCTGGAAGGACGATGTGCGTGAACTGATCCGTCGACAGATCATCGACTCTCTCTCCGAACGCGTCCCGGGCTTCACTCGGCGTGGCGTCCACCGGCCCGGCATTCAGAACAAGGCCATCGCGGTCATCGGGATGCGCCGCGCCGATTCGCAGGTGCTCGATGAGCCGGGCGAGCGGGTCGCGGCGCTCTTCCCGCAGCTCGCCCCAGGCGGTCACTTCGCCACCCACGGCGGCGGCTTGGTATGATGGCGTCCGCCGATCGTGGCTGCGTCGCCACGTCCGATGAACCCTTCGAGCCGTGAACCCCTCGAGCTGATTCCAGCTCCAATCAGGCATGCTCCAGAGAATCGGTGATGCGCTCACGAGCCGCAAATGGCTCACGTACGCCCTGTTCGGCGCGCTGGCGTTCATCTTCGCCGCGTGGGGCGCCTACGGCATTGCGACGGTCCACCTCGGGACGGGCAACAACGCCGCGCGGGTGAACGGCGAGGTCATCCCGTATGAGCAGGTGCGGGATGCCTGGCTGCGGCAGCAGTCCGAGCTGGCACAGCGCTCCGGCGGGGACCTGCCCGCCGCCGTGAAGACCCAGCTCGAGGATCAGCTGCTCGAAACGTTCATCCGGGCGATGGTCATGGCGCAGCACACCCGCGAGCTCGGCTATCGGGTGAGCGAGCAGCAGATCGAGGACGCCATCCGGCAGTTTCCCGCCTTCCAACTCGACGGCAAGTACGATCCTCAGGTCGCCAAGGCGCGGCTGCAGCAAGCAGGCATCTCGCCGCAGGCGTTCGAGGATGACCTGCGCCAGTCGTTGCGCAGCCAGGAGGTGGACAGCGGCATCCGCGATTCCGACTTCGTCACGCCGCAGGAAGCCGAGCGCATCCGGGCGCTTCAGAACGAGGAGCGGCAGGTCGAGTACGTGGTGCTGCCCGCGGACAAGTTCGCGAGCACGGCGCCCGTCGATGACAAGGCGATCCAGGCGTATTACGAGGCGCACGAGTCGCAGTTCATGACGCCCGAGCTCGCCCGCGTGCAGTACGCCGAGCTCACGCTCGGGCAGGTCTCCTCCCATGTGCAGGTGACGGACGCGGACCTGCACGACTACTACGACAAGCACAAGGACCGGTATGTCCTTCCCGAGCGGCGCCGGGCGCGGCACATCCTCATCGCCGTGAACGACAAGCGCGGCGACGCTGCGGCGCTCGCGCGGGCAAAGGAAGTGCTCGCGAAGCTGAAGGCGGGCGGCGACTTCGCGGCGCTCGCGAAAGAGTACTCGGACGATCCGGGGTCGGCCGCTCAGGGCGGAGATCTCGGCTGGGCGGAGCGGAGCGCTTTCGTGGGGCCGTTCGCCGACGCCGTGTTTTCGATGAAGCCGAACGAGATCCGCGGGCCGGTGAAGACCGAGTTCGGCTACCACATCATCGAGCTCGAGGGCATCCAGCCCGGCCAGACGAAGACATTCGAGCAGGCGCGCGCGGAAATCGAGCAGCAGGTCCGCCGCGACAAGGCGCTCGACCGCTTCGGCGACATCCAGGAGCAGATCGAGCAGGCGCTCGACAATGGGACGCCGACGCTCGAAGGCCTCGCGAAGCAGTTCGGCATGCAGACGGGCGAGGTGGCGCAGTTCGTGCGCGGCACGGGGGGCGGCGCGCTCGGCAACTCGCGGGAGCTGCAGAACACCGTGTTCAGCGATTCGGTGCTCGCCGAGCATCGCATCGGGGGCCCGGTGCTGGTCGGCAACGAACGGCTGATCCTGGTGAAGGCGCTCGATCACCACATGCCCGCGCCGAAGCCGGTGGCTCAGGTGCGTGACACGATCATCGCTGCCATCCGCCAGGAGCGCGAGAACGCCGCGGCGCTCGCGGCCGCGCAAAGCGCCGTGCAGAAGCTCGAATCGGGCGCGACCTTGGAGACGATCGCACACGATTACGGCGTCAAGCCCGAGCCGGCGCACTACGTTGGCCGCGCCGATCCGTCGGTGCCGGCCGAGATTCGCGACGCGGTCTTCTCGAGCGCGAAGCCGCAGAACGGCAGGCCGGTGTTCCGGACCCTCGCGCTCGGTAAGGGGGGCGCCGCCATCGTGGCGATCACCGGCGTCAAGACGGATGCAGCCGCCAATCCGCAGGCTCTCGCGAGCACCGTCCGCGAGCAGGCGGAGCGGTATGGCGCCGAGGCGGCGAACGACTATCTCGAGCAGCTGCGCCTCACGGCGAAGGTCGAGAAGAACCTGCAGGTGTTCGAGCAGTAGCCGAGCGGCGGCGCACCGGCCCGCCGTGGCGGGCGAGCTCGGCGTCGATCAGCGCGCGCAGATGCTGCGCTTGCGCCGGATTCTGCGCGGCGAGGTTCGTCCGCTCGCCGGGGTCTGCCGCGAGATCGTAGAGCTCGTCGCCGAGCCGCGGCATGAAAGGGTAGTGCAGCGCGCCCATGTAGTGCACGAGCTTCCACCGTCCCTCGATCACGGCGACCGACCCGGTGCGCAGCGCATCGAGACGCGGGTTCTGCTCGAAGCTCATGCTGAACACCGGATGATCGGCCGCGATGCCGTGAGGAGCGAGCGCGCCGCCGCGGGCGACCGAGCCGCCGATGTCGGGGCCGTCGGCCTCGTGCCGGTCCGCACTGGCCGAGCTGCCGTCTTCCGGCTCGGCGGCCGAGCACTCATCGAGCAGCGAGCGACCTTCCCAGTCGGCCGGCGGCGCGAGGCCCGCGATTTCGGCGAGCGTCGGCGCGATGTCCACCTGCTCGGCCAGCGCCTCGCTGCGCCGCCCGACGGTCTGGCCCGGCAGCTTCACGATCAGCGGGACACGAATGATCTCGTCGTACAGACCGGGTCCGGTGTGTGCCCCGTATCCGTGAGCGAAGCTCTCTCCGTGATCCGCGGTGACGATCACAACGGTGTCGGATCCGAGCAGGTCGAGCGCGCGTCCGAGGAACTGCCCGGCGTAATAGTCCACATAGGACACGGACTCGTCGTAGCGCGCTTCGAGGGTCTGCACGCGCGCGGCGGGAAGACGCGACTCGAGCCAAGCCCAGCTCGGCTGGGTGTGCGCCGCATCCCGCGCGAGCGGGGAGGCATCGAACCGGCCGAGCCACGGGGATGGCGCCGCATAAGGGGAATGCGGCGGGAACAGGTGCACCCATAGGAAGATCGGCTGGTCCCGGTCGACGGCGGCGAGCCATGCGAGTGCAGGATGGATCGCCAAGCGGGGATCGTATTCGAGGTTGCCGCGCGGGCCGCGCAGGATGTCGATGAGATGATCGATCTCCGCGACGGGCGGCACTTCGGCCGCGGCGCAGATGAACCTCAGATACCGCGAGAGGCCGTCGGTGCAGAGCGTGACATCGCCGATCCGGTCCGTGCGCGCAAATTGGAAGTAGGCGCCGAAGCCCTGCGCGGCGCCGCCGGCGTGTGCGTTCGTGGAGACGTAGCCGAGACGGTAGCCGTTCGCGGCGAGGAGCGCGGGGAGAGACGTGCGCCGCGTATCGTCGCGCGGCCAGACGGGCAGTTGCAGCGCCCGATGTGTCCACGGCCGGGTGCCGGTGAGAATCGATGCGATGCCGGGCGTCGTGAAATTGCCGTTCGCGTAGGCGCGATCGAACGTCGTCGCCTGCTGCGCAAAGGCCGCCAGGGCGGGCGTCGTCGGACGGCGCGCACCGTACAGCGACATGTGCTGCGCCGAGAGTGCATCGATCGTCAGCAGGAGGACGTTCGGGCGGCCGGCGGAGGGTGCAGCAGGTTGTGCGGCGGTTGCGTCAGACGGCGCTGGCGCCCCCGCCGCTCGTCCGCGGGCGGTCGCCGGCGCGACGCCGCCGGAGCTCGGGATCGCCGCGCCGCGCGCTGCGTCGTTCGGGGCGCCGCGGGCCGCGTCATGATGCCAGCCGAACACCGGCAGGCTCACGAGGGAGATCATGCCGAACGCGGCGCTGACCGCGGCCACCGGCGTGAGCGTCCGCACCGCTGACCGACCCCGCTCCGTGAGCGCGGCGAGCAGTCCCAGCACGGCGGCGAAGGCGATGGCCGCATCGGCAGGGATGTCGAGACCCCGGCCAAACGTCGCGAGCCACGCTCGTAGGCAGTAAACCCAAGCGTCGATTGCGATCGCAGCGGCGAGCGCGACGAGCGCAATGCGCAGCAGGCGAGCGAGGACGATGAACGGCGTGCGGCGCGTCGTCTCGAGCCCGGCGAGCACGAGCGCCAGAACGATCGAGAGGGGGAGGGCGACGACCACCGTGAGGGCGAGCCACGCGGTCGCATAGATCGGCAGCAGATCGATCGTCCGGAATTCGTAGAGGAACGGTTCCGTGTGCGTCGCGAAGGTGAGCGGCAGCGCGACCCCCAGCAACGCGAGGGCGGGCAGAGCGGCGACCCGCCAAGCGCGACCGGCGGTCGGAAAGCCGCTCAGCATGCCGGCACGGCGGAGCGTTATCCGCCGGCGCGCTCGCCGCGTTCAGAGCGCCCGCCGCGGACAGCCGTGACGACGACCGTCGCAAGCCGCGACCACGCGCGCGCGATCACGCGCCGCAGCGCCGCGAAGGCGGAGCCGATCGCGATGAGCAGCGGGAACAGGATCTGATACAGAGATCCGGCGGAGTTGGGATCGACGTACGCGAAAGCCGCCTTGAGCGGCACGCACGCGATCAGCGCGGCGAGGGCGAGGACACGAAGCGTGGCACGGGAGGTCATGAGAATTCGAACCGACGCGGATGCGCAAAGTTCCCTTCCGGGTCCCCGGGGGACAAGCCGACGATATACCGGTCGGGGCGCTACCGTAAAGCCGCCGTCTTCGAACCGAGCGCGCCACCCAGCGCACGATTCGACGCGGGACAAGCGCAATGCTTGACGCGCTCGAGGCTGGACGCGGCTTGACGCGCGCGAGTTCAGGGCGCGAGCTGTCTGGGGCTCAGCCGGCCGAGCGGGGACCGAAGCGCTGTCGTGCCACCGTGGCGAGCCGATCGAACGCGAGCGCGTGCTCGTCGTCCGGAGGACTCGCTCGGGAGCCCGGATGGACGGGCACCCGCATGAGAGCGCGCGTCAGCCGCCGCTCGAGCTGCGCGGGCTCGCGGGGGCCATCGAGTTGGAGGAAGCGCAGCACGTCCGCGAGCGTTTGGCGCGGCTGAGCCGTGAGCGCGGCGAAATCGACCCAGAGCAGGCGCTGGGGCGGCATTTCCGCCAGGCAGCGCTCGAGCGCGCCGCCGCAGGCGTGAAACATCCGCGACAGGAATCGTTCGAGCGCGCCCCCCGGCGGGTCCCACAGCGCGTAAGTGTCCATCATCGCGCGCCACATGCGCAGGTTCGACGCGAGCACCTCGCCGCTCTCGCGCCCGATCCACACGAAGCGGGCGCGCGGAAAGAGCGACTGCAGCAGCGGTAGTCGGAACGTGTGGCCGGGTGATTTGAGCAGCAGGCGCGATCCCGGTGAGGCCGCGGCGATGCCGCGGAGGAACGCCTGCCAGCGCGGAAGCGTGGTGGCCGGCGCCGTGGCCGCCGGCGCGGCAGCGACCGCCGTGGTGGCAAGCTCCGCGCATTCATCGAGCCGGCGGGGATCGATGAATCCTCGGTACGCGGAGGGCTCGCCGAGCAGCAGCAGCGCGAGCTCGTCCTCTTGCGGACCGAAGGTTTCGATGCGGCCTGCGTCCATCGGCCGCTCCGCCGCCGCCTGCTGCCGCGGCGGCCCGGACAGGAAACAGGTGGAGGGATGGAAGCACTGCCAGGTTCGCGGCGTCAGCCAATCCGTCGCCGCCGCGATCAGCTCATGGAGCACGGTCGTTCCCGAGCGCCAGAAGCCGAGCACGAAGACGGGATCGTCGGGCGGCGGGAGCGCATCGAGGCGGCGCGACGCCGTGCGCCAGTTCTGCTCAAACCAATAGGCGTGCCAAGCAAGGCGCAGCGCGTGCGCCGCGACGCGCCGCTCGGGGCGCCCTCCGGCGCGGGTCCAGTCGGCGAGCGGCCGGCCCCCGTAGAGCGGCCGGGGCGGCCGGCGCCCACTCACTTCAGCTCTCCCCCTCCTGCGGGAAGCTCATGCCGACCGTATTGAATCCGGCATCGACGTACAGGATCTCGCCCGTGATGCCGGCCGCGAGATCGGAGCAGAGGAACGCGGCGGCGTTGCCCACGTCTTCGAGGGTGACGTTGCGGCGCAGGGGGGCGATCTTCTCGACCTGCCCGAGCATGCGGCGAAAGCCCGCCACTCCGGCCGCGGCGAGCGTCTTCACCGGTCCCGCGGAGATGGCGTTCGCGCGGATGCCGAGCGGCCCCAGGTCGGCCGCGAGGAAGCGTACGTTCGCTTCGAGGCTCGCCTTGGCGAGACCCATCACGTTGTAGCTCGGGATCGAGCGCACGGCGCCGAGATACGTGAGGGTGAGCAGGGCACCGGCGCGCCCCTGCATGAGCGGCCGAGCCGCTCGCGCGAGCGCCGTGAAGCTGTAGCTCGAAATATCGTGCGCCGTGCGGAACGCCTCGCGCGAGGTGTTCTCGACGAAGCTGCCCGCCAACGCTTCGCGCGGTGCGTACGCTACGGCGTGCACGACGATGTCGAGGTGGCTCCACTCGTCCCTCAACTGGTCGAATGCCCGGGTGATGTCTGAGTCGACAGCGACATCGAGCGGCAGGACGAGCCGCGAGCCGACGGATTCGGCGAGCGGGCGCACGCGCTCGGCCAGGCGTTCGTTCTGGTAGGAGAAGGCGAGCTCGGCGCCTTCCCGATGCATCGCCTGAGCGATGCCCCATGCGATGGAACGGTCGGTGGCGACGCCTACGATGAGCGCGCGCTTGCCGGCGAGAAACCCCATGGAGCACCCCTCAAGCGGATCGAAAGGGCGCTCAGTATCGCAAATCGGCGCGGCCAGGCGTGCGGCTCAGCGGCTCGCGATGCGGATCCGCAGGCGCTGTCCCGGGAGGAGGGCGGTGTGCGACAGGCCATTCCAGCGAACGATCTCCGCGACGGTCACCTGGAAGAGGCGGGATATCCGGTAGAGCGTGTCCCCTGCGCGCACGACGTATGTCACGAGACGGCCCGGGTGATGATGGCGGCTCGAGGACGGTGTCGCATCGTCCGACTCGAGGGCCGCCGACCGCGGGGGACCCGACGTGAGCCTCAATTGCTGGCCCGCCCGCAGCGGGTCGCCGAGCTGCATGCCGTTGATCATCGCGAGCGTGCGCGGATTCATCCCGTGGCGGCGCGCGATGGCCCACAGCGAATCGCCGCGGTGAACGATGACCCGCACCCGCGGCTGCGGCACCCGGCGCTCGCGCGCGTCCACGAGGGCGGCGGCGCGCAGGACCGGCGCGGGCAGCTCCGTGACATCGGACGGCACCCGCAAGTCGGTGCCGACGACGACCGGTCCGCGCGGCAGCGCGTTCAGCTCGCGGATCACGTCCGGCCGGGTGCTGAAGCGCCGGGCGATGCGCGCCATGGTATCGCCCGGCCGGACGATGTAATGCTTCACGCGCATCCGCTCATCCGGCGTGAGCTGGGCCAGGTTCGCGAGGAACACCGGCGCGGCCTCGGTGGGCAGCAGCAGGAAATACGGTCCGGACGGATCGGTGGCCCAGCGGTGGAAGGCGGGATTGAGCTCGTAGACCACCTCGGGCGAGACGCCGGCGATCTCGGCGGCGACTCGCAGATCGATCTGCCCGCCCGTGTCGACCCGAGTGAAGTACGGGCGGTTCGGGATGCCCGAGAAGGTGAAGCCGTACGCCTCGGGAGTCTTGACGAGACGCTTCATCGCGAGCAGCTGGGGCACGTACGCGCGCGTCTCCGCGGGCAGGCGCAGGTCCCAGAAGTCGGTCGGCAGTCCCGCGGCCTGATTCGCGGCGACCGCGCGCTCGACCAGCATCTCGCCGCAGTTGTAGGCGGCGATCGCGAGCAGCCAGTCGCCATGGAATTCCTCGTGGAGCGATTGCAGATAGTCGAGCGCGGCACGCGTCGACTCGATCACATCGCGCCGGCCGTCGTACCACCAGTTCTGCTTGAGGCCGAAGCGGCTCGCCGTGCCGGACATGAACTGCCACAGGCCGAGCGCGTGGGTGCGGGAGAGCGCATACGGCTGATAGGCGCTCTCGATGACCGGCAGCAGAGCGAGCTCGAGCGGCATGTGGCGCGCCTCGAGCTGCGTGACGATGTGGTAGAGGTAGAGCTCGGCGCGCGCGAACGAGCGCTGGACGAAGTCGGGGTTCTCGGTGAACCAGGTGAGTTGCTGAGCGACCGCGGGGCGCTCGACCTCTGGGAGCGCAAAGCCCGCGCGCATGCGATCGAAGAGATCGGCGTAAGCCGCTGGGTCGATGGTTGCGACCGGCTCGGGCTTCTCGGCAGATGGCGCATTGCCGGCGGAGGACTCGGCGGACGACACGTTGTCCGCGGGCGCGCCACCGGTCGACACAGTCGAGCTCGCGGTCTGTCCGGCCTCGGCCGGCGAGACAGTCACCGTGACCGCGGGTCGCGACTCCCGCACGAGGGGGGCATGGGCACAACCCGCGAGCGCGGCGAGCGCTGCGACTAGGGGGCCGGAAAGCGTCCGCCGCAGAGAGATCGTCATCTTCAGATCCGCACCCTCGATCGTCGAGACAAGCAAAAAAAACCCAGGGCCTCCCGCGCGAGGCGGGTCCGGTACTGCAACGTTACGGGCTTGAGGGGAGGAATGTACCCGGTAAGTTCACAGAATTGCTACTGGGACAGGGCCCCTGCGGCACGGCGAGGCGCCGTCGGGCCGGCGAGCCGACTGCGGCACGGCGAGCGCGGCGCGGTAAGATGCGTGCCATGGCGATCGAAACGGTCCATCCCCGCGCCACGTTCGACCGGCACGTCGCGCTGCGCACTTGGTGGCGCAGCAGCCTCGGGCGAGCACTCGTCGCCGCCGAATCCGAGCTGCTCGGAGAGGCGCTCGAGGATGTGTTCGGCTGGGAGTTCGTGCAGATCGGCGCCTGGGGCGTCGAGCGCGAGCTGCTCGCTGGCGCGCGGACGCGCCGGCAGGTGATCGTCGCGCCGAGCACGCTCGCCGAAGGGGCGGACATCATCGCGCGTCCCTCGCAGCTGCCGGTGCTCGGCGACTCGGTGGATGCGGTGCTCCTGCCCCACACGCTGGAATTCGCGGCGGACCCCTATGCGATCGTGCGCGAGGCCGATCGGGTACTCACCGGAGAGGGACAGCTCATCGTGCTCGGGTTCTGTCCGCTGAGCCTATGGGGCTTGAGAGCGCGCAGCGCGCGCACCGGATTTCCGCCCGGCATGCGGCGGCTGCTCTCGGAGCGGCGCGTCCGCGAATGGCTCGTCCTGCTCGGCTACGAGGTGGTCGCGGCGCGCCGGTATTTGTACCGCAGCCCGTGGCGGAGAGCGCCCGAAGCGAGCGAGGGCAGCGCGCGGCTCCTGCGCCGCGGCATCCTCAATCCGCTTCCGGCCGGCGCCTATCTGCTCAAGGCGCGCAAGCGCGTGTACACGCTCACTCCGGTGCGCCCGCGATTCCGCGAGAAGCCGGCAGTCCTCGGCGGGCTCGTCAAGCCGACGACCCGCCAGCCGACGCGGCAGGCGCTGCGATAGGCGCCGCGAGCGTGTCCGCGCCTTCGCGTCCCGACGGACGCTCGGAGCCGCGCCGCGGGCGCGAATCGAGTCACACTCGCGATCCGAGCGGTGCTCGCGATTCGAGCGGCGCCCGCGAGCCGCGCCGCGCCGCGGTCGTCGAGATCTACACGGACGGCGCCTGCCGCGGCAATCCGGGGCCTGGGGGCTGGGCGGCCCTGCTCGCCTATGACGGGCGGGAGAGGGAAATCGTGGGGGCCGAGGCGATCACGACGAACAATCGCATGGAGCTCACGGCCGTCATCCGCGCGCTCGAAGCGCTGAAGCGGCCCGTCGCCGTGCGCCTCTACACGGACTCGGAATACGTCCGCCGCGGCGTGACGGAGTGGCTGCCGCGATGGAAGGCGCGCGGCTGGCGCACCGCGGACCGGCAGCCGGTCAAGAACCAGGATCTTTGGGAGGAGGTCGATCGGCTCGCAGCACGCCATCGGGTGGAGTGGCGCTGGGTGCCGGGGCATGCGGGCGTCGCCGGCAACGAGCGAGTGGATCGGCTCGCCAATCAGGCGATCGATGCGCTCACCGGGTAGAATCCGCCCTCCATGCGGCAGATCGTCCTCGACACCGAGACCACGGGTCTCGAACCGGCCCTCGGACATCGGATCATCGAGATCGGGTGCGTCGAGCTCGTCAATCGCCGCGTGACCGGCCGGCGCTTCCATCGCTATCTGAATCCGGAGCGCGACATCGACGAGGGCGCGCTCGCGGTGCACGGTCTCACGCGCGCGGAGCTCGAACGCGAGCCGCGCTTCGCCGACATCGCGGAGGAGCTGGTCGAGTTCATCCGGGGCGCCGAGCTCATCATCCACAACGCTGCGTTCGACGTGGCCTTCCTCGACATGGAGCTCGCGCGGCTGCCCGCGCCGGCCGGGCAGGCGCTGACGATCGCCTCGCTCTGCCAGGTGCTCGACTCGCTCGCGCTCGCGCGCGAGCTGCATCCCGGCCAGCGCAACAACCTCGACGCGCTCTGCAAGCGCTACAACGTCGACAACTCGCGCCGCGAGCTGCACGGCGCGCTTCTCGATGCGCAACTCCTCGCCGAGGTCTATCTCGCGATGACCGGCGGCCAGGGTGCGCTCGCGCTCGGAGAAGCGGCGGGCACTGCGCGCGCCGCCGAGGCGCGGACGGTCCGCGCGCTGGTGCGTCCGCCTGCGCCGCTGCGGGTGATCGCCGCCACCCCGGAGGAGCAGCGCGCGCACGAGGCCTTCCTCGAGCTCATTGCGAAGAAGTCCGGCGGCCGATGCGTGTGGAGGACGATCGAGGCCGCGACCGGTGCCTCAGGGCTTGGCATTGGGACCTCGTCCGGCGCTGCGCCGACCGCGATGGCCCGGCCAGCCGCTGCGACCTCGCCGGGCGCCGCGACCTTGCCCGGCGCCACGATCCTGCCGACCGCTGCGACTCTGCCGGCCGAGCGGGCATGAAGGTCCTCGTCACCGGCGCGGCCGGATTCATCGGGTTCCATACGGCGAGGCGGCTGCTCGCGCGCGGCGACGAGGTCGTCGGCCTCGACAACCTCAATCCCTACTACGACGTGACGCTGAAGCAGGCGCGGCTCGCGCAGCTCGTCGAAGCGCCGCGCTTCCGGTTCGTGCAGATCGACCTCGCCGATCAGGCGGCGATGGCCAGCCTCTTTCGGCGCGAGGGCTTCCAGCGGGTGGTGCACCTGGCGGCGCAGGCGGGCGTGCGCCATTCGCTCGAGGATCCTCACGCCTACGTGACGAGCAACGTGAGCGGGACGTTGAACGTGCTCGAGGGCTGTCGGCACCACGGCATCGAGCACCTGGTCTACGCCTCGACGAGCTCGGTGTACGGGGCGAACACCAACATGCCCTTCTCCGTGCACCGCACGGCCGATCATCCCCTCTCGCTCTACGCGGCGACGAAGCGCGCGAACGAGCTGATGGCGCACAACTACTCGGCGCTCTTCCGGATCCCGACGACGGGACTCAGGTTCTTCACCGTCTACGGTCCCTGGGGCCGGCCCGACATGGCGCTCTTTCTCTTCACGCGCAACATCCTGGAGGGCAAGCCGATCGACGTCTTCAACCACGGACATCATCGCCGGGACTTCACGTATGTCGACGACATCGTCGAGGGCGTCGTGAGGGCGCTCGACCGTCCCGCGCAGCCAGACCCGAGCTGGAACAGCAATGATCCCGACCCGGCGACGAGCCGCGCGCCCTTCCGCGTCTACAACATCGGCAACAACCAGCCGGTCGAGCTGATGCGATACATCGAGGTGCTCGAGGAGTGCCTCGGCCGCAAGGCGGAGAAGAACTTCCTGCCGATGCAGCCCGGGGATGTGCCGGAGACCTTCGCGGACATCACCGACCTCGTCGCGGATGTCGGCTATCGGCCGGCTACGCCCGTGGAAGTCGGCGTGCGCCGGTTCGTCGAGTGGTACTGCGAGTATTACGGGCAGCGGCGCTGACCGGCTAGAATCTCGCCCCTTCAATCTCGCCCCTCTTCGATAACAGGACCTCTCATGGCGCGCGCGGAGCCGCGGCGGCAAACGAGAATGGACGTGCCGCTGCTCGACCTGAAGCCCCAGTATCAGTCGCTCCGGGAGGAGATCACGGCGGCCATTGAGCGCGTATGTGACGCTCAGGCGTTCATCCTGGGACCCGAGGTGAAAGCGCTCGAACAGCGCGCTTCTGCCTACTGCGGATGCCGGCACGGCATCGGCGTCTCCTCCGGCACCGACGCACTCCTCGTCGCGCTCATGGCGCTCGAGATCGGGCCGGGTGATGAGGTCATCACGAGCCCGTACACCTTCTTCGCGACCGGCGGCACGATCGCGCGGGCGGGCGCACGGCCGTTCTTCTGCGACATCGATCCCGACACGTTCAACCTCGATCCCGAGGCCGTGCGCGCAGCGATCGAGGCGCGCTGCGAGTCGAAGAACGGCGCGCTTCGCAATCGCGCCACCGGGGGACGGGTGAAGGCGCTGATCCCCGTGCATCTCTATGGGCAGATGGCCGAGATGGGCGCGCTCGCAGAGATCGGTAGAGAGCACTCGCTGCGCATCATCGAGGATGCGGCGCAGGCGATGGGCGCGGAGGCGCCGGCGATCGGGGCGCAGGCGGTCGGTGCCGAGGCGCGGGCCATCGGGGCAGAGGTGGTCGCGGCGCAGGCGGTCGGTGCGGGGGACCAGTCCCGCCGGCGCGCCGGCTCGATCGGGGACGTGGGCTGCCTCTCGTTCTTTCCGACGAAGAATCTCGGCGCGTTCGGCGATGCCGGCATGTGCGTCACGAACGATGCACGGCTCGCCGAGCGCATCGAAGTCCTGCGCGTGCACGGGGGCAAGCCCAAGTACCATCACGCCTTCATCGGCGGCAACTTCCGGCTCGATGAGCTGCAGGCCGCCGTGCTCAACGTGAAGCTCCCGCACCTCGATGAGTGGACGGCCGCCCGGCAGCGCAACGCCGCTTTCTACGATGGCGCGTTCGCAGCCGCGGGGCTCGGCGAGCAGCTTCGCACGCCAGCGCCTGCGCGCCGCGGCGCGCGGCACATCTACAACCAGTACGTGGTGCGCGCGCGTGATCGGGACGCGCTGAAGGCGCATCTCACTGAACGAGGCATCGGCACCGAAATCTACTACCCGGTGCCGCTTCACTTGCAGCAGTGCTTCGCGTACCTCGAGCACCGGCCGGGGGACTTCCCGCAGGCGGAGCGCGCCGCGCGCGAGACGCTGGCGCTGCCGATCTATCCGGAGCTCACCGAGCGGCAGCTCGAGTACGTGGTGGACACGATCGCGGACTTCTACGGGAGGCGGTCTTGAGCGCGGCTTTGAACGGAGGAGTCATGACGGCAGTCACGAGCGGAGTCATCAACGGAGACCGCCGATGACGGCCTTCACACCCGGACCTCGAACAGCCGTCTGGGCCGACCTCGAGCAGGAAGCGGCACGCCTCGCGTCGGTCCCGACCATGGAGCTGTTCACGCGCGATCCCGACCGCTTCGGGAATTTCTCGCGCGAGGCGGCGGGGCTGCTCTATGACTTCTCGCGCCAGCGGCTCGATGCCGGCGCGCTCGGCAAGCTGGTGCGCCTCGCGGAGCTCGTCGGCCTGAAAGACCGGATCGAGGCCATGTGGCGCGGCGATCACATCAACTCCACGGAGGATCGCGCGGTCCTGCACGTCGCGCTGCGCCAGCCGCCGGGCTCCCGAGTCGGTGGAGCGGACGTCGAGCGCGAGGTGCTGGCGGAGCGGGAACGCATGCTCGCGTTCGCGGAGGGTGTCCGCAGCGGGGCGATCCGCGGGAGCGCGGGTCAGCCGTTCTCGCTGGTGGTGAACATCGGCATCGGCGGATCGGATCTGGGACCGGCGATGGCCGTCGAGGCGCTGCACGAATTCGTGCGAGGCGGGCCACGCACCGCGTTCGTCTCGAACATCGATGGCTGCCGCCTTGCCGATGTGCTCGCGGACGCCGATCCCGCGCGGACGCTGTTCATCGTCTCCTCCAAGACCTTCACCACGCTCGAGACTCTGACGAACGCACGCACCGCCCGCGCCTGGCTCGCCGGGAAGCTCGGCGAGGCCGCCGTGCGCGAGCACTTCGCGGCGGTGTCGGTGAACCATCAGGCGATGAACGCTTTCGGCGTGCATCCCGATTACCGGTTCCAGATGTGGGACTGGGTGGGCGGCCGGTACTCGGTCTGGTCGTCGATCGGTGTGTCGCTTGCCATCGCCATCGGCCGCGAGCACTTCGAGGCGTTCCTCGCGGGCGGGCACGAGGTGGACGAGCACTTCCGGGGGGCGCCCTGGATGCAGAATCTGCCCGCTCTCATGGGGCTCATCGGCGTCTGGAACATCGACTTCCTCGAGCTGCCGACGCTGGCGATCCTGCCCTATGACGATCGGCTGCGCCGCTTCCCCGCTTACCTGCAGCAGCTCGAGATGGAGAGCAACGGCAAGTCCGTCCTGCTCGACGGCCGGCCTGCCGACTGTGGGACTGCGGCCGTCATCTGGGGCGAGCCCGGCAACAACGCGCAGCACTCTTTCTTCCAACTGCTGCACCAGGGCACGCCGCGCGCGGCGCTCGATTTCCTGCTCCCGGTGCGCTCCTCGTGCGGCAACCAGCCGCAGCAGGACCTCGCGATCGCGAGTTGCCTCGCGCAGGCTGAGGCGTTCATGACGGGCCAGCCGGCCGAGACGGTGCGGCGGGACCTCGAGCAGCAGCGCCTGCCGGCCGAGCGCATCGCAGCGCTCGTCCCGCACAAGGTGCATCCGGGCAGCCGCCCGAGCTCGATCGTCCTCTTCCGGCGTCTCGATCCGACGACACTCGGCCGCCTGATCGCGCTCTATGAGCACAAGGTCTTCACACAGAGCGTCGTGTGGGGGAACAATGCGTTCGATCAATGGGGCGTCGAGCTGGGCAAGAGATTGACCGAGACGATCGTGCCGCTCGTGAACGATCCGGCAGCCGCCGCGCAGGCGGCGGTGTCCTTGCGGGGAGTGCTCCGCAGAATCTCGGCATGGCGCGGATAGGCGGCGCACGCCTCGCAGCCCAAGCGCGCTGCGGCGCCAGAACTGACCTCGACCGGGGAGTCTGATGATCTCGATGGGACGCGCATTCCGGCTCGCACTGTGTGCGATGGTCGTCGCGCTCGTGTGCGTGGCGGGGGCCCGCGCGCAGCAGGGTTCTTCCGCGACGGACGTGATGCAGGTCTTCCGCTCGATGTCCCCCGAGCAGCAGCAGCAGATCCTGCAACAGCTCGGCGTGAGCGGGGCGGGCGCGGCCCTCGGCCTGCCGCGCACCACGACGACCGGGCTCAGCACGCAGGCGGCGGAGCTCCAGGACCTCGAGGCTCAGCGCCAGCGCCTCGAGCGGCAGCGCGAGGAGCTGCTCGAGCAGCGGCTCCCCTATCTGCATCCCGAGGATTGGGTGGTGGTGGAGGTGAGCACCTATCCGCTCCTGCCCCGGCCGACCGAGACGACTCAGGCGCTGTACCGTGCGCTCACCAGCGGCACGGCGGGAATGCAGGGGCTTACGGGGGCGACGGGACAGGGACAGCTCTCTCAGCAGCTCACACCGGAACAGCTTCAACAGCTGCAGCAGTCGCTTCAGCAGCAGGGCGCGCTCGGGCAGCAGTACCCTTCTCCCTACGGCACCTACAACCCCTACGACCCTTACGCGCAGCCGGGCCAGCCCGGCGGTCCGTACGGGCAGGTCCCGGGACAGCCGGGGCAGGCGCAGCAGCCCTGCCTGCCGGGCCAGGATCAGAGTCCGCTCGCCGGGCAGGTCTGCCAGCCGGCGTTCCCGCAAGGCTGGCAGAACGGTCCGCCGAATCTCTTGAAGCCGCCCGATCCACAGGTGCTCGCCCAGCTCGCGGCGCTCATCCGCTCGAAGAACCCGTATCAGCTGACGCGCAACGGCGTCCTCGTCCTGCCGGGATTCGCCGGAATCCCCCTTGCGGGCTTGAACGAGACGCAAGCGACTCTGAGGCTCGAGGTGGAGCCGGCGCTGCGCGGGCTTTACTTCCGCGTCACGAAGCTGCCGCTCACGAAGACCGGCATCGAGGGCCTGAAGCCCTTCGGCTACGAGCTGTTCGACAATCCTCCTTCCACCTTTGCGCCTGTCACGAACGTGCCCGTCCCCGCGGACTATGTCATCGGGCCGGGAGATCAGCTCGAAGTGCAGCTCTACGGGAATCAGAACCGCACCTTTACGCTCGAGGTGGGGCGCAATGGCCAGGTGAACTTCCCCGAGCTCGGGCCGATCAGCGTGGGCGGCGAGCGCTACATCGATGCAAAGGAACAGCTCGAGCAGCGCGTCGCGCGCCAGATGATCGGCGTGAAGGCGAGCGTGTCGATGGGCGAGACGCGGGCGATCCGGGTGTTCGTCGTCGGCGAGGCGCAGGAGCCCGGCTCCTACGCCGTGAGCGGCCTCGCGACGATCACCTCGGCGCTCTATGCCGCGGGCGGCATCAAACGCTCGGGATCGCTGCGGGACATCGAGCTCAAGCGCGACGGCAGGCTCGTGCGGCGCTTCGATCTGTACGACATGCTCATCCGGGGCGATACCACCGATGATGCGCGCCTGCTGCCGGGAGATGTGATCCTCATACCGCCCGTCGGCGCCACGGTGAGCGTTGACGGTGAGGTGCGGCGACCCGCCATCTACGAGGTCAAGGGTGCGGCCACAGTGAACGATCTCTTACAGCTTGCTGGAGGCCTCACCCCCGACGCCGAATCGAACGTCGCCTGGCTCACGCGGATCGACCCTGAGCTTCAGCGCATCGTACTCAAGGTGGATCTCTCCTCACCCGCCGGTCGCTCCTTGACACTGCGGAACGGCGATGTCCTGCGTGTCGAGCGGCTGCGGCCCACACTCGATTCCGGCGTGGTGCTGGAGGGGCACCTGTACAATCCGGGCACGGTCGCCTATCACGCCGGCATGCGGCTCACCGACGTGATTCGTTCCGTGGATGACCTCGAGCCCAACGCCGACCTGCACTATGTGCTGGTGCGCCGGGAGCTGCCGCCCGACCGGCGGATCACGGCGTTCTCGGTCGATCTCGGCGCGGCGCTCCTGCATCCCGGCACGGGGTCGGACATTCCGCTCATGCCGCGGGATCGAGTGATCGTGTTCGATCTCTCCTCCGGGCGCGACCGCGTCATCCAGCCGCTCCTCGAGGAGCTGCGGCTCGAGTCGCGCTTCGATCAGCCGGAGCAAGTGGTGAGGGTGCAGGGCCGCGTGAAGGTGCCGGGCGAGTATCCGCTCGAGCCGCGCATGCACGTGAGCGATCTGCTCAGGGCCGGGGGAGGCCTCGCCGATTCGGCGTACGGCGGTGAAGCCGAGCTCGCGCGCTACCGGGTGGTGAAGGGCCAGGAGCGCCAGACGCAGCTCATTCCCATCGACCTCGCTGCGGTTCTGCGAGGCGATCCCAAGGCCGATATCGAGTTGCAGCCCTTCGACAGCCTCTCGATCAAACAGCTGTCGCTGTGGGGCGACCAGCAGCAGGTGACGCTCATCGGCCAAGTGCGCTTCCCGGGCGTCTATACGATCCAGGAGGGTGAGACGCTGCGATCGGTGCTCGCCCGCGCCGGCGGGCTGACGGAGTACGCCTTCCCCCAGGGCAGCGTCTTCACCCGGGTCGAGCTCAAGCAGCGTGAGCAGGAGCAGATCGACATGCTCACCCAGCGCACGCAGGCGGACATCACGGCGATGGCGCTGCAGGCGACCGCCGCCGGGACGGTCAACGGGCAGGGCGGCTCGGCCGGGACGAATGCCCTGGCGGTGGGGCAGAGCCTGCTGACCCAGCTCAAGGCCGCTCGCGCCGTGGGGCGTCTCGTGATCGATCTGCCGGACCTGATGCACGAGCAGATCGGCGGACCGCACGACGTGATCCTGCGCAACGGAGATGTCCTCATGGTGCCGAAGTTCGAGCAGGAGGTGACGGTGATCGGCGAGGTGCAGAGCTCCACCGCGCACCTGTACCAGCCGAACCTCACGCGAGACGACTACATCAATCTGAGCGGCGGCATGACCCGCCGCGCCGATGTGCGTAAGATCTACATCGTGCGCGCGGACGGCAGCGTCGTCGCACCGCAGGGCAGCTACTGGTTCTTCCGATCAGGTTCGGAGAGCGAGGTCATCCATCCTGGCGATACGATCGTGGTGCCGCTCAACACGCAGAAGCTGCCGCCGCTGCCGGAGTGGCAGGCGATCACGGGCATCATCTACAACCTGGCGGTGGGGCTGGCGGCGGTGCACGCGGTGGGGGTGTTCTGATGTTCGAGGATGCGGCAGTCGCGACGCACCGGTGCTCGCGCTCGATGTGCTCCGCATCAGCGTGATTCCCATGCGGAGGTACGCCGTTCCGCTCTTCCTCGCCAATATCGTGTCGATCGCCACGGTCGGCATCGCCTACGTGATCTACTCGCGGTTGCTCTCCGCCAGAGAGTTCGGCATCTATTCCGCGGCGCTTGCGGTTGGCAACCTCGGGATGCTCGTGCTCGACGGCGGCGTGAAGGTGAGCATCATCAAGCGCCCGACGCCCCCGACCGAGGGAGAGGAGCGCGCTCTGCTCAATCTGATGCTCTGTGTCTCGGTCGTGCTACTGTTCGGGCTCATCGCGTTGCGGGGACTGCTCGTCCATTTCTACCCCGTGCTTGCGGCGCAGGCGGAATTCGTGATGAGCTTTACCGGCGTCTATCTGCTCACCTATCCCTGGATCGGGCTTTCGACCGCGCAGCTCGAGCGTCGCCTCGAATACTCGCGCCTCGCCCGGATCGAGAGCATCGGGCTCGTCATCGAGCGTGCCACTCCTGCTGTCCTGCTGTACTTCAGCGGCGCGGGCATGTATGCCTTCGTTTGGGGGCTCGCGCTCGGCCGTCTTCTGCGGGTGATCGCGCTCGCGCACTCTCACTCGATCATGATAGGGCGCTGTCCTGAGGGCTCCTACCGGTCAGCCGCGCAGCTCATCAAGGAAGGAGCGTGGTATCAGCTCGCCGTAGCATCGTCTCTCGTCCGCGACAACCTGCACCTCATCCTTGTCGGGCCTTTCTATGGCGCGGCTTGGGTCGGCTATTACGCCTGGGGACTGCAGCTTTGTACTCTCGCTTCGCAAATGTTCGTCCAAATCTCGGCGCGCATATCGATTCCGATCGCGGCGCAGCGGCCGGAGTTCCAGGATCGATGGCAATCGGTCATTCGCCAGGTCGGGCTGCTGACCGCCATCACCGCCCCCGTTCTGGCGGCCGCGATCGTTGCGGCACCCTCTGCGGATCACCATCTGTTCGCGGACAAGTGGCAGCCGGCGCTCGCCTTGCTGCCGTATCTCTTCCTTCGCATGCTGCCCGGAGCGGCGAGCGCGCCGCTCAGCGCGGTGGTTCTCGTCGAGCGGGGTGCCCGTAGCTACGCGGTTGCAGCATGGCAATGGACCCTGCTCGAGCTCGGGGGTGGCGCGGCGGCGGTGTGGCTCTGGGGCCCGCGAGGGCTCGCAGTCTCCTACGCCGCTGCGGCTTGGTTCGGCAACTACTTCCTCATTCGAGCGCTCGAGCGGCGGTCGCGCCGACTATTCTCGGCGATTGCGTCTGCCATCTTCGCGAGACCGGCACTGTGGGCGTCCTTGCTCCTCGCCACCCCGTGCGTGCTCGCCGAGACGCCTGGCCATCGATGGCTGTCCAATGCCAGCCTCGCATGGACGCTCGTCTTCGCCGCGACACTCGTTGCGTGCTTCTACGCGGTCGATTCCGGATTGCGCTCCACGTTGCTCGGAAGGGGAAATTAGCCTTGATCCGACAAAAAATTCAGGCCGCGCAGGGTAGTGTCTCCTCGATTCGGCTGTAGTGTCGCTCGGTGGCGGCGTTACTGGTTAGGCGGAGCAGTGACCTGCCGCCGGGTCGCACGAGGGCCGCGGCGCGGTGGAAGAACGTAAAGCGCAACGTTTGGATCGTCTGCAATGCCGGCAGCACCGTGTGCTTGCGAGATCGGCGACGACGTTCGGCACCGGTTTCGATCTGGAAGTTCGTCAGCAGGTTGTGCGTGAGGATCACCAGCTGCTGCCAGGCGCTATTGGCGGCGTAGGCCATGGTCGGGACGGTATGGAAGGCAAGTCCGCTCTTGAGCTGCCCGATGGTCTTCTCGTGATTGCCGCGGCCGGCCATGAAGTACCAGAGATTGCTGAGTGTGAAGCCCAGGTTGCTCGTGATCGCCGAGTACTCGTAGTGCCCGTCATTGGGATCGAAGAGATCGAGCTGGTAGTTCTTCGCCGCCCGGTGTGCGACCTTGCGCCGATAGATCGCCACCCAGACCGGCTCTCCCCAGGGTGTCGCAACCGCTGGCACGACGAACCCGGCGATGTCGCTCGCCACTTGAGTCCAGCTCTTGCGGCCTCGGATGTACTGCTGCAGGTCCAACCACTCGTAGAAGGGAACCTTGATCGCGTATCCGGCCCTGCGGGAGTGCATCCAGGTGAGCAAATCCTGGCGGAAAAAAGGCTCCATCCATGCGAAAGCGGATCTGCACGGAGCGCGGGGCGAAGCTCAGCAGCTGTCCCCACAGCTCGCGCAGGAAAGTGAGCGAAGCCTTCCCATCATGCACGTTACCGGAGCGGTTCTTCACCCGCAGCACATGAGTGGTCTCGGCCAGATGCGCCATGATCGGGTAGTAGCTCGGCACCTTGCGGTGGTGGGGGTTGTAGCCGCGCCGGGCACGCTCGACCTGAAGACCGGTCGAGACGACCACCCCATCCACATCCACCGTCACCGTACGCAGCTCAAGCGAGGGCAACAGCTGAGCGATGACCGCCGTGTTGAGCGCCTGCAGCCGCTCCACGGTCTTCATCGTGAACTGCCTGAGCCGGCGGCTCACGGTGCGTGTGGCGGGCAGCACTCGCAAGCCGCAGAACCGTGGCATCAGGGGATCGTCGGCCACGTAGCCGATGTGCTCCAGGCGTCGCCCGCCCACTACGAGCAGCCCGATGAGCAGCCGGAGCATCGCTCGAACGCCAAAGTCCCCGCCGAGGCGGCTTCCCTGGAAGCACCGACGGATCATTCCGTCGAGGTCCATCCGGCGCAGATATCGCTGCAACAACTCAAGCCCGGCGTAGGAGGTCAGCTTCACTTCGCCGAATTCCACAGTAAGATTTCCGTTGACACGGGCATGCAATTCGGTGTTTCTTCGTCTCACTTTCGATGGCCTTTCGTTTGTGGAAGAAAGTTCGGTTGGCACCTTCTTTCAACCACAACGAAAGGCCATTTTCAATCAGCTACGCCTTTCTCCGCGGAAAAAATTGTCGGATCAAGGTTAACTTCTGCTTTGCCGAGACAGCGCCGTCGACTGGGCGAAAGTACTGTTCGCCGAATCACATCCGCAGGCGACGCGTCGTCGACTCGAGCGTGAGCCGTTCTGCAGTGCGCTCACGGCCGACTATGTGTACGCGCGGCTCGTGTAGGAGCGGACGTGTCGGCCTTGGGAATCATTGTCCGCGAACCAGAAGCCCGGTGTAGAAGTACCGGCAAACCCGCTGAAGATGATCTCGGGTGCCCAAGGGCAGCGCTTCGGTGCGCCTGTCTGAGGGCGCCCTCCGGATCGAGGCATAAGGAGACCGCCTCGCGCACCCTGCCCGATCCGGTACACCCAGATGTCAAGGAGCCGTCCTGATGCGCTCCGGGGACGGCGGTGCGTGTCAAGGTAGTTGTCGCCTGTCTCATGCAGCGGACCGAGTTTTATGAAGGCTCTCGGTCGCCGCCCTGATCACTGCGTCGCGCTCCGGATT
>Ga0209061_1000494_pt1 | contig 98471 bp, 76 predicted proteins | sample Coa_R1_10_FD_187157 | JGI IMG/M metagenome (GOLD analysis project Ga0209061, IMG submission 187157) | Surface soil microbial communities from Centralia Pennsylvania, which are recovering from an underground coalmine fire - Coalmine... | ecosystem: Environmental > Terrestrial > Soil >...
GGTGTTTGCTGAAACGGCTGCGGTAGCGCGGAAGCACCGCTTGGGAGACTTGCAGGGCGATCCGAGCGAAGGGCAGGAGTCCGACTTCGGCCATCGCACCTCCTGCCTCGATAGCAAACAACAGTTTCGAACGGTCGGATATCTCCAATTTTCATTGGTGTAGTGAGGATGTCAACAGAGCCAGCGCATCTCTACATGCGGCGGATGCCATCAGAAAACTCCAGGCCCTTGTCGAGGGCGTCCGCAAGGAAATTGAGCCTGCATGGGAGCGTGAGTTTGGCAAGAACAACGAGGGTGGAAGGAAGGTTCACTTGGGCTTGGAGACGGGCAACTTGCCGTATTGGTGGTTCCGCCCCCGGGACTGGGTGACGCCGGGGAGACGACTGTATCTTTCGATTGGTGTGTGGGCTGAGAATGACAGGCCGTACTTTTATGTGGCACTGGGCACCGGGCAGAAGAAATTTGGCAGGCAGTTGGAGATCTGGCCAAAGTTCAGAAATCTGTACCAAGGCAGCGGCTGGAAGTCCTATGACGACGCTACTACGGGCGAGCACGAGTGGTACAAATCATTCACAGTGAGCACAGGCAGCATCGATAAGATCGCACAGGAACAAATTAAGAACGTCCGCAGTGTGGACAAGGAAATCCGCAAGTTGGTCAAGTTGGTGGAGGAGAAGCTGTAGCACGAAGGCCTAATCACCATTCCCCGAGGCCCGCCAGACAGGAGTACACATGCCGACTCGCGTTGGATTCATCGGAATTGGGAACATGGGGTGGCCGATGGCGGCGAATATCGCCAAAGCCGGGCACGATCTCGCCGTGTTCGATCTCGATCGCGAACGCGTCGCCCGTTTCGCGGGCGAGCACAAAAGCCGCGCGGCGGCGAGCGTGGGCGAAATCGCGCAAAACGATTTCGTCATCACCATGCTGCCCACCAGCCAGCACGTTCGCGACGCGCTGCTCACCGACGAAAACGGCGCCTTTACCAAATTGCTGCGCCCCGGCACGATCGTGATCGACATGAGCAGCTCCGATCCGGTAGACACGCGCAAGCTCGGCCCGGAACTTGCCCGCCGCAGCGCAATTCTGCTCGACGCGCCGGTCTCTGGCGCCGTGCCGCGCGCCATTACCGGCAAGCTCGCGATCATGATCGGCGGCGACGACAAAGCCGCCATCGCCCGGGCCAAGCCGCTGCTTTCCGCCATGGGCGACCGCCTCTTCGACACCGGCCCGCTCGGCTCCGGCCACGCCATGAAGGCGCTGAATAATTACATCGCGGCGGCGGGCTATACGGCCGTGGTCGAAGCGCTGATGATCGGAGAAAAATTCGGGCTGGATCAAAACATAATGGTCGATATCTTGAATGCGTCGACGGGCCGCAACTTCACCACCGAAAACATGATCAAGCAGCAGATTCTGAGCGGACAGTTCGCCACCGGCTTCGCGCTCGGCTTGATGGCCAAGGACGTGAAGATCGCGGCCGATCTCGGAGAAGCGATGCGCCACGACGCGCCCGTGTCGCGGCTGATGCGCGAACGCTGGGCCGCCGCGCGCGAACGCCTGGGCGCGACGCGCGATACGTCGGAAGCCATGCTCGCCTGGCGCGATTCACTGCCCGATTGAACACGCACTAGCACGCTGCTCCCGCCAAACGGAAGTCCTGCTGCCGGACATTGGATGAGTAACTACGGAATCGCGGATTACCGGAGCCCGGCGCCGAATGACACGCGATGGGCTTCGGACCCTGCCGCGGTGACGATCGCGCCGAAGACAAACACGATCGCGGCGAACATTCCCATCGACTGCGCCAGCGTGAAATGCTTTCCGAGTATTGCTTCGATGGGCGCGGAGCTCGCGGCGATCAGCACTCCCAGCTGATAGGCGAAGCCTGGGAAAAATCCTCGCAGCGCGCCGGGAGAAAGCTCGTTGATGTGCGCCGGGATCACGCCCCACGATCCCTGCACCATAAACTGCATCAGGAAGGCGCCCACTGCGACCAGCGCCACTTCACCTGCGGCGCTGCTCATGTGCATGAGCCGCGGCGCAAAAACCCAAAGCGGAATAAACACAATGCCCAACATCATGGCCGCGATCATCGCCCGGCGGCGGCCGCTGCGATCGGAGTAAAGGCCGACGAGAATCCCTCCCACGATGGCGCCGACCATGGAAATCGCGGTGATCATTGCGGTCACGCTGGTTCCGAACTTAAGTTGATGCTGCAGGAAGGACGGATAAAGATCCTGGGTGCCGTGGGAAATGAAATTCATTGCGGCCATCAAAATCACGAGGTACAGGAAACGCTTCCAGTTCGCCGCCACCGCGCGGAAGTATGCGCGCCAATCGCTTTTCGCGACCGCATTGGCGCGCCACGGTTCGCTTTCTTTCACGCGCGAGCGAATGAAAAGAGTGAGCAGAGCGGGCAGGCCGCCAATGAAGAACATCGCGCGCCAGCCCCAGTGCGGGAAAACGGTCCAAAACGCCAGCGCGGCGAGCAAGTTGCCGAGGGCGTAGCCCTCTTGCAAAACTCCCGAGAGTATCCCGCGCCATTTCGCCGGAACTGATTCCATCGCCAGCGACGCGCCAACGCCCCATTCACCGCCCATGCCGATTCCATAGAGCAGCCGCAGGATCAGGAAGACCGTATAATTCGGCGCGAATCCGGAAAGGACTTCGACGACGGAATAAAAAAGCACATCGATCATCAAAGGCAAGCGACGACCGTACCGGTCGGCCATCAGGCCGAAAATAAAGGCGCCCACGGGCCGCATCATCAGGCTGGCCGTGAGCGTAAAGGACATCTCCACGATCGAGCGGTGAAATTCCGCGCCGACCTGCGTCAAAACGAAGGTGAGGATGAAGTAATCGAAGGCGTCGAGCGTCCAGCCGAGGAAGCCGGCCAACATCGCGTTGCGGGCGTTGGCGCGATCGTCGATCGTGGAGGCGATCGCGCTCATTGGTTGGCGGGCTTCGCCGCAAGGCGCGGATCGAGGATGGCGTCCGTGACGCGAGCCACTTGCACGATTTCCGCCACATCATGAACGCGCACGATATGCACACCCGCGAGAATCGCGCCGCAGACCGCCGCCGCCGTGCCCCAGACGCGCTCGCTGGACGGCACGCCGCCAAGCACGCGGCCGATGAATTGCTTGCGTGATGGGCCGACTAAAAGCGGGCATCCGAGCCGCGCGAGTTCCGGAAGATGCGCGAGCAATTCATAGTTCTGCGCGGTGCTTTTGCCGAAGCCAAGCCCGGGGTCGAGCACGATCTGCGATTTCGCCACTCCGGCGCGCCGGGCGGCGGCGAGCGCGCGGCGCAGGCCGGAAGTCACATCGCGGAGCGCATTGCGCGCGAACGGCATCTTCTGCATGGTGCGCGGCTCTCCGCGCATGTGCATCAGGATCAGCGGTAGCTTGCGCCGGCGCGCGATTTCGGCCATGCCGGGACCGGCGCGCAGCGCGGAGACATCATTCAAAATTTGGGCGCCGGCTGCGGCGGCCGCCTCGGCCACTTCGGGTTTCATCGTGTCGATTGAGACGGGGATTTTCAGCCGGCCGCGAAGCGCTTCGAGCACGGGAAGCACGCGTCGAAGTTCCTCCGCCGAGGAGACCGGCTCCGAGCCGGGGCGAGTCGATTCGCCGCCGATATCGACGATATCCGCGCCCGCGCGTTCGATTTCCAGCGCCCGGGCCACCGCGGCGTTTACATCCAGAAATTGTCCGCCGTCGGAGAAGCTATCCGGCGTGACGTTCAGGATGCCCATCACGACTGTGCGTTCGCCCAGTAGCAATACGCGTGCGGGCTTGCCGGCGGCGCCGGGCAGACGCAGCCTGAATTTGGCGCGGCGAAACATGAGTCGCCTATTGAATCACGATTTGGGGGAAACACTACATATCGGAGTGCGGCCCGGTAAAGGGAATTTGAGAGGTCGCTCGGGCTAGCCCGCAGTTCATTGTAGGGCGGGTCTTTGATCAGCGCGGCAAGGTTGGGATCGCCCGGCTTAAAAACATCAGGGTTTGCCAGGAACATAATATGCGGCGCGGCTGGATGCCGTGACGCCGGGGTGTCCGACTACTTCGACGCGGAGCGAGTGCCATCCCGGCGCGGCAGATGCGCCTTTCGGGCGCCGCGGGTAAAAGCCAAGTGTATATTCCGCGCGAATTTTTGCGGCGATTTGGCGGAAAGTCGCCGCAACCGTGCTCGACTCGTTCAAAAAGTAGAGCTGACCTCCGGCGCGCCGCACCAATTCGGCTAGGTAGTCGGTGTATGCGGGAATTCCGAGCCGGAGCGCATCCGGAGAGATCAGCGTCGCGCCGGCGTGCGCGGCGAGCCATTCCGGCGTCATCACCGGCGGACGATTTTCCGTGGACACGGCGAATACCTGAATATCCTGGGAGGCGAGGGCGCGAACGATGTCGTCGAAGGTGAGCCGGTTCCGCGGCTGGCCGGGATGCACGGATTCGCTCCACGGATCGAGCGTGAGACCAAGCCCGCTGTCCTGGCCGTCCGTGAGCAGCACGATGGCCTTGCGCCCGGCGCGGCCGGGAAACAGCCGCTCGGCCGTCAGATACACGGCTTCGTAAATGTTCGAGCCGCCGGTATCGCCAAAGAGAGCGCGAATATCGATGCGCCCAACAGCGCGGCGGATGACTTCGCGGACATCCGAAAAGGGCGCGAGCAGGTAGGTGTGCGCGGAAAAATCCACCACGGCGGCCTGATCGAGGGGCGCGAGAGAATCGATCAGCGCATCGGCCGCTTGCTTCATTTCATCAGAATCGGGGAGGACGCTGGGGCTCGCATCAATCACCAGCGCCACGCTCGCGGGCTGCATGGAGGCATCGAAATAAGCGATCTGCTGCGCGACGCCGTCGTCAAGGATACGGAAATCGCCGCGGCGCAGGCCGGGTACTGCTTCGCCATCGGCGGCCGATACGATGCACGTGACCGGAACCATCTGCGTGAGCGAACGAAGCGCGGCGTGGCCGCCCGCAGAACCGCGTTCGCCGGCACTCGACCCATCCGCGGCCGCGGAGATGTGCAGCTCGCCTGTCCCTGGGTCGCGCTGCCACACGATTCCTTTATCGAGTTGTTGAGGAAATTTTACGCGGGCGTTGCGTCGCGGCTTCGCGTGCCGGCTTGGTGCGGCGATTCCGGCAGCGGCGGCGGAAAAAATGGCGAAACTAGCGAGCGCAACGAGCGAAGCTCGCATGAGCGAAATTCAGTCGAGATCGAAGTGGCGGAAAGGCTTCTCGACCGGCGCGTCCTTAGCCTTCTTCAGGCCTTCGGCGAATTTGCGCGCCAGCACCTCTTCCTTGGATTTTTCCGCTTCCACCGACGCACGGAATTTCGCCTCGACTGCTTCGGCCTGCTCGCGCAGCAGCCTGGCGGTGTCGTCCAAATCGACCGAAGGCGGCGCTTTGGGCGGCGGCACGTGCGAGAGCACCGCGCCCAGTTCGCGATCCACGGTCAGCTTGGCGCGGCAGCAAGGACATTCCAAGTCGAACGTGTTTTCTTGGCGCTTTCCCATAGGCCCATTCTACGCCAAACCGGGCAAAGAAAAAGGGCGCCGCGAGGGGCGCCCCTTTTGCCGAGTCATGGAATCGTGAGAACGCCGGCGATCAGGCCGGCGCCGGCTTTTCGCCCTTCGCCATGCCCGGCACGGGCCGTGCATCGGGCCGCAGCGTAAGCTGCGGCTCCTTCGCGGGCACTGGCGGAGCAGCCGATGGCGGAGGCGGCAGCTTTTCGGGGAGCGGCTTGCCTTCCATCAGCAGCTTGAGTTCGTTGGCGTCCAGCACTTCGCGTTCAAGCAGCGCCTTGGCGATGCGTTCGAGCGCGTCACGATTGGTTTCGAGAATGTTGCGCGCCTTCTGGTAGGCGGTGGTGACGATCGAGCGCACTTCCGCGTCGATCTTGATCGCGGTGTCTTCTGAATAATCGCGGTGCTGCGCGATTTCGCGGCCCAAAAAGATCTGCTCTTCTTTTTTGCCGAAGGTGAGCGGACCGAGCGAGCTCATGCCCCATTCGCAGACCATCTGGCGCGCGATTTCGGTGGCACGTTCGATGTCGTTGCCCGCGCCGGTGGTCACGTGATTGAGGAAAATTTCCTCGGCCGCGCGCCCGCCCATCAGCACGGCCAACTGCGCCTCGAGAAATTCCTTGGTGTACGTGTGTTTGTCGTCGATGGGCAACTGCATGGTAACGCCCAACGCCATGCCGCGAGGGATGATGGTTACTTTGTGCAGCGGATCGGCGCCGGGAGTCATCGCCGCCACGAGCGCGTGGCCGCCCTCGTGATATGCGGTGTTCTTCTTCTCCTCGTCCGACAGAATCATGGACTTGCGCTCGACGCCCATCAAGACTTTGTCCTTGGCCATCTCGAAATCCGCCATGGTCACCAGCTTGCGATTCTGGCGGGCAGCCCAGAGCGCGGCTTCGTTCACAAGATTGGCCACGTCGGCGCCGGAGAACCCGGGGGTGCCGCGAGCGATGACGGAGAGATCCACATCTTCCGCGAGAGGCACCTTGCGGGTGTGGACTCGCAGGATTTCCTCGCGGCCGCGCACATCGGGGCGGGGAACAACCACACGGCGGTCGAACCGGCCCGGCCGGAGCAAGGCGGGATCCAGCACGTCCGGCCGGTTCGTGGCCGCGATCAGGATCACGCCTTCATTGGACTCGAACCCATCCATTTCGACCAGCAGCGCGTTGAGCGTCTGCTCGCGCTCGTCGTGCCCGCCGCCGAGTCCGGCGCCGCGGTGGCGTCCAACGGCGTCGATTTCATCGATGAAGATGATGCATGGCGCGTTCTTCTTGCCCTGTTCGAAAAGGTCGCGAACGCGGCTCGCGCCTACGCCGACGAACATCTCCACGAAATCGGAGCCGGAAATCGAGAAGAATGGAACATTTGCTTCGCCAGCAATGGCACGGGCTAGCAAAGTCTTGCCGGTTCCCGGAGGCCCGACGAGAAGCACGCCTTTGGGAATGCGCCCGCCGAGCTTCTGGAATTTCTGCGGGTCCTTCAGAAAATCGATGATTTCGTAAAGCTCTTCCTTGGCTTCGTCGACGCCCGCGACGTCCTTAAACGTGGCCTTCTTTTGCTGCGCGGTCAGGAGCCTTGCGCGCGATTTTCCGAAGCTCAGCGCTTTGTTGCCGCCGGCCTGCATCTGCCGCATCATGAAAATCCAGATGGCGAGGATGAGGATGAATGGCGATAAATTGATGATCAGCGTCAGCCAGTCGGCGTTCTTGACTTCCTTGTAGTTGTATACAACTCCCTTGTCCTGCAAAATCTTGGTAACATCCGGAATCGCTGAATTCGCCACCGTCACATCGCGGAACTTCGTTCCGTTGCTGTACTCGCCCTGGATTTCCGCGCTGTTCTGCGAGAGATAGATGGTCACGTCCTTGACGTTTCCGCTTTCCACCTTCGAAACAAACGCGCTGTAGCTGGGTTGGTCCTGATGCTCGGCGGGGCCTCCCCGTGAAGCCATCTGCCACAGCACGACCGCCAGCGCTATCATCAAAACCCAAAATAAGACCGTACGAACTGTTGAATTCACTTTTACCTCACCCCGGGGACTTCCGGGCTGCCAGCGAAAGATTCCTGTTCCGATGACCGCATGATTGCCAATAATTTGGCGAATGTGTTCTCGCGACGCGCGCAAACACCCATGCTGCTTTCCCTTCCGGCCCCTGCACGATTAGACGCGCCAGCAGGACGGGAGTATTCAACTATCGTGTTCGCCTGGATTGACCTCATATCCGGCGCACCGTCACCCCGATTGCTTACAGCCGTTCCTCTTCGATCACCACTCCCGCGACCGTGCCTTCCCCCGCGCAAAAATCGCGCGCTGGAGCCATACCTCGCGCCCAGACCACGCGGCCCGCACTTTCGAGGACTGGCCATGCCGCGCGGTCTCGCACTGGAATACGCCCCTCCACAAACATCTGCTTGAGCTTATGGATTTGGCGACGTCCCAGGGGGCGATAGGCGTCGCCGGGCCGCCAGTTTCGTAGAATGAGTGGCATCCGAAGCAGGGCCGCGTCTAGGGCCGTGCATCCGGTACTAGTCTCGCGCTCCGCGCACGTCCAGTCAATCACTTTCAGCCGGAAGCGCCGCTGAAGTTCCGGTACCGAAACATCCGCGCAGCCGTGCTCGGGAAGTTCAATCGGATAGGAGAACGTGACCGATTGTTGGCTCCCGCCGATCGGACGGCGCTCCCGGCCGCGTTGGCTTTGGATGGCAAATGTCAGCTTGCCGAAGTCCTTTTCGACAAACGCGCCTCCCGGCAGTTCCACTCGATGCCCTCCGCCGGAGACGGCTGCAAGCCGAATGACCTGCTCCACGTGGCGCGCCGCCAGCCCTTCGCGGGAACCGCGCAGTTCCTGATAAAGCCGGCGAATCAGCCGCTCGGTCAGCGCTTGCAAGGGGAGTCCTTGCGCGCTTCGCGGCGGTTTGTCCGCCGGAGTGGCGGCGCGCAACGCCATGGGTTCCAGCAAATCAGCGGCGCGAATGGAAAGGCCATGTTCGTCGCGCGCCACCAAGGCGTCGAACCGGCTCTCGGTCAGCGCAGTCCAGAACTCATTGTCTTCGCGCGAAAGTCGCGCCAGCTCTGCGAGTCTTTCCGCGATGCGGGGCGAAAATTCGCGCTCAAGGAGGGGAAGCAGCCGCGACCGGATGCGCGCGCGGAGACGTTGGAGATCGAGGTTCGTGGAATCTTCGCGCCAGCTTTTGCCGGCGGCGCGTAAGTAGTCCCGCAGCTCATGCCGGCGAACGCGCAGAAGCGGCCGTACCACGAATCCCGCGACCGGGTAAATGCCCGCCAGCCCGGTCGGGCCTGTTCCCCGAAGCAAATGACCAAGCACCGTCTCGGCCTGATCGTCCGCCGTATGTGCCACAGCGATTCGGGTCGCCCGGCGGTCGCGAACGGTGCGCTCGAAAAAAGCGTAGCGCAGGCGCCGAGCCGCGTCTTCGAGATTCCATTTATTCCGCTTCGCCACGCCCGCTACATCTTCGCGGTCGATTACGAATTGCAGTCCGTAGCCGCGCGCCAGACCGGCCACAAATTCCGCATCGGCGTCGGACTCCTCGCCCCGCAAGCAGTGGTCGAAATGCACCACGAGCAAGGTCACTCCGAGCTTCTCGCGCAGGCCGTGGAGAATCCGCAACAGCGCCACGGAATCGGCGCCGCCGGAAACAGCTACACCCACTCGGTCGCCGGGCGATAGAAGGCCCATCTCACGAATGAAATGGAAGACGCGTTTCTCGAGCCTTTGCATCGGGAATGGGAGCGGCGCTCCTACTGTTGCCAATGGTAGCAGCCGCGCAGTACACGGTCGAGTAGGGCGCTCGAATGCCGGGCTTCCATGGTGAGGCGCAGAGAGCTTAACAGGCAGGCCGGGAGTGCGCAGCCGCCTAGCGAATGCTCGCTTGGCGTGTGAAAAGATCGCGGCTGAATTCCATCCGGCGCTCCAGCGCCACGGCCGCAAAATGAGAGCAACCGACACGCTCGCGGCTGGCCCAGGCGGATACGCCGGGGATGAGCGCGCGAGACGCTACTTCTATGGCGCGCAGCAGCGCGTAGTAGATTTTCACGGCGCGAATCGCCAACTGGTCCGCGTTGTGCTCGGGGCAAAGGTGAAGGAGCTGCAAAAATCGCGCAAAGTCGTCCGCAGCCACCGCGCGATCGCCCATTCCGGCCACCTCGCGCACCCGCGGCGTCAGCTCCATTTTTCCGAATGCCGCCACCACGGAATGGCAGTAGGAGATCAGGAACTGCACGAACGCAGCCACCGATGCGACGCAAATGAGAGCGGCAATCAATGTGATGTCACCAGCGTGTGCGCGGGCGATAGCCTTGCATCGTCAGGCACGCGAACGAACGTGTACGTTAAGGCCACAATCAACCAGAGCCCGCTCAGCGGGGGCAGCCACTGCAGCGCGGTGAACGCCAGGCTGGGGAACAAATTTCTAAGCGCGTAGCTGCCCGCCAATGCGCTGAAGTAAACGCCCAGCGCCAGCACGACCTGTACGATGCGCACGCGCCTTTCGCGGAGTTTTATAACCGCGCCCCACAGGATGTACATCAAAACGACGCCGACGAAATTCAAATCCTGCTCGAGTTCGATCACGAACTGCGTGGTAAGCGCATGCCCTGTCGAGGAGCGGACGGAAATGAACGCGAAAAGCGCCGTTGCCACCAGCAGAATGGCCGCGGCTCCGCGCACGTACCGGCTGAAATCCGTGTCCTCGAAAACCCGGCTGAAGAGCTCGGCAATGACGACATACATCAAGATGGCGAGAACGATGTCAGAGGAATAATACGAATAGAAGTACTCGCGCGAATGCACACCGAAATCGCGGCTGCAGATGAACAGCCCGAAGTTAACGACTCCGCAGAGCAAAATGTAGAGATTTAGAGGAAGATACCGGAAGAACTCTCGCCGCCCCAGCGCGCACACCACAAATATTCCGTCCAGCAGCAGGGCGGCGAGCCATATTCCGTAACCGAACAGGCCTAGCATTAAACCCTTCCTATGCGAGGCCCGAAAGCCGCCAGCTAAGCGGCCAAGTGATTCAGCTCAGCAGGCCGACTACCAGGGCACCGGAGCCGAAACAACCCACGGCACGGGAGCAGATACGACCTTCGATGCGGCCTTCGTGGCCGGCTGAGCCGCGCGGGTGGACATAGTCTTCAAACCCACCGCAGCGGTCAAGACCATCAGGTCCAACACCACCACCGCGATCCACTTGTTCATGACGTCCCCTCTCGACAAGGAAGGATACTACCCCAGTCGAAAGAGTACGCGCGGTCGGGTGCCGTGCCAAGAAGAAAGTCGGGTGCATGTGTCTAAAGGGTATACACCCAACCCTTGTCCTTGGCTCCCTGCTCTTGCGAGCCTCGCCGAATTGTCGAGAGCGAAATTACCGGCCGGGGCTGGTGCGGTCAATGTTACGGAAGTACCAGTCGCGCGAACTCTTCGTTTCGCACAATGCCCCAGTAGTCGGATCGACCTGCATCCAGCCAATGCCTTGCTGGATCGTTCCCCCCTGAGTTGTCCGTACGCGAAATTGACGAAGCGCCCGCTCAGGCGTTCGGATCCGCTTCGGCATGGCCTTCCTTGTCACGGAAGGCGAGCGCCAGCAGGGTTTTCTGCTCCATTTCGTGTGCGCGGTGGGAGCCTGTCGCGGGGCTCGAGCTTTCGGATCGATTGACCGACAAAACCGCGCGGCCGCGAGCCAGTCGCTCGATTTCAGGAAGCACAAAGCCACGCGCTCCCATGTTGCCCGGCTCCTCCTGCACCCAGACGATCTCGCGGGCCGCGGCGTGACGGTCCAATTCCGCGGAAAGCTCGGCGTGCGGAAACGGATACATCTGTTCCAGCATCACGATCGCCGGCGAAGCTTCGCCGCGGCGCTTGCGTTCGGCCCGGAGTTCGTGGCCGATTTTGCCGGTGCATATCAGAACTCGGTCGGCCGAGCCGTCTCCGTCGTCCGGAATGACGGTTTGAAATCGTCCGCGGGACAAGGCCGAAATCGGAGATGACGCAGCCGGATGGCGCAGCATGCTTTTGGGCGTAAACACGACCAGCGGCTTGCGCCAAGCGCGCAGCGCCTGCCGCCGCAGCAGATGGAAATACTGCGCGGCGGTGGAAGGCTGGCAGATTTGGATATTGTCGCGTGCCGCAAGCTCCAGAAAACGCTCGATGCGACCGCTCGAATGTTCCGGTCCCTGTCCCTCGTATCCGTGCGGCAGAAGCATCACCAGTCCAGACAGCAGATTCCACTTATCTTCGCTGGCGACGACAAACTGATCGATCACGATCTGCGCGCCATTAGCGAAGTCGCCGAATTGCGCCTCCCAAAGGACGAGGGCTTCCGGATAGTCGCGGCTGAATCCGTATTCGAATCCAAGCACGCTCGCTTCGGAGAGCGGCGAATTGTAGATTTCGCACCAGGCTTGATCGGGCGAGAGGTGCCGCAGCGCGACGTACTCTTCTTCCGTTTCGACGTCAATCAGCGCGGAATGGCGCTGGTTAAAAGTGCCGCGTCGGCTGTCCTGGCCGGACAGCCGCACGGGGACGCCTTGCTGCAGCAGCGATCCGAACGCGAGCGCTTCGGCCATGCCATAGTCGAGCGGGCGTTTTCCGGCGGCCATTTCGGCGCGCTGCTCAAGCAGCTTCTTCACTTTCGGGTGGATGTGGAAACCCTCCGGATAACTGGCGAGCGATTGACCGATCGACGCCAGCGTTTCGGCCGGCACGGCCGTATCCACTTCGAAAGAAGGGTCGTAGCAGCCGCCCTTAAAGGCATTCCAATAGCGCGGCAGGCGCCGCATCGGCGGCCGCTTTTCGATCTCGCGCGCTTCGCGCTGCGCGGCATTGAGCTGTTCCTGAACGCGCTTTACGATCGGCTCGCCGTCCGCGCCAATCTTTTCCGCGTAAATGGTCCAGAGCGGCGGATGCGCTTCGATCTTGCGGTAACGCAGAGGTTGCGTGATGGTCGGGTCGTCGACCTCGCTGTGACCATGGCGGCGGTAACCGATCAAGTCGATGATCACTGGCGTCCCGAAGGCGTAGCGGTAATCAACAGCGATACGGCCGACGCGCACCACGGCTTCCGGATCTTCCGCGTTGACGTGAAAAATCGGAACCGGCAGGCGCTTGGCGAGGTCCGATGAAAAACGTGACGACACGCCTTCGCGCGGCGCCGTCGTGAAACCGATCAGATTGTTGACGATAATGTTGATGCCGCCGCCGATGGTATAGCCCGGCAGGTCGGCCATGTTCAGCGTCTCAGCGCAGATTCCCTGTCCCGCGAACGCGGCGTCGCCATGCATGGTGATGGCCAGCACTTTGGAGCGTCCATTCTCGCCGCGGCGCATTTGCTTGGCGCGCGTCCTGCCCATCACCACCGGATCGACAGCCTCCAGGTGGCTTGGATTGGAGACGAGATGGATCTCCACTTCGCGCCCGCCCGGCGCGTGGAAAATCCCCGTGGCGCCGAGGTGATATTTCACGTCGCCGCTGCCGAGCACGCTGCGCGGATCGACATCTTCAAAGCGCGCGAAAACTTCCGCGGCCGAGCGGCCCACGATGTGGACCATCACATTGAGCCGCCCGCGATGGCTCATCGCCAGCATGCCCTTTTCGGCGCCTTGTTCGGAAGCAGCGGTCAGGATGGAATCGAGCAGCGGAAGCAGGGCGGCTTCGCCTTCGAGCGAATAGCGCTTGGTTCCGAGGTAGCGGGTTTGCAGAACCTGTTCAAAGACTTCCGCGCGAACCAGCAGTTCCAAGATGCGCGCACGGTCTGGTTCCGGCGCATCCGCTTGCGATTCCATGCGCTGTTGAACCCATTCGCGGCGCGCGCGATCCGGCAGATGCATGAATTCGGCGCCTATCGTGCCGCAATAAATCCGGCGAGCGGCGTCCGCGTCGGGCCCACCCTGATCCAGTTCGGGCAGCGGAACCGGCGGCAAATCGCCGAGCGGATCGAGATTCGCCTGCAAATAGCCCCAGCGCCGGAATGCATCCCAAACGCGGTCAGAAGTGTCCTGCGACGATGCAGATTCAGCGACAGCCGGTTCCCGGGTCATTCGCTCCCATTCCTCTTTCTCGTGGTTTGTTCCCAAGTCATAGGATGCCACGTCCGGGCGCGCGGATGAAACGCGAATCAGCTCGCCGGCCAGCAAGCAAGCAATCGGCGAACCAGCACAAGCTGGCCCAGATGGTAGGCGTTGTGGTCAGCAATCAGCAGCGCTTCGCGGAAGATCGTTTGCCCGGTGCCATGGGGAATTTTACCGAACAAATCGATCTTGGGATTGGAGACGAGCTTCCGCATTTCCTCGATATCGTGCTCGAGCGTCTTCACGCTCTTGTCCCATGCGGCGGCACTCGGCGGTTCCGGCGTGGGCGGCCAATAGCCGGAGGGCCAATCCGGGGATTCATAGTTGGCGTCGCGCGAAAATTCCAAAATATCATGCGTGGCGATACGCATATGCTCAAGCAACTCCCAGCCGGAATGGGGCGCGCCTGCCGGCCGCTTGCCGCGCAGGTTCTCCGGAAAATCCTTCAGAGCTGACTTCAGATCAGCATGCGCCTCGTGCCAATCGAGGTATTTCTTCAGGTACCGGCGAACTTCTTGTTCGTGATCCATGGTGTGCCTCCGGGAGCGGATCGAGATTACGAACCGTCAGCTTAGGCCGGCGTGCCAGCGGGGTCAATTACAGCTCTGTTCTCCACGTGATTCCCGCCGACCTGGACCTGGTAAGAGGATCGAATCCGCGGATCGCGACCAAAAGTTGACAACCGCGAAGCAACAGGCAGCATCAAAGTCGAGCGGTGGGTACCTCAGGGTTTCGCACACCGGGTAGCCGGACGTCTTCGGCGCCCGGGCGATAGCGGCGGGGCCGCTACAAAACTTTCGGCGTGTGCGCCAGCATGCCGGGAGCCCTGTGCGAGACGCAGGAATGCTGGTCCGGAAACACTGTTCGTGCACGAGTGGTGGTCTTGGTGCGCGCAGCGGCCTTTCGGATCCGGCAGGCGGTGATTTAAGCACAGGCATAAGGACGGGACGCGTGTGCTCACATGCGCGTCGAACGGAGATGTGTGCCTGTCCCACTGCCACAAGGGCGTCTCGGCCACGCAACAAGAACGCGTCAGAACAAACGACAAAACCAAACCTTAGGAGGATGTTAGATCGCATGCGCATCAAATCAGCCATACTTGGCCTGGCACTCGCACTTTTCTGCATACCGGCTCTTGCCCAAAATGGGCGATCGGAAATCTCCGCCGACTTTACCGGCAATTTTCAAAAATCGGTGACGGGCCTCGGAGCGACGGATACGCCTTCGTATTCGGGAGGCTTTTTGATCGACTACCGGTATGATTTCAACAACTGGAGCGGATTCGAGTTGAATTATGCGCACAATCGATTCACGCAGTATTACTCGGCGGGAGGTTCGCTTGCCGATCAGACGCAGAGCAACGTCAACGAAGTGACGCTTGCCTACGTCAACACACTGGGTTTCTCGCCCCACGCGCGAATTCGGCCGTTCGTTGAAGCGGGAACAGGCGGGTTGATTTTCTCACCGGTCAGTGCCGGAACAACCACGCCGCTCGCCTTGACGCAGGATCGTATGGCGTTTTTGTATGGAGGCGGAGTGGACTACCGTCTTGTGCGCCGGTTTGCCGTGCGCGTCGGATACCGCGGCCTGGTCTATAAAGCTCCCGACTTCACGGTTGGAGATCAAGTGACCAACGCGCTTACGCACGAAGCCGAACCGTACGCTGGCATCGTGTTCCGGTTCTAAATTAGGTTCGCCGGCGGCGCGCAGCAAAGGGGCTAGCGCTCGTGGGCAAGATGCCCTCGATCGCCGGCTCCCCCGGCGCATGCTTCCATACGGACGCAATCCTAATTAATATTAATTAAAGGCCACCGCCTCACACTTGTTCATTTTTCAGGCCGTCGGACGAACGCGAAACTCGGCAGTGATTCCCCCAGCTTTTCTTCGGGGAAGGTCTATTGCGGTTCTAGTACCCCTCGTTACCTGATTGGGTGTTCCTTCGCTCTTAGTCACTTTTGTACTTCCCTCTTGGGCTAGATTGATCGCATCGTTCTGCGCTATTCTCCGCCAAACGTGATCGCACGCTTCCGCTGAGGAAGCGCTTCCAACACGCGGGATGCGGCGCGGGGCGATTCTGCGCTTGACAAAGGTGGGGTTGGGCGTTACACATTCAACAATTTTAATCCTTATAGCTGCGGCAAATTAAGTTTGCCTGATGGTGGGTTCAAAATTTGAAGGGGGATGGCTCATGAGGACACGTTTCTCGCTGCTGGTCGTGCTCGCGATGTTCTTCTCGTTTGCCGGAGCGCGGGCGGTTTACGCACAGGCCACCGCTAACGCGCAGCTAAACGGTACGGTCACGGATCCCAGCGGCGCGACCGTCGCGAACGCGAAGATCACCGTGACGGATATCGCCACGAACGCAAAGTACGCTGCAACGACCAATCAAAGCGGCTTCTATGCGGTGCCCAACCTGCCTCCGGGCACGTACGAGCTCACTGTGGAGGCCCCAGGATTCGCCAATTACCGCGAGCAATTTACCCTGGCGGTCGCCCAATTCTCGACGATCGACGTCAAGCTGCAGATCGCCAGCCAGGGCGAAAAGGTCGTGGTTAGCACGCAGGCGCCGCTGATCGAGCCGACCAAAACCGAAATCAGCCAGGTCGTCGGCCCCCAGCAGGTGCAGAATCTGCCCATCAGCAATCGTGTCTTCACCGATTTCGCGCTGTTGACGCCCGGCGTGGCCACGAGCCGCACCAGCTTGGGTACCACGTTTACGGAATTCGAGACGACTCAGATTTCGTTCGGCGGCATGCGTTCCTTCAGCAACGAAATCACCGTCGATGGCGCGGATTTCGTCAATTCGGCGAGCGGCATCCAGCGCGCCACGCCTCCTCAAGCATCTGTGCAGGAATTCCGCGTGGTCAACAATAGCTTCGGCGCTGAATACGGCCGGGCCATCGGCGGCATCGTCAATATCGTCACAAAATCTGGTACCAACGATTTCCACGGGTCGATTTACGAGTACTTGCAGAATGCAGCCACCGATGCGCGCTCGCTCCTGCAGCCGAAGGCGACATCCACCACCCCGGCCTTGCCGCATCAGTTCCGCCAGAACCAGTTTGGCGCGTCCATGGGCGGCCCAGTCAAGAAGGACAAAACCTTCTTCTTCGTGAACTACGAGGGGAAGCGCCGCGCCGAGTCGCCCATCTATCCGCCCGACCTTTACAACAACGTTCAGCTCATCGATCAGGCGAAGTCGCTGATGGGTCTCGCGCCGGAGGGCTGCACGCTCGCCGGGGGGTTGAACGCGTGCCTTCCGAGCTTTGCGGGCGATCCCAACAATATCACCCAGGCTCAGGCATTCGGCTTCCTGCAGGGATTTTTGAAGGTTTACAACGACGATACGGGTTTCGCGCGGATCGACCAACAGGTTAACGCGAACAACCGCGTGGCGATCCGCTACAACATCGAGGATGTCCGTGCTTCCGGCGAGCTCGTCGGCAATACGCTCGATGGCGGCGGCATCGGCGTGCCCAGCGGAGGGCGCGACCTCTTCACCCGCGATCAATCTGTGGTCGCGACATGGAGCGATCTCGTCACTCCGACCGTGGCCAACTCCTTCCTGGCACAATATGCGCGTCGCCACTACAACTTTCCCGGCATGACCGGTCAGCCCGATTTCAGCATCCTGAATGATCTGGAACTCGGCCACAACTTCGGCACGAACGACCGCCTCTACGAAACCCGGGGCGAGCTTTCGGACACGGTCTCCTGGGTCAAGGGCAACCACATCGCCAAGTTCGGTTTCGACGGTAACTACCTTTCCAGCTTGGAGAACTTCCCGGGTTTCATGCCCGTGCGCTCGCTAGTGCCGGGCATCGGCTGCCTTTCGAATTTCGCGGAGTTTTATAATAACGGCACCCTTCCAACCACTCCGGCGCTCGATGCCTCGGCGGCCCAATGCGCCGTTCCGCAATACCATGGCATCGTGTTCATGTACGCAGGCACTCCGCTGCCGACGTCGGCAACGGCTTGCATCCCAACGGCAACATCGCTGGGCTGCACGCCGACCGTTACATCCACCAATGCTGCGTCGCTCGGCGTTGGTCCATCGAACAATTGGTCCAACGCGTATCCGCCGCAGTTCTTCAACCAGTTCAGCCGGCTGATCGATCACGGCTACTGGGGCGTGTTTGCCCAGGATCAGTGGCGAATTACGCCAAAATTAACCCTTAATTACGGCCTTCGCTGGGACGTGGAGTCCGGTCTTGCCTCGTATGTGAACAACGACTACAACGAATTCCAGCCGCGTGTCGGCATCGCCTATTCTCCGGATAGCAAAACCGTTTTCCGTGCTGGCTTCGGCATCTTCTTTGATCGCCAGAACCTGACCTTCTTCTTCGTGCCCAACACCCAGAAGATCGTCGCCGGCTACCAGTGCGGCAATCATCCAACCGCCTACATAACGAACGTTTGCAGTGGAGCGGGAGTGCAGCCGCAAGAATTTCCAAACATCCAATCGAACCTTGGCCAAGCCACCCAGGGCTATCAAATCTTCGGATTTCCCGCGTCTCAAGGCGCGGCTAACAAGGTTGCGGGCATCATCAGTACCGGCGGCTACGATTCGATCACGTTGCAGGGGACGCCGACTGGGAACATCCCGATGGCGGGTACATGCTTTACGACTGGCGCTTGTGGCGTCGGAGAAGGCGGGATGGACCACAACGCCAGAACGCCTTACGCCGAGCAGGCCAGCGCGGAAATCGATCGTGAGTTGGGTCATGGACTGGCTTTGAACGTCTCCTACCTCTTTGTAGGGGCGCACAAGCTAGTTCGGGGTAACAATATCAACGTCCCCTGCCCGGAGGGAACGGCATGGACCGCAGCTGAGCTCACGGCAAACGGCGGGCCGACCGATCCCTTGCCGGAATGGACGCAAGGGTGGATGCTGAAGAACGGAAATAACGCACCCGCAACGTGCGCCGGTACGCCGACGCTGGGAACCGGCGCCCTTGCCGGAGTCGGCCCGTGGTTTGGCGGCGTGTTCGGCAGCGGTCTTCAAACGCTCAGCGGCGGACTGGAAGATTACAACAACGACGTCGCGAACGCGGTGTATCACGGCGGAACCGTCACTTTCATTACTCGCAGCAAGTACTTCAACATGACTGCGAATTACACCTATTCGCACACGATCGATAACGGCAACTTCACCACGTTCATCAATCTGCCGGTGAACCAGTTCGATTACGCTGCTGAGGAAGCCAATTCCAACCAGGACGTGCGGCATCACTTCGTGACCAACTTTACGGCCATGTCTCCGAATGACGGCTCCTGGTGGCGCCGCAACTGGCTCTTTAGCAGCATCATCACTCTCGAATCCGGCCGTCCTTTCACGCTGTTCTACGGAAGCAATACGTTGAACGACGTGGCCGGTGGCGCAGTGGACCGCGTTGGCGGGGCAGGCACGCCCGGGACGCATTGCGCATCTACTGCAACATGCCAAACAATGATCCCGCGCAACACCTATATCGGCGATCCACTCTACTCTTGGGATCTCCGCCTGGCGCGTTCCTTTGCCATACGGGAGAACGTCAAGATGGAGCTGGCCGTGGATGCGTTCAACGTACTAAACCGCCCGAATGTGGACGAAGTTACCTCCGTTTACGGCTCGCCCGTATTCTGCGGGGCGATCCCGCGGCACTATAACGATGCCACGTCCCTCGCCATACAAGCAGGTGGTTCGCCTTCCGTAGCCTGCCCGAACGGCGGAATCGCTTTGCCTCCCGGCGCTGGTGGTACGCTGGCACCGACTCCGATCGGCACGGACCTTTTCATCCCCAACTTTCCGAACTCGAACTTTGGCATGCCGCGGACCATGCTGAACCCCCGGCAGTTCCAGTTCTCGGCCAACTTTACCTTCTAGTTGGCCACAACCATCAACGACTTCCACCAAAAGGCCGGGCGTAAGCCCGGCCTTCTTTTTTTGCGCCCTTCGGGTGGAGCTGCCATCCTGAGCGCAGCGAAGAGTGCCTTTCGGCCCGGATATTACCAAAAGCGTTCGATTGCCACAGTCTGCGTTGGGTAGTAATCTTTCGCGCATGAAGCTCCCCGCCAGACCCGAACTCGTCGAAGTGGATTTCGGGCGCGCTGCAATCATCGTTGTGGACATGCAGAACGCGTTCGTAAATAAAGGCGGCACGCTCGACCTCGCCGGTGTCGATCTAAGCGACGCTGCTCGCGTGGTCGCCGTCATTCGCAGCGTGCTCGATGCCGCTCGTCCTGCTGGTGTGCCCGTTGTCTATCTTCAAGTCGGCTACAAGGCCGATCTGAGCGACGCTGGCGGCCCGCGCTCTCCGAACCACTACAAAGAGACCGCCATGCGCCTGATGTGCACTCGGCCGGACCTCAAAGGCAAACTGCTCACCGAAGGCTCTTGGGATTTCGCCATTGTCGATGAACTCGCGCCGCAGGCCGGCGACCTCGTTATCGTCAAAACGCGTTATAGCGGGTTTGCCGGCACGACGCTTGATTCGCAATTGCGCGTGCGCGGTATCCAGTATCTTTTCTTCTGCGGCATCGCTACCAACGTCTGCGTGGAATCCACTTTGCGCGACTCCTATTTCCTCGATTACTGGCCGATTTTGCTGCGCGATGCGACCATGGCCGCCGGCGGCCAGAGCGCCTACGAGGCGTCCGTATTCAACGTGGAATCCTTCTTTGGCTGGACGCTCACCTCCGAGCAATTGCAGGCCGCACTCCGCGAATATTCCGGGAAATCCGCGCGCGTGGCTCGCTGAAGCTGACCCATCCGGGCGCCGCTCTAGGCAGCTTCCAAGTTCCGACGCCCAAGTTGCCTTTCCTGTGCGAAGATATTCGTCGATGGCCAACGCGCCGCAAACCCAAAATTACGCCAGCGTGCGCGCCGCAGGTCCCGGCGGTGTGCGACCGGTGCGCATGCGCACGTCCGGCGCCACGCTCGAAAAACTCGCGGGCGGCGTGATGATGATCCGCCCCGAGGAAGAGCTGAAAGCGTATCCCAAAGTTCTTACGGACCGATTGGCGCACTGGGCCAGGATTTCTCCCGAAAAAACGTGCATCGCCCGGCGCGGCGCCGACGATGCCTGGCGCCGGCTCACTTACGAGCAAGTCTGGGAATCGGTGCGTTGCATCGGCCAGGCGCTGCTCGATCGCGGCCTTTCAGCGGAGCGGCCTGTGGCGATCCTCTCGGAAAACGACCTTGAGCATTATTTGCTGATGCTCGCGGGGCAGCACGTCGGCATCCCCACGGCGGCGATCTCCCCGTCCTATTCGCTCGTCTCACAGGATTTCGGAAAGCTGCGCCACACGATGCGAATTCTCACTCCGGGCCTCGTGTTCGCTTCCGATGGCGCGCGCTACGCGCAAGCGATCGAAGCCGCGGTAGATGAGCACGCGGAAGTGATCACCGCCACCGCGCCGCCCGACCGCCGCAAGGCGGGCCTCTTCGCGTCACTCGTCGAAACGAATCCAACCGGCGCGGTCCGGGAGGCCCACGAGAAAATTCGCCCGGACGACGTCGCGAAATTTCTTTTCACCTCCGGCTCTACGGCGCTGCCGAAGGCGGTCATCAACACCCACCGGATGATCTGCAGCAATCAGCAGCAGATCGCGCAGGTTTTCCCGTTTCTCGAGGACGAACCGCCGGTGATTGTTGACTGGCTGCCGTGGAACCACACCTTCGGAGGCAACCACGATATTGGCATCGCGCTCTACAACGGGGGCACGTTCTATATCGACGATGGCAAGCCCGGCCCCGGCTCGATCGAAAAAACGGTGCGCAATCTGCGCGAAATTTCGACGACGATCTTCTTCAACGTGCCCAAGGGCTACGAGGACCTGCTGCCGTTTTTGCGCGCCGACCGCGAATTACGCGAAAGCTTTTTTAAACGCCTTGGACTGATGTTCTACGCCGGCGCGGGGCTTTCGCAACCCGTGTGGGACGCCTACCGCCAACTCGCCTTGGAAACGTGCGGCGAGCGCATCATCATGGCCACCGGCCTCGGTTCGACGGAAACCTCGCCGATGGCCATCCAGTGCACCTGGGAAACGGACCGCGCGGGAACCATCGGCATCCCAGTGCCCGGCGTCGAGCTGAAGCTCGTTCCTTACGAGGGCAAGTTCGAAGCGCGCGTGCGCGGACCGAACGTCACGCCCGGCTACTGGCGCCAGCCGGAGCTGACCGCCAAGGTTTTCGACGAGGAGGGATTTTACTCTTTTGGTGACGCGGTCAAGCTTATCGATCCGGAAGACGTGAACAAGGGCCTGCTCTTCGATGGCCGCTTGACAGAGGATTTCAAGCTGGCGAACGGCACTTGGGTGAGCGTCGGGCCGCTGCGCGCCAAAATGATCGCGCATTGCGCGCCGCTCTTGCGCGACGCGGTGATCGCCGGGCTGGACCGAGATTTTTTGGCGGCGATTTTGTTCGTTGACGCGGATGCTTGCCGCGCGCTGGCTCCGGAGCTGCCCAAGCATGCAGCGCTTGCCGAGATCGTCTCGCATGAGGCGGTGCGCGGCCGTTTTCACGCGCTGCTGAAAAGCCTCGCGCGGGAAGCGACGGGAAGCTCGAATCGCGTGGTGCGAGCCGTGCTGGCGGATGAGCCGCCGTCCCTCGATGCCGGCGAAATCACCGACAAAGGCTCTTTTAACCAGCGCGTCGTGCTGGAGCGCCGCGCCGCGCTCGTCGACGAGCTCTACGCCGCCGACCCGCCGCTGCGCATCTTCCGCGTTTAATTTGGCGACCTTGCCAATCGCTTTCGCCGGGCGGTTCGGCTAAACACGCGCAGCGGCGCGCGGCGCGTACTTCTCGACGGCGGAGATCTGCTGCAACAGAGTTTCGATTACATACTCGTCGCCGAGCTTCGAATTGATCATCAGGTTGTAGAGCGGACGATAGGGCCATTCGCTGCCGAAATAATGGCGGATGAATGCGGCGCGGTCGCGGTCGATTTCCTCGATCAGTTGCCGGGCTTCCTTTTCCGATTTGCCGATGCCTTTCAGACGGCGCAGCTTTTCTTCGACGGAGGCGTACACGAAAACGTGAAAGGCGTCGGGCCGCTCGCGCAGGAAATACGTGGAACCCCGGCCGACGATCACGCACGGGCCGCGGGACGAGACATCATGAATCACGCGCTCGAGTGTGGAGAACATGCGATCCGTGTCGAATGGGCGCGCTTCGCCGATCGGCAGCGCGCGCTCGTAGCTGCCACGCGCGTAGACCTTGAAAAGGCGGTAGAGAAGGGAATCGACCCGCTCGTCGCAACTGGCGGCGACCCGCTGGTCGACTTGGGCGACGCGCGCGATTTCAGCGGTGAGATCTTCATCCCACAATTTCCATCCCAGGTGTTCCGCCAGGCGACGCGCAATGATGGCTCCCCCGCTGCCATACTCACGCTCGACCGTGACGACAGCGATGCGCATCCGCAAGCTCCCCCGATTCACGAATGTAGCATAGATATGCCAGCGGAGAAGTTTGCTGGTCAACTCAATTCGGGTGCGCGAGCGCGGCCGCATCCGCAAACATTGACGTGGCACGCACGAAACTTATAGAAGAACGGCGGCGAGCGGAAAATGCCTGCCAATAAGCCGCTATTTCACAAACACTTTTGGCTCGACGGACATTCCGATGCGAAGAAAGCGATCTCGGTTCTGTCCGGGATCGATGGTGATTTTCACCGGAATGCGCTGGACGACCTTCACGTAGTTCCCGGTGGCGTTCTCGGGCGGAAGCAGACTGAGCTTCGCCCCGGTGGATCCGGCGATGCTGTTCACATGCCCGCGATAGGTTCGGCCATTGGAGTCAACGCTGATTTTTGCGGGCTGGCCGGGCCGCATGTGTTTCAGTTGAGTTTCCTTAAAGTTGGCGGTGACCCACAAACCTTCGATCGGCGCGACGGTCAGGAGCTGCTGGCCGGGTTGCACGTTCATCCCTTGCACGACGTTGCGGATGACTTCTCCGGCAACGGGCGCGACAATCTTGGTGTACTGCAGATTCAGCTCGGCTTGTTCGAGAGCGGCGCGCTTTTGAGCGACCATGGCAAGAGCGGCCAAAGCCCGTTCGCGCGTGGTTCGAACCTGCTGAGGTCCTGTTTGCGCGGTGCGCAAGTCCGCTTCCGCTTGTGCCAGCCGAGCGCGAGCCTGCTGCACGCCCTGATTGGCAGCGGCAACGGAGGCCTCGGCGGCCTGCACGGTCGCCGCCGTGGAAGCGGCATTCGCAACGGCCGTATCGTAGAGCTGCTCGGAAATTTCTCTCTTGGCGATGAGCTGCTTATAGCGCATCAAATCGCTTTGCGCCTTTGTATTATTCGCCTGGGCTTGGGTGAGCTGGGCGCGCGCGGCGTCGTATTGCTGTTGCGCGGCGGATATGCCGGCCTGGGCGTTCGCGACCTCCGCTTCCGCTGTGGCGACTTGGCTGCTCGTGCTGACGCTGGTGAGCGGAACGGTGATTCCGGCCGCTCGCGCGGTTGCTTCCGCATCCGATAAGGCGGCCCGCGCCTGATCGACGGCCACCTGATAATCACGCGGATCGATTTCGACGAGCACCTGGCCGGGTTGCACCACTTGATTATCCGTCACGTATACATGCGAGACGTAACCGGAGATTCGAGCGCTAACGGGATACAAATATCCGTCGATTTGTGCATCGTCGGTCGATTCGTAGCTCGAGAAATACCGCCAAGCAAAATATCCGCCAATCGCCAAGACAATGAAAGCGATGAGGAGAAACCAGCGAGCGGCCGGCCGGTCATGAAAAAACCGCGACGCGCGAGACCTCGGCGGCGCAACGGACGGGGTCTCGCCATGCGACGGACTTCCAGCGGAAGTTTCGGGTGGGTATTCGACTTCGGTCTGTTGTGCCATGATGCTATTTTTCCTCGAAGTATTGCCTGACGCCGGTTTCGGCGACGCCAAGGGCGCGAGCCAGTGAAATTTTCGCGAAATTATCGAGATAGAGGCTGGAAATGTACTGCTGGTGCGCGCTAGCCACCTGCTCCTGCGCTTGAACAACCTCCACGGTGTTTGTGACACCGGCGGCGAAGCGGTCGCGAGCCTGCGAAAGCGTCTGTTCGGCGAGATCCACGTTGCTTTGCGCGACGCTGACGCGCTGTTCGGCCGACTCGAGATTTAGGAGCGCGGCGCGGACTTGCAAATCAATCTGCGCGCGAAGGTCATCGAGCCGCTCGCGAGCCTGCTCTAGCCGCGCATTTGCTTGCGCGACATCGCCGTGGACGCGGTTGCCCTGAAAAATGGGCACGGTTAGCGTCCCGCGAACATCGAAAACTCCGTGGGTCACGACGTTCGGATAGGTTCCCGCGAGGCCGTAATCAGCATTGAAAGAGAGCGACGGCAAGTATTCCGCCTCGGCGGCACGACGGGAGTCCTCGGCGGCGCGCACGCTGGCACGCGCAGCTTGATAGTCGGAGCGGTAGGCGTACGCCTGCTTGAGGGCCTGATCGAGAGACAAGCCCGTAAGGGGTTGATACGGAGTCTCGTCCGTCAGATCGAACTGCTGGCCGGGAGCGAGGCCGATGGTGCGCGCCAAGTTCAACTTTTGAATGGCCAGATCGTTTTTTGCCTGAATCAAAGCCTGCTGCTGTTTCTGCAGTTCCACTTTGGCTCGAAGCGCATCGATGGAAGGCGCGGTGCCGGCTTGCACTTGATCAGAAGCCTGCTGGTAGAGCGCCTGTGCGGTGTTAACCTGCGCGGCCGTGGCTTGGACCGTGGCTTGATCGGCAATCGCTTGCACGTACGCGTACCCAACTGCGAGCACAACCAAGTCCCGCGCGTCTTTGTACGTATATTGGGCCGTTTTTACGTTCTCAGCGGCGGCGCGAGCGCCATTCCACGTTTGCCAGTCGAAAACAGACTGGGTCAGATAGCCCCGAGCGTCGAAGTATTGGAAAGGACCGACAACCGAGGGGACCTGAAAGCCACCAAAACCAGTGAATCCGAATTCGGCCAGGTCCACTTTAGAATCGTCCATGTAGGCGGAAGCGTTCAGATTCGGCAGCAGACGGCTGAGTTCCTGCCACCGTTCGCCGCGAGCGGCGTTAAGATTCTGTCCGGCGAGAAGCAGGCCCAAGTTGTGCTGGAGCCCGCGTCGAATCGCGTCCTGCAGGGAAATTTTAAGTGTGCCCGGCACCAACTGCTCAGGAACGCTTCCGGAAAACGCACTGCCCGCCTGGGGCGCCGCGGGTGCAGGCATGGTGGTTTGGGGCGGTTGCGAATCGGATGGCACCGGCGAAGCCGCGCCGGGCGCGCCCATCTGCGCGTACACCGATCCCGCCGCCAATAAACAAAGCAGTGCGACGGCACGAAAAAGCGAGTATCGGCGAATCAAACACCCTCCTACGCGTATCGAAAGTTCCTTGGATGAGCGTGGCATCGTGGAAGACTCAGTCAAACATCTGCAATTTAAATTTTTCTGTCGTGCGCTGCGACGGCGCGCGGACGATGCGCGCGATAAGATCCCTGTTTCTTGCGGGCAACCAGATTCGGACCGAGCAGGGCCCAAACGTCCTCGGCGGTTGCTCGCAGCGAAGCATCCGGATTCAAAGCCCACGCGATCGCTACGCCCAAAAGGACGACTTGCGTGATGCGCGCGAGTTCCGCAGCGGAAATATCCGCGCGGATTTCCCCGCGTTCCTGCGCCAATTTGAAAATTTGCGCTAACAGTCGCCGGCCGATCTTCAATCGCTTTTGCAGTTCCGCCCGCACCGGTTCGCACGAAGCATGAGCCGCATAGATGGCGCGCAAGAGCGCCGGGCTTTCCGTGGCCTGACCGGCCAGATGAGTGGCGAGATCGCGAAGGATCGGTAGCACCGGGCCGCGACGTGCATGTTCGAGGCCGCGCTCGATTTCCGCAATACGTTGTGCGCCAAACGTCGCCAGCACGTGCTCTTTTGTTGGAAAGTAATTGAAGAAAGTCCCCTTGCCAACGTCGGCCGCTTCGGTGATGTCTTCGACCGTCGTTTCCATGTAGCCGCGTCGGGCAAATAAGTCCAGCGCAGCGCGAAATAGCCGCTCGCGAGTTTCCGCGCGGCGGCGCTCGCGGCGATTTGCCCGGGGAACGGATTTGCGTGGGATAAACGCGGAACGCGACGCCATGACTGTTACCCTGGCACGACTGAGAACCAACTACGACTATAAGTCAAGTTTGGTGCGAGAGCAACAAGTTTCAGCTGACCGTTTGCGTGAAACCCGGCGAAACCTTTTGGAAAAGCCGAGCCGGGGCACGCGGCCCCGGCTCGGTACAAGCATCTAATGGGACAAATTTTTGGGGCTGTGGCGATTGAGTGTTTCGATCAGCAAATGCGCCGCCGGCGGCACGGGAACCGCGCCGTGCAACGCGATATCCTGCGCCGAGAGCTTCCGGCCGTAAAGAACCTTGTTGCCTTCGTTGTCCGGCCGAAGCGTGGAACCATTCAGGGAAATTCCGGCGAAAAGACCGCGCGACCGGGAATAGGTAAGAATCTCAGCGCGCATGGCGATATCGGTATCGGCCCCGGCTGTGCGCCCCTTGGGCCCGGCCGCGGCTGAAGCGTCGGCGCCCAGCTTCACCTTGCTGCTGAGAATCGAGTTCGCGCCGGAAGGGTTCATAATCAGAAGTACGAAGTCGGTGGCTTGGCCACCCAACTGAAAACCGAAGCTGCCGCCCTCGAGCGCCATCATTGTGGGCGCGCCCCAAGGCCCCTGAAAATTGTTGCCGCTGCGGCAGGTCATCGCGCCGCGGCCGTAGCTCCCGCCGATTCCGAATGCAAATTTAATCACCGAAGGTATTACGATCACGCAGTCCGCTTTGTCGATCAAGTCCTGCGGGATATCGTCGGGAATATCCATAATTTCCTTCATCACTTGCCCGGCGTTTTGCAGGCGGTTTTCGATGGTTTGTTTGTTGTCCGCGCGAGCCGGGGCGGAAGCGAAAAGCGATGGCAAGCCGAGGAGCAAAACAGCCAGCAGGTACGGCAGTATCTTCTTCATTCCCTACCTCCAGTCGTTGCGATGATAAACGTTCGCCGTGATGCCGCGCAAGCTCGGGCTGGAAAGAGCCGCAAGGAAGAGATGATGTCCTATAATTACGCGGATCGAGAACTTGCGCGCTCATGCTTAGATTCAGCAGCAGGCGAGGGGGTTGCCGGGAGATTGCTTTCGTGACGGCTGTGGTTGTCTGCGCGGCAGCGCTCGTCTGTGCGTTTGCTGCTCCGGTGGTGGACGGAGCTGCGCGAGGAGATTCGCGGCCCGATATCGCGCGTTTCCGCGCGCGCGTTGAGACAATTCTCGCCGAGGCTTCCGCCAATCGCGCGTATTGGGGGATTCTCGTGGCGGATCGGGACACCGGCCAGACGCTCTATTCCTTGAATGCCGATCATTTTTTTACGCCTGCCTCCAACGCGAAACTGATCACCACGGCTCTCGCGCTCGCGGAATTAGGGCCTGACTACCGTTTTCGCACGACTCTCGAATCAAACGGTGCCCTTGGTACCGATGGGCGTCTTTCTGGCGACTTGATCCTTGTTGGTCGCGGTGATCCGGACTTGTCCAATCGCATATTTCCGTTCGCCGGTGAGTTCGCCCGGCAGGGTCCCATGGACAAGGTTTTCTCAGACATTGTGGATGCCGCCGTTGCCAAAGGTCTGCGCGAAGTGGACGGCGATATCGTCGCGGACGATAGTTATTTCCCCTACGATCCGTATCCGGCCGGATGGAGCGTCGGCGATCTGTTCTTCGACTTTGGCGCGCCTGTCAGCGCGATCACGTTCAACGACAACGTGGTTTCGATTTTGATCGAACCAGGAGTGCGCGCCGGCGAACCAGCCGTGATCACGACGCAGCCCGAGGCATCGCTCCAGACGCTTGCGCATTCGATCACGACCTCCGTGCCCGGCGGAATGCCGCAAATTGCCGTGGTGCGCCAGCCCGGAGCCAATTTCTTATTGCTGCGCGGGACGATTCCATCTGGCCACGCGCCGGTGAAACTCGATCTGGCAATGATTGCGCCGGCGGAAACGGCTGCTCGGACCCTCAAAGAGCTGCTCGAGAAGTGCGGCGTGCGTGTTACGGGAGGCATTCGCGTACAGCATTCGCCGCCGCCTGAAACGACGGCAGCAGGCGAGCCGGTTCTGCCAGCTCTCAGACCTACGTTTGAAACGCGGCGCCTGGTGCTGGCTGAACACATGTCTCCGCCTCTAAGCCAGAGCGTGGAGCTAACGAACAAAATCAGCCAAAATTTGCACGCAGAGGTTTTCCTCCGCACAGTCGGCCTCGAAAAGCTGGGCCTTGCCTCAACCGCGGCGGGATTGAAAGTGGAACGGGGATTTCTACGGTCGGCGGGCATTCCCGACGGTGATGTGATCCTGACGGACGGGTCAGGACTTTCGCGCGATGATCTGGTGACTCCGCGCGCGATGGTCGATCTGCTGCGCTTTGTTTCGCACGCGCCGTGGGCACGGGATTTTCTGAAGAGCTTGCCGGTATCGGGCGTCAACGGAACATTAAATGACCGCATGCGAAACTCGCCCGCCAAGGGACTCATCCAGGCAAAAACCGGCACGACCGAACGCGTCCATGCGCTCACGGGATACGCGACAACGGTGCGCGGCGAGCATCTCGTCTTTTCGATTTTCTGTAATAACGACGCGCAGCGCGGCGCCTACGCAACCAAGCCGCTCGATGAAATTGTGACGGCGATGGTCGAAACGCTCGGCCCGGTAGCGGCGCCCCGTCGCCCCGCTCGGCCGACGCCCGGGGATAAGCAATGAGGCATTCAATGCCAGTCGTCACCGTTTTCGGAAGTTCACGGTCCAAACCTGATGATGCGCAGTACGTATCGGCGCACGCACTGGGCGCGGCGCTCGCGAAAAAAGGCTGTATCGTTTGCAGCGGAGGTTACACTGGGGTGATGGAAGCCGTCTCGCGCGGCGCGAAAGAAGCGGGTGGGCGCACGCTCGCCATCACGGCAAAATCGTTTTCGTCGCGCGCCAATCCGTGGATCGACGAGGAGATTCGCGTCGATACCTGGCAGGAGCGGCTTTTCAAACTGATTGCGCTGGGGCAGGGATACGTCGCATGTCCGGGCGGCACCGGTACGCTGGTGGAACTTGCGGTGGTATGGGAGATGCTGAACAAAGGCGTGATGCGCAAAAAGCCGATGGTCGTCCTCGGAAAATTCTGGCAACCCGTGATCGAATGCGTACGCGAGATCGAAACGGGCCACGACTCGGGCTGGGGCGAACGCGATGGCGAACTCATCTACTCGGCCGCTACGCCGGCCAAAGCTGCCGAATTTTTGTCGGCAAACCTGCCGGTACCGCGGCCAACTGTGAAATCGAAGCACGCCCCCGCGAGCAGACGTTCCGCTCGCTGAGTTCTCGCGTATCCGCGCTAGAATTCTATGAGGAGGAAGGTGTGTCGCGCCGCGCGGAAGAACTTCTCGAATTCGATCGGCTGAAGGAAATTGTCAGCCGCATGGCCACGTCCGCGCCCGGTCGGCGCGCCGTGGAAACTCTTGCGCCTTCGCACGACGCCCGTGAACTGAACGCGGAATTCGCGCTCATCCGTGAAGCGGTCGATTACCTTCGCGCCGGTTCGGAATTGGATTTCGGATCGCTTGCTGATCCGCAGCCTTGGCTCTCCCGGTTGGCCCTGCCTGGCTCGGTCCTTTCCGCGGAAGAACTGCTGCAGTCTTCGACGCTGATGGAAGCGGCAGCGGCCACCCGCCAGATATTCCGCGCGGATGACGAGCAGAAGCACCCATTGCTTGCCGCACTCGCCGCGAACATGGCGGATTTTCGTGCCCTGCTGGCGGAGATTCGGCGCGCCGTCCTGCCCAGCGGTGAGATTCGCGATGACGCTTCGCCAAAACTAAAGCGAATCCGGGCCGCGATCGGCGAATCGCGCCAAAAGATTCGCCACTCACTCGAAGGCATTTTGCGGGCACGCGGAGAGCCCGGCGGAGAGGGCTATATCACGCTGCGCAACGATCGCTTTGTGATTCCGGTGCGTGCCTCCGAGCGCCGCAGCGTGCCGGGCGTCGTCCATGCCGCCAGTGCGACGGGGCAGACCGTGTTTGTCGAGCCGCTGGATACGATCGACCTCAATAACCGCCTGGTCCAGCTCTCCGACGAAGAAACCGTCGAAATTGCTAGCATACTGGAAGAACTCACGTCGCGGATTCGCGAACACAGCAACCCGCTCACTCGCGCCGCCGAAACGATCGCCCACTTCGACTCAGTTTTCGCCCGCGCGCGATTCGCCCGCACGTACGACTGCGTGGCGCCCAGTTTCACCGACGGCAATCGCTTGCATCTTCAATCGGCGAGGAACCCGGTGTTGGAAGCCGCGCTCCGTCCGCAAGGGCGAAAGGCCGTTCCCCTATCACTCACGCTCGGGACGGGAAGCGGCGGCGCCGATTCCGGCGAGGGCGGCAGCGTTCTGGTGATCAGCGGGCCGAATACGGGCGGGAAGACCGTCGCTCTGAAGACGGTCGGGCTGGCTGCCCTTTCCGCGCAGTCTGGCATTCCGGTAGCGGCCGATCGCGCCGAATTACCCATTTTCGATTCTGTGCTCGCGGATATCGGCGATGAACAATCGATAGCGGCCGATCTTTCCACGTTTTCCGCTCACATGCTCAATCTAAAGTCGATGCTTGAGCGGGCGACGGATCGATCTCTTATTCTGGTGGACGAGATGGGCACGGGCACCGCGCCCGAGGAAGGCGCGGCACTGGCCGTCGCTCTGCTGGAGGAATTTCGCGAGCGCCGCGCCTTGACGCTGGCGACCACACACCACGATCGCCTGAAGATTTACGCTTCCACGACGCCGGGCGTGGTAAATGCTGCGGTGGAATTCGACGAGGAAAATCTTCGGCCCACGTACAGGTTGCTCGTCGGCGTACCGGGCGCGTCGAGCGGTATCGAAATCGCGCGCAGGCTCGGCGTGCCATCGCCGGTGATCGAGCGCGCTCGCGCAGGGCTCTCTCCCGAATCGCGCGAAGCTCACGAACTGATCGCGTATTTGCATCGCAGCCGGCAAGAAATCGACGCCGCAAGAGCGCGGCTTCAGCAGGAGCAGCGCGAAGTCGAAGAGGAACGGCGTTCGTTGCGAGGCGAATGGATCGAGCGCCAAAAGAAACGCATCGCCGACCTGGAGCGCGGTTTTGCCGAAATGCAGAAACGCCTTCAGGCGCAAATCGAACGCATGACCGCCGATATTAAGGATCGAACGCTCCGCACGCAGGCCGAAAAGCAGGCCGAACGGCGCGCCGGGAAAATTTTCGCCGATGCCCGCGCGGAGGGCGATGCGGTCGTCGTCGAAACGCTTGCGTCATCGCAACCCGATCTCGGCGTCTCCGGCGCCGAATCCGGAAAGCCGGTTCCTCCGGGCGAACTTGCGCCGGGGCAGCGCCTTTTCATCAAGGGCTTGAAGCAACCGGTGATTTTTCGCAAGCAAGACGGCCGCATGGCGGACGTCGAGGCCCGCTCGATGCGTATGAAAGTGCCTCTCGCGGATATCATCGGCATTGAAGAACAGCGGAAGCAGGCGCGGCGTCCGGCGGAGCGCCAAGGCATCAGCGTTCACGCGCGGCCCATCGAGCAGCCAGTCGAAGAAATCAACGTGATCGGTTGTACGGTTGAGGAAGCAACCTCGCGAGTCGATAAGGTTCTGGACGAGGCAGCGCTGGCTGGCAAACCGAGCGTCCGCATCATTCATGGCTATGGCACCGGCGCGCTGCGGCGCGGATTGGCCGAATTCCTTTCGGCGCATCCGCTCGTGGAACGAATTCACGCGGAAGCCGAGGACCGCGGCGGAAACGCCGTCACCGTCGCGGAGTTGCAAAGTTGAATCACGGGTGCTAAACGTAACTCAGCCTTGAAATGGCCGAAGCCGGATCATTCGCCGAAAAAGTGAAGCAACAGGCGGACATCGTCCGCGTGATCGGCGAATACGTGCGCCTGCGCAAAACAGGACAGAATTTCACCGGCCTTTGCCCCTTCCATCAGGAAAAGACGCCGTCGTTTAGCGTTCATCCCGTGAAGCAAATGTACTACTGCTTCGGGTGCCATGAAGGCGGTGACGTTTTTAAGTTCGTGATGGAGATCGAGCGCTGTGAATTTCCGGAAGCGGTGCGCACTGTTGCGGAGAAATGCGGAATTCCCATTCCGCGAATGACGGAGCGCTCACCGGAAGCGCGCCGCCAGAATCAGCAGCGCGCCTCGCTTGTGGAGATTCATAGCCAGGCCGCGGCGTTCTATGCGCGCCAATTGCATCAGAGTGCCGAAGGGAAAGTGGCCCAGGCATATCTGGAAGATCGTGGCCTCGATCGGGATGCGATGATGCGCTTCGGCCTTGGGTACGCTCCTGCGTCGGGAGACGCCCTACTGCGGCATCTGAAGACGAAATATCCCGAGAAGATTCTGGAGGCCTCCGGGCTTTTCTCGCGCGATCACGGCGGCCGCATGTACGACCGCTTTCGCCGCCGCATCATGTTTCCCATCGCCAACGATGCGGGGAAAATCATCGCTTTCGGCGGCCGCAGCATGGGCGACGATATGCCGAAGTACTTGAACTCGCCCGAGACGCCGGTCTATTCCAAGAGCAACGTCCTCTACCATCTCGATCGTGCGAAGGAAGCCATACGGAAAAACGAATCCGCGATTCTGGTGGAAGGCTACATGGATGCAATCGCCGTGGCGCGCGCCGGATTTGCCAACGTGGTGGCGAGCTGCGGCACAAGCCTGGCGGAAGCGCAAATTAAGCTGCTCGGCCGTTTTACGCGACGAATCGTTGTCAATTACGACGCCGATTCAGCGGGACAATCAGCCACGGAACGCTCGCTAATCCTGCTGCTCGAAAAAGAATTTGACGTGTGCGTGCTTTCTCTGCCCGGCGGCGCGGACCCCGATCAGTTCTTGAAGCAAAATGGCGCGGATGCGTATGGCAAGCTGCTTGCTGCCGCACCCTCGTATCTCGATTATTTGATCGCGCGCGCCCGGCGGATGAATCGGTCCACACCCGACGGGAAACTCGCCGCGGTCAATTTTCTGATGCCTTACGTTCGGCGAATTCCCAGCGCGCTGATGCGCTCGGAATGGGCTTCGCGTATCTCCGCGGAATTGCGCGTGGATGAACCCGTTCTGCGCGAGTCGATTCGCCGGGCGGCCGCCGAACAGCGGGGCGAAGTCAAGCCGAAACCAGAGCTCCTGAACCCGGGCCTGCTGGTGGCGGAGCGTCGCCTCATACAAATGCTGGCGGAGCCCACGGCGATTCGCGAACGATTGGCTCGCGAGATTGCCGAAAGCAACCTTCACCGCGGGCTCGAAACGGAAAAGTTATTCGACCTTTTGACAGCCCGTGCGATCTCGAGTCAACCTCCCGATCCTGCTGCGCTGGCGGAGGATTTGGACGCCGCGGATAGGCGTTTACTTTTTGGGGCTGTGTTCGAGCGGTCCGCGGAACCGACGTGGCAGGAAGCGGAGAGTTGCCTTGCCGTGTTGCGCGAACGCTCCGTTTGCCGCGAACTGGTTCAGGAACTGGCCGAATTGCAGAAGAAAATCGAATCGAACCTTCCGTTGGACGAACTGAAGCACCTGCTGGCGCGCCGTCAGGAATTGCAGCGCAAGCTTGTCCGCTTGCCAGCTGACCAGGCAGCCCGCTGACATGCCTGAAAATCTGCCTTCCGTCGTGATCGTCGGGCGGCCGAACGTCGGCAAATCCACGCTCTTCAACCGCCTTACCGGGACGCGTCGCTCGATTGTCACCAACGAACCCGGCATTACGCGCGACCGGATTTACGGTGTCGCGCATTGGGACGGCCGCGCGTTTGAAGTCGTCGATACCGGCGGAATTGTTCCGGAGGAAAATGCCGGAATCCCCGGTGAAATTCTGCGCCAGGCGCGCGTGGCCATCGAAAAAGCCGCCCGCGTAGTGCAAGTGGTTGATGGCCGTTCCGGTCCCATTCCCCTCGACGCTGAATTAGCGCAACTGCTGCGCCGCGCCGGCAAGCCGCCGGTCTTGGCGGTCAATAAGGTGGATTCGCCCCGGCAAACGCAGCTTGCCGCCCCATTTTATGAGTTGGGCAGCGAAGTTTTTCCCATTTCCGCCGAACACGGCTTCGGCGTTGACGAGCTGCTCGACGCGATTACTCGCGAATTTCCCTCCGGAGAAACGGCCCCGCGCGAGCCGGATATCAACATCGCGATCATCGGCCGCCCGAATGTCGGGAAATCCACCTTGCTCAATCGGCTCGTCGGCGCCGAGCGTTCGATCGTTTCATCCGAACCGGGCACCACGCGCGACATGGTTGACACCGTCGTCGAACACAACGGCAAGTCGTATCGATTCCTCGATACCGCGGGCATCCGCCGAAAAGGGAAGACCAAGCTGATCGCCGAAAAACTGAGCGTCATCATGGCGCGCCGGCATCTCGAGCGCGCCGATGTCGCGCTCCTTGTCGCGGATGCGTCCGTCGGCGTCACCTCGCATGACGCGACCATCGCCAGCTACGCCGAGCAATCCGGCCGCTCTGTCATCATCGTGATGAACAAATGGGATTTGGCGCTTGAAGCCGCGCGGCGAAACGCCGAGAAGAAGAAGGAAGCAGGCGGCAAAGCCTCCGCGATCACTCCGGCGAAGCTCCTCTCCGAATACGAACCCTTGGTCCGCGAAAAGTTTAAATTTCTTTCTTACGCACCCATCGTCTTTCTTTCGGCGCTTACCGGCGAGCGCATCGGCAAGCTGTTCGCCACCATCGATCGCGTCGCCGAGGCCCGCCGGCGCCGCATTTCCACAGGCGAGTTGAATCGTTGGCTGGCAAGTGTCGATCTGGAGCGCGGCACTTCGCCCGCTAGCCGCAAAGTGAAAATCTTTTACATGACGCAGGCCGCCGTTGCGCCGCCCACCTTCGTCCTGTTTACGAATCAAGCCAAGCCGCTGCACTTCAGCTATCAGCGCTTTCTCGAAAACCGTCTCCGCGCCGCTTTCGATTTCACCGGCACGCCCATCCGCTTCACCCAGCGCCTGAAAAAGCGTGAGCCCCGACGCGCCACCCGCGGCGCATCCGAACGGTAGCGTGTTGCCCACGAACGTTTCATAGCTTACATGCTCGCTGGGGGTTGACATCGCCCGAAATCCGCCTACGATACGAACGAGGTAGGGCGCACACGATACATGGCAAGCTCGGCACAAATGGCGCCGGACATCCCCGAAAAGAGTCTGTTCCGCATCGGCGAAGTGAGCCGCCTGACGGGCACCAAGGCTTTCGTTCTGCGCTTCTGGGAATCCGAATTTCCCACGCTTCAGCCGGTGAAGAGCCCCACGGGCCAGCGCCTGTACCGCCGCGAGGACATCGAGACCGTTTTCGAAATCAAGCGCCTCCTCTACGAGGAAGGATTCACCATTGCGGGGGCCCGCAAACATCTTGCTGAACGCAACGGCTCGGGCAGCGGCGAAAGCACAGGCGCTAACACCGAATCAATTTCGCGCCCGGTGGCGGAATTTTCCGCGCCCGCCCGCCGCGGGTCTGCCTCCAATTCATACCGGAAATTTCTGCTCGACCTTCACGAAGAGCTTCGTGCCGTCTTGACCCTTCTCGAACGCGAGTGATACGCTTTTCGCTGGCTCCTGTGGACGGAAGCGGTCGGGACGTGGCGCAGCCTGGTAGCGCGCACGCTTGGGGTGCGTGAGGTCGCTGGTTCAAATCCAGTCGTCCCGACCATCTCACCTTTGCTTCGACCGCCGTGAGCGCCGGTTTCAACGGAAAGTCTTTTCCCGCGGCGAAAATCTCATGCCGAATATTCTGGTCACCAACGACGATGGCATCCACGCTCCCGGCCTGCGTGCGCTCGCCGGCGCCATGCGTGAGTTGGGAACCGTAACCATCGTCGCGCCCTCGCACGAGCGCAGCGCCTCTTCGCAATCCCTCACGCTCCGCCAGCCGATTTACTGCGACGAGATCGCCGAGCGCGAATATTCCGTCGAAGGCACTCCTGCCGACGCGATGATCCTGGCTTTTCACACCCTGCTCGGCGAAAAGCCCGATGTGGTGATCTCCGGTATCAATCCCGGCGGAAACGTCGGCGAAAACGTCTATTATTCCGGCACGGTTGGCGCGGCCATGGAAGCGGCAGTCAACGGCGTTCCGGCCATCGCCATTTCCGTCGTGTATCGCGGTCTGCCTTTCGATTTCGCTCCTGCCGCGCGGTTCGCGAAAAATTTGTTGCCCATCGTCTTGCAAGAGGGCCTTCCGCCCGGCGTGATGCTCAACGTCAATCTCCCGCAGGATTGGAATGGTTCGGTGCGTTTCACGCGCCAGTCCTCCAAGATCACGCGCAATCTGCTGCAGCCCGGCGCCGATCCGCGCGGCCGCCGCTATTTCTGGCTCAGCGAACAGAAAGTTATCGAAGATGTCGAGCCCGACACCGATCACGCCGCGATCCGCCGGGGCGCCGCGTCCATCACGCCGCTGCAGCTCGACCACACCCACGTGCAATCTCTCAACCACCTCTCGCACTGGGCCGGCGTTCTCGAAAAAGCATCGCGCCGTTGATAACGCCCCTTCGGCTTTTTCGCCCGTAAATTGCGGAACGACGCTGTGATACTTTAGATTTCTGTCTGGGTGGTGGCGAACGCTGAAGCATCCATGGCCAAAAGAGCCGTCGAGGAAAAACCGGAAAAGCTCACCGTCGAAGGCATCTTCGGTCCCGGCGGCCAACTCGAAAAACGCCATCCCGGCTACGAATTCCGCGCGTCGCAGTTAGCCATGGCCCGGCTCGCTGAGAACGCATTTGAAAAGCATCAGCACGTGATCGTCGAGGCCGGCACCGGTACGGGGAAAACGCTCGCTTATCTGATTCCCGCCATTCGCAGCGGACGCCGCGTCGTCATTTCCACCGCCACCAAGTCGCTTCAAGAGCAGCTTTTCCAAAAAGACGTACCCTTCCTGCAAAAGCATTTCGCTCCCAATCTAAAAGCTGCGCTGATGAAGGGACGCGCCAATTTTCTTTGCCGCCAGAAGCTGCACCAGATGGACGGCCAGGCTGTCTTGAAAGGCATCGACGAGATCGACTGGTTTTCGCGGATTCGCGACTGGGCCAAAGTCACCGCCACGGGCGACCGCAGCGAGCTCACCTTCTTGCCCGATGACGCCGATCTCTGGAACCGCATCGACGCGCGCAGTGATCTGTGCACCGGCCAGAAATGCCCCGAATTTCATCGCTGCTTTGTCACCGCCATGCATCAGCGCGCGCACGAAGCCGACCTCATCATTGTCAATCACCATCTTTTCTTCGCCGATCTCGCTCTTCGCCAGGATGATTTCGGCTCCATCCTTCCCGAATATTCCGCGGTGGTTTTTGACGAAGCTCACGAAATCGAGGACGTCGCGAGCGACTATTTCGGCCGCCAGCTTTCGAGCTATCGCTTCGAGGAGCTTTCGCGGGACGTCGATTCCATGCTGCGCGTCTTGCGCATGGAATCGCCCGCGCTGCGCCGCAACGCAGGCCGCCTCCGCGAACGCGCCCGCGCGTTCTTCGAGCGCTTTCCCGAACGCGAAGGCCGCTATCCCTTCGGTCCTGCCGAACGCAAATCCTTCCTCGAGCAAAATCGCGAAAATTTCGATGAGCTCTGCGCCGCCGTGAAGCGCCTCGAAACGGAGCTTTCCGCGCTTTCGCCCAAGCCCGACGAAGTGATTGTCCTCGCGCGACGCGCCGCCGAAATGCGCCGTGAACTCTGCTTTCTCCTCGAAAGCGAGGAGAAGAGCTATGTTTACTGGTACGAGCGCCGCGGCCGCGGTGTCTTTCTCGCCGCCACTCCCATCGACGTCAGCGAAATCCTGCGCGAAAAGCTTTTCGAGCAGTTCGATACCGTGATTCTCACGTCCGCCACTCTCGCCGTCGAAGGCCGTTTCGATTACCTGAAGCAGCGTCTCGGCGTTCTGCCCTCCGCCGAATCCGTACTTCCTCCTGAGTTCGACTACGCCTCGCAAGCGCTGCTGTATATCCCTTCCGACATGCCCGACGTTCGCAATTCTTCGTTCGCCTCCTGCGCCGCTCGCGAAATCGAGCGCCTGCTCGAAATTTCTCAAGGGCGCGCCTTTTGCCTGTTCACCAGCTACGCCCAGATGAAAGACGTGTTCGAACGCGTCTCCAGCCGCGTTTCGTTTCCGCTGCTCCTGCAGGGCACCGCTCCCCGCTCTGTTCTGCTCGATCGTTTCCGCGCCACTCCCAACGCCGTTTTGTTTGCCACCTCGACCTTCTGGCAGGGGGTGGACGTTCCCGGCGCCCAGCTTTCTTGCGTCATCATCGATAAGCTCCCTTTCGCCGTGCCGAGCGACCCCATCGTCGCCGCGCGCGTTCGCGCCCTTATGGACGACGGCCGCAACGCCTTTGCCGAATATCAAGTCCCCGAGGCTGTGCTTGCGCTCAAGCAGGGCTTCGGCCGCCTGATCCGCTCGAAATCCGATCGCGGTATCCTCGCCATCCTCGATAACCGCATCCGGCGCATGCAGTATGGTAAAATTTTCCTCGAGTCGCTGCCCGCATATACCATCACGCAGGATCTCGCCGAAGTTGCGCGCTTCCTGGAGCACCATCCCGACTAAGCGCCTCGCGGCGAATCGCGTGCGCCGTTGGCCTGGGCTCGGGGCGAAACTCAAGGGGAAGGTTCATGTACGAAGTTAGCGTCGAAGAGACGTTTGCCGCCGCGCACAACCTGCGCAATTACAAGGGCAAGTGCGAAGATCTCCACGGCCATAATTACAAGATTCGCGTCGTCCTTTCCGGCAAGGAACTTGATTCCACCGGCCTGCTCTACGATTTCGTCAATCTCAAGCAGGTGATTCGGTCCGTCATCGCTTCGCTTGATCACAAGTATCTCAACGAGCTTCCGCCGTTCGATACGCTCAATCCTTCGGCGGAAAATCTGGCGCGTCACATCTACGATCAGGCTGCGCGCCAGCTTCCTCCTTCGCCGAATGGCGCCGGGATTGCCAGCATCACCGTCTGGGAGACGGAAACCACCGCCGCTACGTATCGGCCGTGATCGTGCATCGTAATTCTGAGTGAGCGTTCTCGCATGGTCATCACCGAAATTTTCAAATCCATCCAGGGCGAAGGCACCCGTGCCGGCATGCCGTGCGTTTTCGTGCGCCTCACCGGATGCAACCTCCGCTGCGTCTGGTGCGACACCGAATACGCTTTTCACGGCGGGACAAAATACTCGCTGGACGAAGTGCTCACGCAGGTTTGCCGGCTGGCCGGTGAAGGCGAAAATCGCGTCCCGCTTGTGGAAATCACCGGCGGCGAACCGCTGCTGCAAAAGGAAACTCCCGCGCTCGCGGAACAATTGGCGTCCGAAGGCTATACCGTCCTGATCGAAACCAGCGGCGAGCGTTTTGTTGGTGCCCTGCCGAAGGAAGTCATTAAGATTATCGACGTGAAATGCCCGGATTCCGGCGAAGGCGGCACTTTCGACATGGCCAACCTCGGCGCACTGGACGAAAAGGACGAAATTAAATTCGTGATTGCCAGCCGCCGCGATTATGATTTCGCCCGCGATTTCGTTTCCCGGCACCGGTTGCCGGCGCGGGTTCGTCAGGTGATTTTTTCTCCTGTATTCCCGGACCCGGCGGGCCGCTGGAATGGGTTGGATGCGCGCCATCTCGCGGAATGGATTTTGGCGGATCGATTGCCTGTTCGCCTCGGGCTGCAGTTGCACAAATTCATTTGGGATCCGGCGATGAAAGGAGTGTAGGCTGCGCGAACGCGCGAGGATCTTTGCGGATCGTGGTTTTAGCCACAGCGTCAAACTTGCGAAACTTGGAGGGCTTCCGCCGCTGAAGCTCGCAATTTTGAATTTGTCGCGTGGATTCATCTAGCCGGCGTCATGTCGGAAAAGCCAAAAGCCGTCGTGCTGCTCAGCGGAGGGATGGATTCCTGCGTCACCGCGGCCATCGCCCGCCAGACGCATCGGCTCGCGCTGTTGCATGCCAGTTATGGTCAGCGCACCGAGCGGCGCGAGCGCCGCTCCTTCGACGAAATCGCCGATTTTTACGGCGTGCGCGAACGCCTCGTCGTCCGCTTCGACGCTCTCTCGCAAATTGGCGGTTCAGCGCTCACCGACACAAAAATCGCTGTGCCTGAACAGGGCGAAGCGCTCGCGCCGGAAGCCGGTATCCCGATCAGCTACGTCCCTTTTCGCAACGCGCACTTTCTTTCCGCCGCCGTCAGTTGGGCCGAAGTCATCGGCGCATCCGCGATCTTCATCGGTGCGGTGGCCGAGGATAGCTCCGGCTATCCCGATTGCCGCCCGGAGTATTATCGGGCGTTTCAGGCGCTGATTCGGGAGGGCACTCGCCCGGAAACGCGCATTGAGATCGTCACGCCGGTGATCGGGATGCGAAAGAGCCAAATTATCCGCCGCGGAGCGGAACTCGGCGCGCCGCTGGACCGCACCTGGTCGTGCTATCAGTTCGAGGACGAAGCCTGCGGCCTATGCGACAGTTGCCGCCTCCGCCTGCGAGCCTTTGCGGAAGCCGGCCTTCGCGACCCTATCGCATATCGTGTACAATTTGCGCGATAATGGTTTTAATGCTCGGCGAATGCCACAACTGATACCCGAGGGGGGAAGTATGATTAGGCGATTGACTCCTGTTTGGCTCGCGCTGCTTGCTGCATTTTTGTTCCCGGCAATCGCTGCGGCGCAGAACGCTAGTGTTCATGGGCAGGTTTCCGATCCTAATGGCAAGCCATGGCCGGGAATATCCGTGCAGATTAAAAGCGAAAATGGCCAGACGTATAATCTGAAAACCGATAAAAACGGAAAGTACAGTCAGATTGGACTGTCGCCGGGTGTCTACACGTTTATCTTGAACGGGCCGCCGGACACCCATCTTAAAGACTTCACCGAACAGCATCAGATTCAGGGCGAACAGGACAACGAAATCGATTTCAACTTCCAGCAAATCATCGCCCAGAACGCTGCCGCCCATCCCGAGGAGCAGGCCAAGCAGAAACAGGCGGAGAATAATTTCAAAATCATGAAGGGGCATGTGGACGACGGTATCGCGAAATTTACGGAGATAAACTCACTGCAAGCCCAGCTCCGCACCGCTCCGGCCGCTCAGAAATCCGCCTTGGAGAGCCAGGTGAAAGCCGCGGCTCAAGCTGCCGCGCAGGATTTTCAGCAAGCCGAAACGCTCGTTGGTGAAAAGGACACCAAGAACCACGCCGTTATTTTGGCGAATCTTGGGCAGGCCTACTCATTCGCGGGCCAGTACGATCAGGCGATCGCCGCCTACCAGAAGGCTGTGACGTTTAATCCCGAGGCGCCCACCTACCTAAACATGAGCCTGGCGCAAGTTCAGATGGCAGCGCAGACCACCGATCCGGCGGCTGCCACCAAGTACGTTGCGGACGCCGGCGCCAGTTGCGACAAAGCGACGGCGCTTGATCCTACCTCCACCACCAAATGCTGGAAAAACATCGCCATTGTCCTCACGAACAAGGGCGACTTTAAGGATGCCGTTGCGCCCTTGCAGAAAGTCACTCAGCTCGATCCGAAAGACGCGCAGGCATGGTATCTGCTCGGCACCGCCGACGTCGGACTGATCGACTCCAAGCAGGAAGGCGACAAAATGACGTACATCATCCCTCCGGGAACGGCCGATGCATTCCAGAAGTGTATCTCCCTCGATCCCAACGGTCCGTACGCCGCCCAAGCGAAGCAGAACTTGGACGCGCTCGCTGCCATGAGCGGCGGCGAGAGCCTAACGGAGGGCGACGCCGGCAAGAGCACCAAGAAGAAAAAGCGGCGCTAATGTATCTCGAGCTGCTCCTCGCATGGGCGAGGAGCAGCAGTTCCTCGCTTCAGCCCCGCTCCCTCCCGGTCAGTGTCGGCACTCGACCTCCATCCGGATGAATGGTATTCTCTGGCCGGGTCATCCTGGAAAGTCAGCTTGGGTGCGCGAAGTGGAACCTAGCCATACCGGTACAGAGCGCCGGCGCAGCGAGCGTATCGCCCAATCTTTGCCCGTGGTGGTCCGCGGCATCGACCTCCTTGGACAGCCTTTCGAGGAGCGCAGCTCCACTCTCAACCTGAATCTTCACGGCTGCCGCTACGCCTCCAAATATCACTTGCCCAAAAATACCTGGGTAACCCTGGAAATTCCCCACGGCGCCGAGCGCGAAAACGTGCGCGCGCGCGTCGCATGGATTCAGCGGCCCCGCTCGATTCGCGAGCTGTTTCAAATCGCCGTTGAGTTGGAAAGCCCTGGAAATTTCTGGGCGCTCGAAGAGCCGCCGGCTGATTGGACGCCCGCGCGTGGCGGTTCTGTTGCGGAATCGCAAGTCAGCGGAATTGCGTCGGCTGCCGCGTTTGCGGAAGGGAAAACACACGATATGACACCAGGCACCCCGGAAGCCGGTTTTGCGTCAGAATCCTACGCTGCGCGTGAGAACGTGCCTGGGGCCGATAGCCCGCTATTGCGCGAATGGCGTGCCCAAATCGAGCGCGAAGCCGCCGCCACCGTGGAAAGGGCCGCAGAGAATGCCGTCGAGCAAATCCGCGCGAAGCTTGAGGAATTCGAGCGTGATCGTGCCAGCGCCGCGGAGGCGTTATCAAGCGAGCTTGCCAGCAAACAAGAGAGCATGCTTGAAAGCTTGCGTTCGGAGCTGGATCGCGACGCGCGCCTCATCCGCGAGATGCTCCGCGATGTGGAGCATAAAGCTGAAGAATTGCGCGCCGAAAATCAGGCCGCGCTCGATTCCATCAGCCGCCTCGCGCAGGCTCGCTTGCAAGCCGAAGCGGCCAACTTGCAGGCACCCGCGGGAACGATCGCTGCGCCGGCTGCCAGCTTGGAAGCCGCCGCTGCGGAATTGCGTGCGCGGCTCCAATCGGAACTTTCCATAGCTCAATCGCAATGGACCGAGCTTTTGCAGTCCTCGCTCGACAGCAGCGTCGATCGGCTGGCGAAGGAGCTTTCCGGCCGCTCGCATGAGATGCTGCGCGAAGCCGAAAAGAAATTATCCGAACGCCTCGCGGATCTGCGCCAGCCGCTCGCGCAGATTTCCTCCACGGCCCAGGAAACGCTCGCCAGCGTAAAAGCCGCGCTGGACCAGGAAGTCTCCCGCGCGAAGGCATCGCTCGCCGATATCGAACATTCCGTGAACCGCGCCAAGGAATATTCGGCGCAACTGGACTCGGCGAGTCACCACGCGCTCGACGAGCTGCGGGGCCGGCTTGAAAACATGGTCGAAGCACAGACGGAGGAGATGAATCGCCGCGTCGAAGGCTTTGTAAACGCTGTGCCGCAGCGCGTCGGATCGACGCTCGATTCGTTGAGCCGGCAATTCACCGAGCGCGCCATTGCCGAGATTGATTCGAAGATCGCGCCGCGGCTCGAACGCGTCTCCGAATCGCTGCGCGAATTGGCCGCGCGGAGGGCGCAGACCGAGGAAGGTTTGCGTTTGCACCGCGAGCGCTTGCGCCAGATCGCCGAAAGCAACCAGCGCGAAGCGTCCGCACAGATGTCCGCGACCTTGGAAAGCCTTCGCGGCGAGTTCGAGGCCGCGCGCAAGGAGGCGCTGGCGAAGTGGAGCGACGAACTCGATGCGGCCGGAGTCCGCGCCGCGCATGCGGCCGCCGAATCGATCGGCCGTTCCTCGGAATGGTTCCAGCAGGAGGCGCGTTCGCGATTGCAGGTGCTGGTCGAACAAGCCGCCGCGAGCGCAGCGACCACCCTCGACGAAAAAGCAGCCGACGCCTCGAAAAAATTCGAAACACATCTTGAAGAGCGCTCCAGCTCACAAATTTCCGAACTGCGTCAGAAGGTGGACGACATTGCCGCTGAGATTACCGGCCGGACACGCAACCAGCTGGAATCTGCCGCGGAAGCAGCCGCCGCTTCATTCGGGCAGGTGATCCGCGACATTTCCGGGCGCGAAACGGAGCAGTTCACGGAGGCGAGCCGCGGCGCCCTCGCCGAACGCGCCCGCGAACTCGAAGCCCTCATCGGCGATCACCTCCAAAAGTTCCATTCCGAAGCAAGCGCGTCGATGGATCAGCTCCACGCGCGCATGGCCTGCGAGCTGGAAGCCAATGTGGCGCGCGGCCGCGATGCGCTGGCTGCGGAACTCGCGAAAGCGGAGGAGAATTTCCGCGCCGAGCGCGCATCGCGCGAAGCGGCGTGGGCCGAAGCCGCAAGCCGCATGAGCGACGAAGCCGCCGCAAAATTCCAAGAGCGCTTGCAAAATGCCGCTGATTCGTGGGCCGTCTCTTCGGTGCGGCGGCTCAACGAGCGCGGCCAGAGCGCCGTTGATGACCTGTTGCGTTCGGCGGACCAATCGCTACGCGATGCCTTGGCGCGTGTTTTCGAAAACCTTTCCGAATCGCTGCGCCAACGCGCATCTTCAGCATCCACCGGCGGCCAGGCTCGCGCCGCCGACTTCGAGGCTCCGGAAGCGGAGCCGCCGATGCCGCCACCGGCCGGCGAAAGCGCGTCCAACAGCGCCAACGCCTGACCGTTCCTATTTCTCTCCGACAATTTCGCGCACGGCGCCCGCGACGAACGCGACCTGCTCGTTGGTGAGGCGCGGATGGATCGGCAGGCTGAGGGCGCGATCGCAAGCGCGCTCGGTATGCGGGAAAGTCCCGGGAGGCAATCCCAGCGAGGAATAAGCCGGCTGCAAGTGCACCGGGCGCGGATAGTGGACCACGGTTTCGATTTCGCGCTCGGCGAGTTTCGTTGCGAGCGCGTTACGGTTGGCGGCGTAGATCACGAACTGGTGGTAGACACATTCGTCGCGCGGATCGTCCACGGGAAGCTCGATGCGGACTCCGGCAAGTAATTGCCGGTACATGCGCGCGATTTCCTGGCGGCGCGCGGTCCACGCATAGAGACGGCGCAGCTTGATCCGCAAAACGGCTCCCTGGAATCCCTGCATACGGTAGTTATAACCGACGAATTCATGCTCGTAACGCGCCGTCTGGCCATGATTGCGCGCGGCGCGCGCGAATTTGGCTACGCGGTCGTCATTGGTCGTAAGCGCTCCGCCTTCGCCGAAAGCCGCCAAATTCTTCGTGGGATAAAAGCTGAACACGCCGGCATCGCCGATACCGCCGACCCGCCTGCCGCGATAGCGCGCGCCATGGGCTTGCGCCGCGTCCTCAAGAACCCGCAGATTGTGGCGGGCGGCGACTTCCTTGATGGGGTCCATGTCCGCGGGCCGGCCGTAGAGGTGCACGGGAAGGATGGCGCGGGTGCGGGGCGTGATGGCGCGCTCGATCAGCTTCGGATCCAGGTTCGCGGTAGCCGGATCGATATCGACGAACACGGGGACGGCGCCGCAATAGGTGATGGCCTCGGCGGTGGCCAGGAAGGTGTTGGAAGTGGTGATGACTTCGTCATCGGCCTGGACGCCGAGCGCGAGCAGACCCACGTGAAGAGCCGCCGTGCCATTGCTCATGGCCACACAGTGTTTCGTGCCGCAGTAATCGGCAAATTCGCGCTCGAATGCCTCCACTTCGGAACCGAGCACGTACTCGGCGTTTTGACCGACGCGGTCGAGGGCGGGCAGCACCTCGTCGCGCAATTCGGCGTACTCGGACTGTAGATCGAGGAGTGAAACCTTCATTTCTTGGCCTTTATGTGCGGGCAAAACTGTACTGTACCAGACGCCTTGGGACAAGTACCGTCTCCGGCAATCGCGTTGCGACGCGCGAAATTCAGGTTTGCGACGTGACGGGACGTTCCGCCCTTGGCAATGGAAGTGCATGATTTTCCAGTGGCTTAGTTCGTCGCAAGGTTGATTGAGTGTTCCGCCCTTTCGCGGGCAGTGGCGAGTGGCAAGCGGCGCGCGGGCAGGAAGCGAGAGCTTCACGCGGACGACGTGGCGCGAAGGGTGCGGCGCTTCGCGTCGCGATCTTATGCTGGAAGCTGCTTCGATCCCGTCTGCAGCGGGGAGGCAGCAGCCCCGAAAAGAGCAGAGGCGCACTGAGGCGCGCGGGATGCGGGTGGGGCCACAGCCGCGCACCTGCGTCGAAGAAGCGGCCCGGGCCGCTTGCCGGCGTGATGCGAGAAACGCACGGCAAGACGGGTTGTGCGAGGCAGGATCGTCCCTCCGCTGGGGAGCGGCTGTTTCGGCGGCGAATTTACCATGCGACGACATCACAGATCGACCGTAGCGGAATGGGGGGAGATTTTTCTACTGGTCTGAAGTACAGGGGACTAGTACCCGGATTTGCCGGGAATCACGCACTGTTAATTTTGCTTATTTCTTGTTCTCACGTATTCAGCCGCTGTCATTTCGATGGCTTATACAAGGTTGTGCAACAGCTTTTACTTTGGTTTGACACGCGCGGGGCGCGGAGATTGACTTCGGCCGGCTGACGTAAAATAATGAAGCTGTCACGGGTGTTGGAGTTCACCCCTAACCGCCCCCCAAAAGGGGCAGATGACTCCTACGAGGGTTTCAGCCTTGGTGGGATCATCTGCACCTGCCCACCTCTGCAGGAATCCTCGAACGACAACTGGGACGCGGTTTTGTCGGCGCGTTCTGCAGGACTGCGATGATTTCAGGCGGCGATAAGAATCGTCAATCACTGAACTCGTTCCAAGCGAACCGGCTTCGCATTACGTGTCAATACATCGACAAGCTGCTCGTCGAAATCGAGGAAATCCTCAATAGCGCGGGTTCAAAAACCGCCTTCCCGAGGTATGCAGAGGACATCCTGCCGGCCCAGCGGAGAACGATCGAGGACTACATCGCGCGCGTTCGGGCCCAGTTGGTGCGCGTGCTGGAAGGGCAGAGGATCGCCAGGGAGAAGCCATCAATTCCCGCTTCGCGCGCAGTTCACGTTCATCTTGGCGCGATCGATATCGCGGTTGAGGAGCTCAAACCGGAATACATGCGCGGCTACGGAGAGGTTCCGGAAGGAGTCGCGACCGAACTGAATGGAATCGTCGGAGAGCTCAGTGGGCTGGTTCAGCGGCTCGACCGGTATCTCTCCGAAGGAGTGGGAGAGGATCTGAAAGCACGTATTGAGCGCCTGGACCGAGCAGGCAACGACCTTGAATTGCTCCGGAAGATTGAAGAGGTGGTTCGTGTGCGGGGGCTGGTGGAATTCCGGCCGTCGATTGCGGCCATCCTGGATCGAGCCGAAGACAAGAGTTTTGAAATCGCGGTTTTCGGCCGCGTCAGTTCGGGCAAATCGTCCCTTTTAAATGCGATTCTCGAAACCGATGCGCTGCCCGTCGGCGTAACGCCGATTACGGCGGTTCCGACGCGCATTGTTCACGCGCAGAATTCCTCGCTGAGCGTTTGGTTTTCGGATGCTCCGGCGAAGAAACTGCCGGTATCACAACTGTCGGAATTTGCGACCGAACAGCAAAATCCAGGCAATCAGAAGCACGTAATTCGTTTGGTGCTTGCACTTTCGTCGCCGGCGCTGCGAACGGGTGTCACGTTTGTGGATACGCCGGGACTGGGTTCGCTGGCCACGAGCGGGGCTCGGGAAACGCTCGCGTATCTGCCGAAGTGCGATTTGGGAGTGGTGTTAGTCGATGCGGGCGCGACGCTGACCGCCGAGGATCTTCATACCGTCATGGCCTTGCAGCAAGCGGCGATTCCCGTGAACGTACTTCTGAGCAAGGCGGACCTCTTGAGCGCCCGGGACCGGGCGAGGATCGTGGCGTATGTGAAGGAACACATCGCGTCGGAATGCGGGCTTGATTTGCCAATCTATCCTGTCAGTGTCGTGGCGTCCTGCCGGGGTATGCTGGATGACTGGTTCAAGCACCAAATCACGCCGCTTTATGCTCGCTCTCAAGAACTGCGTGCTGCGTCGCTGCGGAGGAAAATCGGGGCTTTACTCGACTCCGTAACGGCGGCTTTGCAAGCACGCTTAAATCGTCACCAGCAAGCACCGGCGGATGGAGACCGAGGAGCCCGGACGGCGGAAGAGACGCTGCGAAAAGCGACCGGAGTTCTTGCCGAAATGCGGTTGGTGGCCGAGCGGTACGCGGAAAACGCGGCCAACACGGTACCGGATGCGGTGGCTGAAGCGGCGAAACGACTGGTTGAGGCTTGGCCGCAGGCCGTCGAACCGGTTGCAGTGGATCAACTCATTCGGCAAAGTTTAACGGAGTTTGTTCAGGGACAGGCAGCGAAGCTTCAAAAGGAGATCGACGCTCTGGCTCTTCAGCTTGGCGCCGATCTGCGGCAAAGCGCGGCAGATTTGGGGATGTTCGACGCGCCTGGCGAGGATGAGTTTCCATCGATCGTTCGAGGATCACCGATCTTTGAAGCTCCCGGCTTCCGCATCGAGTTATCACGTCCGAGTTTGGTTCGTCTGTTTGGCCGAAATGCCGCCGAACAATCGGTTGCGAAACAGATTTCGCGGCAACTGCCGCGATCGTTTTACGCGGCTGTTGAGGCTTATTGGCAAACGGTCAAGGCATGGTCCGGCTCAGTGATCGGCCAGTTGAGCAAAAGGTTCGAGAGCTACGCCGAGAACTATCGAGCGCAAGCCGAAGTAGCGCTTAGCGGATACAAAATCACGACGGAAGAACGCGATGAAATCGCAGAGAGTCTTGCATCGATGAAAGCCGAGGCAGTTCGTTAGACCCTTAGCGTTCGACCGGTTCAGCCGAGCAGGAGGACGGGAGAATGAGGAGTCAAACGGAGAGGATGAAGAGCGATTCGTATGACCAAATACTTAATCGTTGCACTGGGCGGGGCGATCGGTTCGATGTTGCGCTTCTGGGCGGGCGGATACGTGAGCGGACGGTTGGGAAGCCGCTTTCCATACGGCACGTTTGTGATCAACATCACGGCCTCGTTCCTCGTCGGTTTTATCATGACCGTTTTGGCCGAGCGGACGCATTTAAGTCCGATCTGGAGATACCTGTTGGTGGTTGGATTTCTGGGAGGGTATAGCACCTTCTCGTCATTCGAATACGAGACGTTCCGAGTATTCGAAGACGGCGAATTTCTGATTACGGCGCTGAATATCGCTCTGAGCGTCGGCGTGGGATTCGTCGCGGTATGGATCGGCGCTATCGCGGGAAGGACAATCGCATGAGACGAGAGGAGAACAGATCAAGGCTCTCGATGAGAAGCATTGCGACGCGAACGGTTTGTCCGTTATGCGCCGCATGGAAGGAATTTCAGGATGCCTTGCTCGAACATCCCCGTCCGAACGATTGTCGGCGATTTTGCAACACCCACGGTTGGCTCGTGGCCAATTCGGCCCCGGCTGAGGCAGCCGCTGCAATATTTTTAAGTGCTATTACGAACCCGGATTGGAAACTAGCGGCTGCGGGCCCCGAGCAGTGCGATTTTTGCAGAAAACCACACGAAGAGGCAGAAGTCCGGCTGCAAGAGATGGTCACAAATATTCGCCAAGGCAGACTGCGTTCCTGGCTCCACGATAATGGCGCTCTTTGCTCGGGGTATGGCAACGACGTGATATCTAAGTTGCCAGAACCACCGCGCGAGGGCATACAGAAAGGCTTAGCCAGGAACGGAGGCGAAATCGCAGAAATTCTGGAAGACTTCCTCCAGCGTGCCCAAGCTGGAAGTCATGCTGGTGGCGGCGTTTTCGGGCGTGCCGCCGAATTTTTAGCCGCGCAACGCGGGATTGAAAGGCAGGAACAATGCTGAAACCCGGACCCGCAAAGAAGGTGAGCATCTATGTTGGTGAAGACCATAAGTATCACGGCCAATCCCTGTATTCGGCGATTTTGAACTTCCTCTTCTACCACGGCATCTCGGGCGCGAGCGTCACAAGGGGTATCGCGGGATTCGGAGCGGATCACCATCTTCACACCACCCGCCTGGAAGTTCTGGCGGCCGATCTCCCCGTGAAGGTCGAGTTCATAGAGTCGGCGGAAAAGGTAGAGGAAGTATTGCCGAAGCTTCGCGAACTGGCCGGGACGGGGCTGATCGAGGTCCAGGACACGCTGGTTGTGAAACCGGCGGAAGCGGAGAAGAAAAAGGCGGTCGAAGAGTCCGTGCCACCGCTAAAACGGCAAGGCAAGGCGAAGCTGATGCGCATCTTTATCGGAGAGAACGACAAGTGGCGGGGGCAGCCCTTGCACAAGGCTCTCATCGAAAGCATGCGTGCGAACGATATTGCGGGGGTGACCGTCTATCAGGGAATCCTCGGCTACGGCGCCAACCGTCGCATGCACAAGGATTCTGCTCTTCACCTCTCGCACGATCGTCCGATGATGCTTTCCGTCGTGGATACCGAGGAAAAACTTCGAGCGTATTTCCCAGTTTTAGACCAGATGGTGCAGCAGGGACTCGTAGTCCTCTCGGATGTGGACGTCATCAAGTACACCCACAATTTCGCGAGCGCCGACCGGCGGCAGGAGGCCCGCAAATGAAACTCGAAGGCAAAGCCAAGATGCTTCGCGTCTATTTCGGCGAAGATGACAAATGGAAAGGCAAGCCTCTATATCAGGCAGTTGTTGAAAAATGCCGTGAGCTGGATCTCGCCGGGGCAACCGTTTTACGTGGTGTAGCGGGTTATGGCGCGAGCACTCTCATCCACCGCTCGCATGTTTTGTCGTTTTCTCACGACCGTCCTGTGATGGTCAGCATCGTGGACTCGGAAGACAAAATTCAAAAGCTGCTTCCGTTTCTTGACCAAGTCGTGGATGAAGGACTGATCGCCATGTCCGAAGTCGAGGTGATCAAGTACGTGCATCAGGCCGCGTCAGGCGGCTGAAGCCACGCCTGAAACGTTGACGCGCCGGAATTTCGCAAACGGGTCCGATGGCCATGAAACATGCAGCGGCATCACGGGAACGGCTGATCGGCCGCGATTCGGAGAATCGTCAGTTGCGGGCCGCGATCCGAGAGCGTCGAAGCCAATTGGTCTGGGGCCCTGTGCATTCTGGAAAGACGTTCCTGATCGCAAATGTCCTAGCCCAGCTTCCGGCAACTGAAAGACGAAAGTGTATCGAATGGGCCGGACCCGCAACGCGCAGAGAGCTCGTCGAGCACCTCGTCCATGGGCTATTCCTGGCCGGTGACCCGTTCGTTCGCAAGAAGGTTCAGGCCGACGGATGTGACGAGTCGGCGCTGACGCGGTGGATTGGCGAACAGTCCGCTGTTCGCCTGCGCGGCATTCTCTTCACAGCTGCGGAGCAGGGCGAGTATTGGTTTTTCTTGGATCATGTGTCGTCCCTCTCGCATGCATTCGCTGAGCTCTTGAAAGAGATTATGCATCGCACGAAGACACCCGTCTATCTCACTGGCCACGGCTATTCGCAGGCAGAGATCGGATGCGCGTGGAGTCTTTATTGGACAGACGAATATCGGCTGCATTTGGGGCCGCTGCCAGAAGTGTCCGCGCGCGAACTCCTGGAGCAGTGTATCGAACGGTTCGCACTGGCCTCGCTGGATCTAGGTGATTTTCGTGAAGAGATTTTGCACCTAAGCGGGAATTTGCCAGGTGCTATCGTCAAGATGTGCGAACTGGCTGCGAATCCGCGCTATCACTATGGCGACAGAGTGAAAGTGAAACTTATTCATGTCGACTATCTGCTGCAAAGCAGCCGACTCTCTTCGGCTATGACATGCCCATCATGAATCTCGCACGCAGGGCAGGCCACGCCGGCATTCAGAATCTTGCACCTGACGCGAGGCTTTCTCGATTGGCTGAATTGGCGGAAGAACTCGGCTCCGAACGCGTCCGGGAAGAAGCTGAGGCTCTCGCGCAGCGCGTCACGGAAGGCCGGTTTTACGTGGCGTGCATCGGGCAATTCAAGCGCGGCAAGTCTACATTGTTGAATGCCCTATTGGGCGACCGAATTTTACCCGCGGGTGTTTTGCCGCTCACGACAGTTCCCACGATTGTTCGGTACGGGACTTCGCGGCACGCGCGGGTGCGGTTTGAAGGAGGGCCGTGGACTGATATAGCGCCAGAGGATCTCACACGATACGTCACGGAGGAGCTGAATCCCGAGAACAAGAAAGGCGTCGTCGGAGTTGAGGTCTTCTCGCCCAGCCCGCTCCTGGCAGACGGAATTTGCTTCGTCGATACGCCTGGTCTCGGTTCGGTATTCGCCGGAAATACGGCGGCAACACATGCATTCATTCCGCACATAGACGCCGCAATTGTCGTTGTCGGGGCTGATCCGCCGATTGCAGGGGACGAACTGGCGTTGGTGAGTGTGATTGGCAAAGAAGTCCGGAACCTCGTCATCGTCATGAACAAAGCCGATCGGACCTCCGATCAGGAACGCGAGATCGCTCGATCGTTTACGAAGAAGATGCTCGAGAAGCAACTGGGCCGTTTCGTGGGTCCGATCTACGAGGTGAGCGCGGAAGAGCGGCTCAAGAACGAAGGCCCGCACCGCGATTGGCAACCGCTGATGGCGGCGCTCGAAAAGTTAGTTCACGAGTCGGGACGTGAGTTGGTTCAATCTGCAGCCGAGCGCGGGTTCAAACGACTTAGCGAGGAGCTGTTCGCAATCATCGCCGAAGAAAGAGACGCTCTGCTGCGTCCGATTGAGGAATCGGAGCAGCGAATTGGCAAACTGCGTCAGACGATCTCGGAGGCGGAAGGTTCGCTGCGAGACGTGAACTACCTTTTTATGTCCGAGGAGCACCGCTTGTCCGACATGTTCCTGCGGCAGCGGAAGCAGTTCTTGGCCGTGGCGATGCCGAAGGTGGAAGCGGAATTCGGAGATGAACTCAGAAAGCTGCCGCACCGATATGGGCCGGCGTTTCGCAGAGCCGCTTTCCGCGTCGCGCAGGAGGTTTCCGAGCGTAACCTCCGGCCGTGGCTCGAAGCGGAACAGGTCATTGCCGAACAGGAATATAGGAGGGTAGCAGCGCGTTTCGTCAACATCGGCAATGACTTCCTCAAGAAACTCGCCGAATCGGGAGTGCCTAAATTCACGCGAATGCCAAACGCGCTGGATCCGGAGCTAGGCTTTCGCGTTCCTTCGCGCTTCACGTTTGAACGCTCGCTTCACGTGGCACTGCCTGCATCGCCTCTCCGTTACATCGCAGACCTTTTCTTGGGAGTCGTCCAAGCTTATGGGGTGATCGGAAAAGAAGCGTCGGCGTTTCTCGCTCATTTGATGGACGTGAATAGTACGCGCGTCCAATCGGACGTGATCAATCGCGTGCAGGAGAGCCGAGGGCTACTGCAGGTTGAAATCCGCAAGCTACTTCATGAAGTAACTCGTATTGCGGAACACGCTCTGGAGCGAGCCCGTATGGCCCAGTCCAAGGGAGCATCCGCCGTTCAAAGTGTGCTTGCGCGGCTCGATGGGATCGAAGGTTCGCTTCGAAGCCTGTCGGGTCCGGCCGATTAAGACCTCGAGTTGAGATGAAGTCGTGATCTTCTACCGTCCCATTTGTTGGAGCGAGGTTTCCGCGCAAGAGCAACAATGCAGCCATTGCGGATCGGATTTACCTGCCGCCGATGCCCGATCTTTCGCCGAAAAGCTCCGCTCGGCGCTAAATCATCCTGAGGGAGAAACTGCGGTTCGGGCGGCTTGGATTCTGGGGGAGAGGCGTGAAAGCGAAGCTGTGCCGGACCTGATTCGCACCGTCGAAACTGCGACGGATCGGTTTGTTGTGGAATCCGCCGTCGAAGCACTCAGCAAAATAGCAGCCCCTCGGGCGACCGCGTGCCTGAAAGCCGCAGCCGAGCAGGGGACGCTTCGCGTTCGCCCCGCCGCGCGGAACGCGCTGCAACTTCCACCCCGAAACGTAAAAAATCACGGCATTCGATAACGCAAGAGAGAGGCGGAAATTTTGACTGTGTCAGGGGGTGAAAACGCCATGTTATCAAGCCATTGAGGTTAGCTGCCGCGCAGGAGATCGTTGGAATTTGGACACAAGGCACTCACTATATGCGAAAATTCTAATATAATGGTCCTATGAGTGACCGACTCAGGCAGTTCAAGAGCGACATCTTCCAAGGGCTTGCGCATCCGACACGGATCGCGATCGTTGAGCTTTTGCGGGAAGGTGAGCTATCGGCCGGAGAAGTAATTCAACGACTCGGCATCGAGCAGGCGAATGCGTCGCAGCATCTCGCCGTGCTGCGAAGCAAACAGATCGTGGTGAGCCGAAAAGTTCGGAACCAAGTTTACTATTCAATTCGCGATCGTGCCCTCATCGAGGTCCTCGACATCCTGCGGCGCTACTTTTATGCCCAGCTTAGCAGCACGGTAGACATGCTGCAGGAAGTGAAAAGCGAGAAGCCGAAGTCTCGCTTCGAAACGCAAAGATGATCGCCGGCGGCCGGAAGGAGTCACGTCTCGATAGATTAAGTGCTGCGATTGCTGACGCCGCCCGCCTGCTCCCGAGGCAAGGCCCGATCGGAGTTTTCGTTCATCACAACACCCTGCACGCTTTTGAACACCTGCCGTTCGAGGAAGCGGTTAAACGGGCCGCGCAACTTTTTGGCGCGGAGCCGTACATGAGCGAGGCGGCGTATCGAGCTGAATTGTCGCGTGGACGGATTCAGCTGGTGGACGTCGATGCCGCTCTCGACCGAGAACCGGATAGGTTGATCTTCGCGCGCTTGACCCGGGGCTCACTGCGTAGGGCGATGATCACGCCCGGAGTTCGGGAATTCGATGCTGCAACGATCGTTTGGCGCATAGAGCAAGGCGATTTGGCCAGGGATTTTAGGCGTGCAGCGTTGCATGCGTTGTTCGAGGCCTGCTTTGCCCGCACCGTGCCTCATGAAGAGGACGTGGCCTTGCCTCGCCCGGTGGATGAAGTGATCCATCCATGGTTGATCCGGCTTTGCTCCGTGTATTTGGATCAAGGCACGGCATATTGGCCCATGCCGAACCGGGAGAATGGATTCTACGAAAGCGTCCGGACGCTTTTCGCCAGGCGCGGCGGCATTTTCCCCAATTATTTAAGCGGACTTGACGACGAATTTCGAAGACAACAACGCCTTTCTTTTTCAGCGGCAGACGCGGTACTGGACAATCTAGACGGCCAGTGTATCGAAGAAGCCGAGTGGCCTGAAATTATTCGAGCCGAACTTCTGGCGCTACCGGGCTGGGCTGGCCTGATGCACAGGCTTGAAACAGACCCGACTCTAGCCCCGCACAAAACCCTGCCTTGTTCACTCATGGACTTCCTGGCGGTGCGGCTGACCATGTCGCGAGTGGCATCGCGCAGAGGCGCGGCGGAGATCGTTCCCGAAGAAAGCCCTCTGAAGACCGAGGAAAGGCGGCGGCTGAGCCGGACCGCACGCGTGTATGACGCGGCACGCGTGATCAGGCTCTCGGCGCAAGAAGTGAATCGGCTCAGCGATTCCGAGTGGGCGGGGTTTTCGAGCGAGGTCAAGGCGTTCAACGGACTGGAGCGCCGGCGAATCCTTCACCTTGCTTATGAGCGCGCGCACGAACGAGAGATTCTGCGCGGGCTCGCGAGCCATCGGAAATATCGCGGTCTATTCGAGCAAACCGGAAGACCCCCCGCGCAAGTATTCTTCTGCATCGACGAGCGGGAGGAGTCGATGCGGCGCGCCCTCGAGGAAGCGGACCCGCGGATCGAGACGTACAGCGCCGCCGGCTATTTCGGAGTTGCAGTGGACTACAAAGGAATCGACGATCCGCACAGCGAGGCGTTCTGCCCGGTGGTGGTGAAACCGGAACACGCGGTCGTGGAACGGCCTAGAGCCGGGGATAACGCCTTGCTGGAAAGCCGCCGGTCCCGCAGGAAGATTCTCGGCCTGCTTATGAGGAATTCCCTCGTTTCATCTAAAACATTGGTGCGCGGCTGGCTTTCGACTTCGGTGCTTGGTTTGCTATCGGCGGTTCCCCTGATCGGCCACTTGCTGGCGCCACGGCGCTATGCCCTGTTGCGCGAGTGGCTGAACCGAACATTTCTCCCGGAGCCGCGCACGGAACTGACCCTGATGCGAAGCAGCACGCAATCGCGGAGCGCGATGGCTGGTCTCCTGACGGGATTCACTCCGGACGAAAAGGCGGAACGGGTGGCCAGCGTGCTTCGGCTATCTGGTTTGGTTGGCGGGTTTGCCCGCTTGGTTTTGATCCTGGGCCATGGATCGACCAGCCTCAACAATCCGCACGAATCGGCACACGATTGCGGCGCATGCGGCGGACGCCGCGGCGGACCGAACGCACGGCTTTTTGCGGCGATGGCCAACCGACCGGAGGTGCGGGAGCGCCTGCGGAAGGAAAACATCGATATTCCGCCGGATACCTGGTTCGTCGGCGGGTATCACGATACGTGCAGCGACGATGTGGAGCTTTTCGACGTCGATACGGTTCCAGCGACCCATAAAGCGGACTTGGAATCCATCCGGCTTTCCCTGGATGAAGCAAGAGCACAAAACGCCCGGGAACGAGCCCGGCGATTCGAATCGTGCCCACCGAATGTGAGCGCGAATGAGGCGCTGCGGCACGTGGAGGAACGAAGCGAACACCTGGCCCAGCCGCGGCCGGAGTACGGGCATTGCACGAATGCAGTTTGCATCGTCGGGCGGCGCAACCTCACGCGGGGATTGTTTCTTGATCGCAGGGCTTTTCTTGCCTCGTACGATGCAAGCCAAGACCAGCACGGTGACAACCTGAAGGCGCTGCTGGCCGGGGTGGTTCCGGTGTGCGCCGGAATCAGCCTTGAGTATTACTTTTCGTTCGTGGACAACGATCGGTACGGATGCGGGACCAAGCTGCCGCACAACGTGACGAGCCTTATGGGAGTCATGGACGGCCACGCGAGCGATCTGCGTACCGGGTTGCCCTGGCAGATGGTTGAAATCCACGAGCCGGTGCGAATTCTTTTTGTGATCGAAAGTACTCCGGCAATGCTGGACCGGGTTCTCGCCGCCGACCCCGGGTTGAAGCAGCTTGTGGAGAATCGTTGGATCCGGCTGGCGACAATCGATCCGGAGTCAGGACGCGTTCATGTGCGCAGGGATGGCGGATTTGAAGAGTTTAAAGACGCGTTGGAACGCCTTCCCGTGGCGCTCTCGTCGCACGAATGGTACGCGGGCAAGCTCCAGCATCTTCCGATGGCGTGGATTCAGACACCCCAGATTACGACCGGAGATGCGGCAAGGTGAACGTCGCACAGGCCATTCTGGTATCTGTCGTATTGGCGCCGGGTGTCGCCTTCGCCGTGCTAGCGGCGTCGTGGATGATTGGCTGGAGCCCGAGCGAGCGAGTCGTATCCTCGGTGACTGGGCTGACATTTTTCGGTTGCTCGCTTGGCGTCGCGGCGCTCGCTTGGACCATCCTGGCTCCGCATGGGCCTGCATCCGTCGTGGTCACCTTCGGCAGTTGGTTCGCAGTGGGAGCGTACCATTTTCCGCTGGTGCTAATTGCGGACCGGCTTTCGTTGCCCTTTCTCGCGCTGGCAGCGGTGCTATCGGGGCTGATCGGCCAGTTCTCGGCCACATACCTTCATCGAGAGCCGGGATTCCTGCGATTTTTTCTGTTGCTGCATCTTTTCGCTTTCGGATCTTTGCTCGCGTTCGCTTGCGGTTCTTTCGACCTGCTTGCCGCAGGCTGGGAGATTGTTGGGATCACCTCGGTTTTGCTGATCGCGTTTTTCCAAAGAAGGCCGGCGCCGGTGGAAAACGGACTTCGCGTCTTCGGCATATATCGCGCTTGCGACATTGGATTGTTCGTTGCGATTTTCGCCATGCATCACTGGGCGGGAACGGCTTCCTTCGATCACGGCGTCCCGATGCTGGGCGGCCGGAGGGCGGTGATTGTTTGTCTTCTTCTGCTACTTGCCGCAGCCGGGAAAGCGGCCCAGGTGCCCTTTTCGGGATGGCTTCCGCGCGCGATGGAAGGTCCCACTCCTTCGAGCGCCATCTTCTATGGGGCGATCTCCATCCATGCGGGGGCGTATCTTCTGCTGCGAGCGCAGCCCCTGCTCGCAACGTCTCACTTCGCTTCCGGGTTGGTCGTCTTGACCGGCGCCGCAACCGCAATCCACGGCACGCTCGTTGGGCGTGCCAGCGCCGACGCCAAGACCTCGCTCGCCTACGCCACGTTAACCCAAGTGGGCATCGTGTTCATTGAAATTGGACTCGGATGGAAATGGCTGGCAGTGGTACACATCATGGGCAACGCCACGGTTCGGACCATGCAGTATCTGCGCGCTCCATCCATGCTGCACGACTATCACCAGATGCACTCCGCCATCGGCAGCGAAATTGCGCCGACCGGAACACAAATGGAAGAACTGCTGCCGGAGGGGCTTCAATTGTGGCTCTATCGTTGGGCATTTGATCGCGGCCATCTCGATACGATTCTGGACCGCGGTGTAATCACCGCTCTCTTGCGTGCTTCCGCGTACCTTGCGAAGGGGGATCACATCGGTACTGCATCGAGGACGATGCGGCCTCGCAACGTGGCGCCGATTTCGCTGCATGGCCGCGCGGGACAGGGGTGCGACTAATGCCGGTGCCGGCATGGATGTTCCGCGCTCCGTTTCTTACCGGCGCGTCCATCGCCGTTCCGTGGTTCGCGGCAGCTATTCTGGCGGTCCATCGGCGGCCGGCGCGCATCGTGGGTTGCCTAGCAGCCCTCGCGTCTGTAGTCGCGAGCACAACGCTTCTTTGGGAGGCACCGAAGAGTGCCTCTCTCTACGAAGCTTTGATGCTCCTGTTCTCCTGCCTAACGCTCGGGGCAATTCTGGTGCTTCCGCGCCGCGATTGCACGAATAGGACGATCGGCGGGATTTTGCTTCTCCTCGGGTCGACGCTACTGGCATACTCGACTGAAAATCTGCTCGTTCTTCTGGCTGCGTGGATTTTATCTGAAGTCCCATTCGTGTTTGCTGGGTGGTTGGGTGCCCGAACGTGGCGTCCCTTGTTCGGGCTTCTGCTATCGAGCCTCGCCTTTGCTCTAGCCATCGGACTCATCTCCACAAGATCGGAGACTGTTTCGATCGTTTCCTTGAGCGGCCAAAGCCCAGGCGGCATTGTGGCTTTCGGACTGCTGGTGGTTGCGGTGATTTTTCGCAAGGGAATTTGCCCCGCGCAGGCTTGGGTGGCCGACGCGGCGGGTACCGGTCCGGCAATCCCCACTGCCCTTTTGCTCAACGGTCATTTCGGAGCATTGGTGGTGGCGAAGCTGATTGTGCCGTTGTTTCCGCGCACGGACCAATTGTTTCCAATACTCTCATACCTCGCCATTTTCACGGCGGTGTATGTGGCAATCCGGGCGCTTGGAGAAAATGCACCCCGCCGTCTGCTGGCCCTGGTGGCCCTGAGCCAGTCGGCGTGTATCTTGAGCGGGCTGGAGAGTCGAACCGCGGAAGGAACCGCCGGGGCCATCGTGCATTGGTTCGTCGTGAGTGTGTCTACCGTCGGGCTTTTTGGAATTTTGAGGCTGCTGGAGGTTCGATTCGGAGAAAACCTGACGGCAAGCAAACATCTCGGATTGGCCGAGCACGCTCCCCGGCTGGCGGTCTTCTTCGTGATATTGAGCCTGGCTTTGGTCGGTTTGCCCGGCACACTGGGCTTCTGCTCCCAAGACTTGCTGATCCACGGAGCACTCACGTCGCACCCGCTGACCGGGCTGCTGCTTCCCATCGCCACGGCGATGAATGCGGTGAGCATGTTTCGCTTGTTTACGCGTCTATTTTTGGGCAAGCGTCGAACGGGATTCACCATAATGGCGGATGCGTTGCCGCGCGAGCGCTGGGCGCTTGCGACTGGCGTGCTGTTTGTAGTCCTGGGCGGATTGTTTCCGATGGCGATTGTACGTCAGCGTGCGATTGGCACGAGCACCGTCGAGCACGCGATCCCGGCGTCCGTAACTACCCGATCCGGGACCGGCGGTGCGGCGACGGTCGCAGCGACCGCAATGCGGATTTCAAGGTAAGGTGAACAGCTAACCCGTTTGAATCGGGAAGCGCCGAAGGATATTTGGCGCATTATAAGCTCGGGGAGCTTCGGGGCTGCTTCTCCCGCGCACTCCCCATAGGAGGATCGCCGGGCGGCTTCAAGACAAGGCCGCCTGATATGTAGAAATTCAGTTGGAACCGGAATACTGATCGCCGGAAGAGGAGCTCTGGTCCGAACCAACCTGCACGTCGCAAATTCCCTGGCTGGAGGTTTGGTCAGCGCTAAAGAGCTCATCGCAAGGTTGAGTAACCCAGTCTTGCTGATGTGTGACCGGATCCACTGGCACCGATCCGATATATCCCGCCGCCTGCAGATCGTCCAGCGAACTAGGCGGCATGCCCTTATCTTCGGTATAACGCTGGATCGCCTCGCGCATAACAGCGAGGTCTTTTTGCTGAGCTGCGAACCGGGCCATCTTTAGCGATTGTTCATAGCGCCCGGTGGCGAGCGTGGCGAGGATCACGATGATCGCGACGACGATCATCAGCTCCAACAGCGTGAATCCGGCATCCGCTCTCGCGATGCCAGTCAGCCGCTTGCGCCAGTTTCGAACCGTGATTCGCATGCTTTCATTATCGCTCAGCAGCGGGAACAAGGCTACCAGTCCGAGTACTTCGTTCCATCCAGGGCGGTGCCTTGCGAGCGGCTATACACGTCGAAGACATCCTGCCCGCCCCATTGAGTGGCGTCGGGATCGTCTTGGGCCGATCGCAATCCCCAGTTCGTGTCTCCGGTAAAAGGATCGGTTGGAATCTTTCGCAGGTAGCGAACCTTTTGATCTTGCGCGCCGGTGAGCTGTACGCCATCAACGAGGGTCTGCAGATCGGGCGGGTAGCCTTCCGTGCCCGCCTGCACCTGAATTTTGTTTTGGTCGGCATCGTCTTTGTAACGATCAATGGCAGTGCGCATTTCGAGGAGGTCAGCGCGGAGCGCGCGCTCCTTGCGGCTGATCACGATCACGCGGGTGAGAGGCACGGACACGGTGGCCAGCACTAATAATATTCCGCAGGCGATGATCAGCTCCAGCAGGGTCATGCCCGCTTGGCTGCCTGCGCGAGGGTGCCGAAAAAGGGGCAGGGCGTGTCGCCGCGTTTCGCCTGCCTTTGCCGCGGTGTTCGATGGGCGCTTCATTACGTCCTCACTGCACGTGGATGGTGGCCTCGCCGGAGACCAACGGAATCATCTGCTGGTGCGAGTTCCTCGCATTCACCTGAAGAATTTGAATCGGAGAAGTGCCTGGAGCAACCGCGCGTACAACAAGATTCACCAGCGTTCCTGATCCGTTGACGCCCGGCGTGTTTGGCTGTCGCGTGGCGGAGACGATCACATCGCCATGCTGCGCATCCACGCGCTGGACAATGGCTACTTCCTGCGTGCCGCCGGAGAGAAAACCTCCGTTATTCACATCCTCCACCTGAATCACGGCCGGGTCGTAGTGAATCAGTAACGGAATCGAATACAGGTCGTTTACGTTCGCGACATTCAAGCTCAGCGTCACGCGCGCCCCGGGTTTGAGCGTAGCCGATGAAGGAGTGAACTGAAGCTGCGCTGCCGGACTGCTGGGCGCGACCGCGGGCGAAGGAGCTGATGTTGGGGGCGGCGCGGCGGCATTCGTACTCGGTCCGAGCGCCGACGGGGCACCGCCGTCCTGCGGCTCCTCGTCCCTGTAATATACGCGCACGTTCGTGTCCGTTCCGGCAGCCATCGGGCGGAGATCGGCGGACGTGATGGTTGGCATGCGCAAAACGTGCGGGGTGATGACGATCAGAATGTCGTTCGTCTGTACTTCCGTACTGTTGTTGGAAAATAGGTAGCGAAAAAACGGCAACTGCGCCAGTCCTGGAATGCCGTTTCGGTTGGCCGTGTTTGTCGTTTGAAACAATCCGCCAAGAACACTTACTTCGCCGGGCTTCAGCCGGATTTGATCCGGGCCGATTTTGTTCTGCCCAATAATCGGCTGTTGGATGCCACCGATTGTGCTCTGGCCTACCACGGACGAAACATCGAGCGAGAGCGTCAGGCTAACATCGCCGTCTGGATGGACGCGCGGCGTAACGTCGATATTCACGCCGACATCGAGATATTGAAATTGCGTGTTTACCAGCGGGTTCACGACCCCGGCACCGCCGCCGACTCCGACGCCGACTCCCGCCTGAAAGCTGCCGGTGGCCACGGGCACGCGTTCGCCAATTTTCAGGGAGGCCTTCTCCCCATCTGTGATGCGAATCTCGGGGTCCTGGATAATGCGAGTCCTGTTGTCGGTCAAAATCGCCGTCGCTGTGGCGCCCGGAAGCGTAGCGCTGTAATCATTGAGCGAAATGTTTTTCAGGTTGCCGAGCGTGATTTGCCCGGGTGTCGTCGTACCGGAAGTGTTGCTGCCGCTGGTGCCGGCGCCGCCATTCGGTTGATTCGCCGTAAGCGGCGTAAAGGTGATGCTGGCACTCTGGCCCGGCAGCACGCCCAGGTCGCGCAAGCGATCAACGCTGGCAGAAAGCACCTGAAAATGAATCAACACTTCGGGGCGCGCCTGATCGATATCGTGAATGATTTTCGAAGCCAGGATCAGTTTGTCCGGCGTATCGCGCACGACGATCGCGTTGTCCGCATTTACTTGCGTCACGCGGCGCAGGTCGAGCAATTGGCGCAGGCCGGTCACGACCTCGGTCAGATCCTGAGGGGTCAGCGAGTTCGAGAGATAAAACGTGCGAACTTCTTCGTCTTCCAGGTCGCGGCGCTTTTGCGGATTATCGGGCGCGACGAAAATCACGGTGCTCGTCAGAGGTTTCCAAAACGCCTTGGATTCGAGCGATACCGCGTCAAGAGCCTGCTCGAGCGTAACCCCGGGAAGTTCGACGGAAATTCGCCGGGAAACAAAATCCGGATCGAACAACACGCTTAAGCCGGCAAGCTTGCCAATCGTTTCAAAAACCGTCCTCGCATCTTCGGTGGCGCGGAAGTTAATCGGTTCTCGAGAAAGCGGCTTCAACTGGGGAGGACCGGCCAGCAGTTCGGAATCGATCGAAGTGGTGCCCGGCGCCGCGGTTTTCGGCGCGGCAGCCCCGGATCGAGCTGCGATCAGTTGCAGGGTCTTGTTCACCTCCTGCTCAGCGGCCGAGTTGGAGGGATCGACGGTGGCGGCACGCTGAAATTCGGCCAGCGCCATCTCCAGTTGGCCCTTCTTTAGATCGTTGCGGCCCTGTTCAAGGTGATACTGACCGTCCTCAAAACGCATTTGTAGCGCGCGGAGCTTGTATTCGGTGTTCGAGGGGTCGCTGCGCAGCGCGCGGTCGTAATCCGCGAGCGCCGTGTCGTAATCTTGCAGTTGCTCGGCTTTTTTGCCCGCGGAGAAGTCTTGATTTCCCTTGGGACAGCCGACCAGGAAAACCGCAACAAGAGCAATGATCGGCAGATAGGCTATCCGGCGCAAACAGGACCTCCGAGGGCAGTGCTGAATCCTAGCGAGTCTAGCATCCGGTATAGGATGCAGCAAGGAATCGCCTTCGTTGCCGATGACTCTTGATTACCTGGTTACACAGGATGACGAACGAATCCCCCTGCCTGCGTCGAGGCGTGAAAGCCGCGCGTTCCAAGACGATGGCCGCGGGCGCGCGTAACTTGCGGCTCCTTGCGCGCGGCGGATATCATAGGCCTACCGTGAAAACAGCAACTAAAAAGAAACAGCGCGAAGGGATTGTGATCGTCGCGCAAAATCGAGCGGCTTCCTATAATTACGACCTGTTGGACAAAGTGGAAGCGGGGCTCGTGCTGGTTGGAACGGAAGTGAAGAGTCTGCGCGAAGGCAAGGGATCGCTACGGGAGGCGTACGCAGACCTTCGCAGTGGCGAACCGTGGCTGGTAAACTGCCATATTCCGGAGTATCAGCCGGGGGGATTTCGCAATCACGATCCGTTGCGGAAACGCAAGCTGCTGCTGAACCGCCGCGAAATCGAGCGACTGATCGTGCAGACACAGCAGAAGGGCATGAGCATCGTTCCACTGAAAATCTATTTTCGCGACGGAATCGCGAAATGCGAACTGGCTATCGCGCGAGGGCGCAAATTTCACGACCGTCGCGAAGCGGAACGCCGCAAAGAAGCCAAGAAAGAAGCCGACGAGGCGATATACCGCTCGCGTCGGCGCTGAATCCGAAAGGAACACATGCAGATTGGACTTGTAACGGACCCTTACTCAGAATTGCGCGCCGACGCGCTGATTACTTACGTTTTCGATACCGAGCACAAGTTTGACGACGTGCTTGGCGACATCAACCGCGAAATGAACGGCCGGCTCGAAGCGCTAGCCGCCAGCGGCGAATTGAACGGAAAACCGCTGGAGTTGGTGCTGGTTCATTTTCCGCAGGGCATGGCAGCGCAGAGGCTGCTGCTGGTCGGCGCCGGCAAGCCGGCGAAATTTTCCGTGGCCGATCTGCGAAAGATAGCAGGCAGCGCTCTGCGGCATCTCAAGGCGCGCGGTGCCGGAAGACTCGTGTTTTTGGCGCGCGAAGGCCAGCGCGGCCCGGAAGCGGCGCAAGCCGTGGTGGAAGGGCTCATTGCCGCTGATTTTGAATCGGACAAATATCGAAGCGAGAAAAAGAAACAGGAGGTGGAGTCAGTTTCGCTTGCCGGTTTCGACGCCGGGGCCGGAGGCGATCTGATCGCTGCCGTCGAGCAAGGCCGCGTCATTGCCGAGTCGCAGAATTTCGCGCGCGACTTGATTAATGAGCCATCGAATCGCTTGACGCCGCGAATGCTTGCGGCGCGCGCCGAATCAATGGCGAAAGAAGCGGGCCTCGGAATAGAAATTTTAGACGAACGCAGAATTGCCGAACTCAAGATGGGCGCACTGATCGGAGTGGCGCAGGGCAGTTTTGAGCCGCCGCGCGTGATCGTTATGCGCTATACGCCGACGAACGTGCGGCCGGGCGGCCCCGTGCTGGGGCTGGTGGGCAAAGCCGTCACGTTCGATACCGGCGGAATTTCCATCAAGCCGGCAAACAACATGGAAAAGATGAAATACGACATGGGCGGCGGCGCCACGATGCTTGGAGTCATGCGCGCGCTTTCCGCGCTGAAGCCGTCGGTTCCCGTGATCGCGGTGATTCCCGCAACGGAGAACATGCCCGGCGGCCGCGCGCAAAAGCCGGGAGACGTGCAAGTGTCCATGTCCGGCAAGACGATCGAGGTAATCAACACCGATGCCGAAGGCCGGCTAATTCTCGCGGATGGAATTTTTTATGCGCGAAAGCTCGGTTGCACGCATCTGATCGACGCGGCCACGCTTACAGGAGCCATCGAGGTGGCGCTATCCAACGTCAACGTCGGCGTGTTCGGCACGCCGCGCGAATATCTGGATCGATTTCTCGCCAGCGCGAAAGCCGTGGGCGAAAAAATGTGGCCGATGCCGATCGACGAAGAATACGAAGAGATGATCAAGAGCAATATCGCCGATATCCGCAACACCGGCAGCGGCAAGGGCGGCGGTGCGATCACGGCGGCTTGGTTCCTGAAAGAGTTCACAGATGACACGCCGTGGATTCATCTGGATATTGCCGCGACATGCTGGCTCGACGAGGGCCGGCCTTGGCTTGCGAAGGGTCCCACGGGAGTGGCCATTCGCTCGATTATCGATTTCGCCATGAAGATGTAGCTCGCCGGAGGAGAGACGGGCGTCAGCGCGATTCGTTGCCCGGCTCCCCGTTCCAGGTTTTGCCGGATTGCAGGCGAAAAATCGTGCAGCTCCCGGCGCGCTCCGGCCTGGCTCCAAACACATTCTCGATGTAACTGACGGCGGTATCGCGTTCGGGCGAATCAAATACAATCGCGGCGCTGAGATTCAGCTCGCGAACGGTTGCGGGCGCGGATGCTGCGTCAGCCCCCAGATTAACTGGCGCATGATACGTACCTTGAATCGTCATCAGTGACCGCAAAATCCGAATGTTCCAAAACGGTTTCCACACATCCGGCGGTGAATACGATAGATATCCGTCGACGATGGCGAACTTGCCTTGGTCCGCCACTTGCATCCACATGCTCTTCAGGCCATACGGCGCGTCCAGCAGCGGAAAGGTGAGAATAGTTCCATGCTGCAGATTTCGAGGGACTGTGCAAGCAATGGCATTTGGATTCGGCCGCCCGATGTAGTATCCCTTGCCGGGGTCAATAATTGAAGCGCGGGGAAACGGAATCGTCAGATCGTCCGCGAGCACGAGCGCCACGATGAGCGGAACCATCCAATAGCGGCGAGCACGAAGGGATCGTGATTCAAGCAGAAATTTCACGGTAAGCGAGACAAGAATCGCGAGACACAGCTCGACGATCACGTCAAAACGGGCAGGCGCGGACAGGAATTTTGCGAAAGGCAATTCAAAAAACAGCTCCGCGGGTGCCGGGAAATTTAATTCGTGGCCAAGCACGTGCACGCGCGGGCCGAGTGAAAGAATCCAGAAAGCCAGGCCCAGAATTGCCGCGCGAATGGCCCACGGTCGGTTCGTTTGGCGCCGCGTCCAAAACCCGATTGCCGCCAGGGCGAGCACCACGGCGCCGACGTAAACTGTTCCCTCGACGCCCGCCCTGAACAGAACAGGATTCATTCCACGCGCGAACTTGCCGAAGAAAATGTGATTCCAGCTTGGGATGGCGAAGCCGAGAGCGTCCGCGGACATCACCTCGATGTGGCCAGGGTGGCGCGGTGCCGGAACTTCGCCGCGCGTTCCCAGCATCATCCACAGCAGCGGCGAAAAGCCAATGATAAACGTGGCGGCGCCGGCCGCGATCGGTCTGGAGATACGGGCAAGAAATCGCGCAACGCCGGTTCGCCGGTTTCTCCAGATCTCGATTACAAGGAAAAGCGCAGCGAATAAGACGCAAATTACAGCGTAGTTGTAATGCGCGAGTGCGGAGAGCAGCAGGAAAATCCCCATCGGAATGCCCGCCCTCCACGAAGGCGTTTCGTTGGCGAAAAGCCGGTCAAGCGCCAGCACAAACAACGGAATCGGAAACGCCGTTACCAGGCTGAGGTGCTCCAAAGCATGCGCCATCAGGTACGGGCTGAAACCGAAAATAAGTCCCCCGATCAGAGCGCCTATTCCATTCCCGGAAACGCGCAGGCAAAGCAATCGCGCGCAGAAGGCGGCCAGCGCCAACTGCAGAATAAGCGAAAAATTGTATGCAACCACCGGGCCGGCGAATACGCTGAGCGGCAGCGCAAGAAACCCGGCGAGCGGATCGGTGGTGCTCCACGCGAGATTGGCGCCCGTGGGATAGAACATCAGCCGCGTATGGAAGGGGTTGTGCCCGTGCAACAGTGCGCGCGCGAAATGCCAGAGAAACCAAGCATGCTGGAAATTATCGCCGGGAAAGCCCAGCAGGCCCGAGTTGAGCGATAGCGAACCGGGCAGCGTAAAAACAAACGCGAGGGCGAGACAAATTATGAACGCGAAACCGTGATTCCGAATAGCGGAAGTGCCGGCCTTAGGATTTATCTCGCCCAATTGTTCATGCCGACCGTCGAATAATGGCTGCGCTGGAGACGCCATTTCCGCTTCCCGCGAAGTCGCATCGGGACCCATGGCGTCACATTTTTTCAGGCGCCGGGATGCCCAGCAGGGCTAGGGTGGTCACGAGCTGCTCGCGTACCAGCCAGACGAGCTTCAGCAGAAAACCGCGCTTTTCCGCGTCCTCTTCCGAAAGGATATGATGCTTGTGGTAGAAAATATTGAATGCCTGCGCCAGCTCGAAAGCGTAGCGGGTCAGGAACGCAGGCTCTTGCGCACTCAAAGCCGCATCGACGCGCGCATCGAGCGAGCCGGCGAGCACGATCAGGTCCCAAAGATCGTCACCCGCGCCGCGCTCCAGAAATTTATCCGCGCTTGCCGTCTGGATCGATTGGGCCCCATGTTCCCCGGCGAATTTCATGTCGCGTTCGGCGCCCTTGCGCCATATGCCTTGTACCCGCACCACGGCATATTGCACGTAGGGGCCTGTTTCGCCTTCGAAGCTGAGCGCGTCGTGGAAATCGAAAGCGATCACCGTCGAGCGCGTGTAGCGAAGCAGAAAATACCGCAGCGCTCCTTTGCTGATATCGGCGACCATCTGGTCGCCCTCGGCCGTGCCGGCGAGCTCCGGATGGCGAGATTCCACCTCTTTACGCGCACTGATTTCCAGTTGATCGATCAAATCGTCGGCCTTCATGCCCTGGCCCTTGCGTCCACTGACTTCGATATACGGCTTTTTCGCATCCTCTTCGGGAATTTCATAGCCCAACTCGCGCGCACAGCGAGGAGTCAAAGCCACTACGTTGTAGGAGAAGTGCTTCAGTCGGCCGGCCTGCTCCGTGTAGCCAAGCGCGCGCAATCCGGCGGCGACAACCTGCTGCGGATAGGCCTGCCTCGCGTCGATCACGTTGTAAACTTCCCGCGCACGCCCGAATGGGGGATGGGATGAAGCCTCCGGCACGCTGCTGGTTACCCAGACTTCCTTCGCTTCACTCTGTTTGTGAAAGGGTTTGTAAAAGAAGTCTTTTTGCAGCAGCCCGAACTTCCAAAGATGGTAAGCAATGTCTTTTCCAACGTACGTGACCGTGCCGTTTGAGCGGACGATGATCTTCGCTTCGGCAAGTTCGGTGGGCTCTTCTTCAGGAGCCACCGGCTGGGCTCCGGACGATTCGGATTTTTCGGTCTCGGCTCCAAGCTGCATCACCCAGCAGCCTTGGTTTTTGCCGGAGGTCGCGAGCCGAATCGCACCGCGCTGTTTCAGCATTTCGAATGCGCGGTCCCAAAATTTCAGCTGCAGGACGTCGCTCTCTCGAGTCAGCAGATCGTAATCGATGCCAAGGCGCGCGGCCGTGCGAAGGTGACATCGGACGATGGCTGTCGAGACGACATCGGCCATTTGCGCCGCCGCGCCGCGGCCCTCTTCGATTTCCTTCAACGTATTGGCGCGCATTTCCAGTCGCGCTTTTTCCTCCGCGAGCCATTGCGTCACGCGGGTGTACAGGTCCCAGCAGAAATAATCGAATTTCGGCGCTGCGGCCAGCGTTCGCACCTCGGCGAGGGTTTTCGGTTCCAGATGTAAAAAGCCGAGCACCACGTCGGCTACTTGCACGCCGGTATTGTCGATATAGTTCTGCACTTCCACGCGGCGACCTGTGTAGCGCAGCAGCCGCGCGAATGTATCGCCGAGCACCGCATTTCGGAGATGGCCGATGTGAGCGGCCTTGTTGGGATTGATGCTAGTGTGTTCGACGACCACTTTATCCGCATCGTCCGCGGGCGATTGCTGTTCGCTGTGAGCATGGGCACCGGCCTCTTCGCACGTGGCGCGGAAAAAGTCGCCGCGGTCAAGAAACACGTTCAGGTATCCGCCGCCGGCTACCTCCACCCGCGCGACGCCCGGAATAGGTTTCAGCGTGTTGGCAATTTCCTGCGCCAGCGCGCGAGGCGGCTTTTTCAGCCGCTTCGCGAGCTCGAAGCAGACCGGCGAGGCGATTTCGCCCATCGAGAGCTTGGGCGGGCGCTCGACGACAACAGGTACGTCCGTCTTGTACCGCTCGTGAATATGGTGGCGCAGCGCCTTGCGTACGCGATCTTCCAGGGCCTTGTACACGTCTCTCCTTAAGTCTCGCGAATCACGCGATTATATGTGGGTTCGCATCAGCGGCCAACCGGCGTTCGCGCGAAATGCAGGGGTTGCATCATCGGCTTGATTATGGCGGCAATCGCCGCGAATTGACAGCGGTTGAGGGGCAGACTAGTATCAAATTTTCGTATTTTCGCGGCAAAGTCTTCTGTAGCGAGCGTGCAGGAATGATTTCGCGCAAACGGTGATCTTGGACGGGTCTGCGATGAAGACAATACGTTCCGCTTACTTCGATTGTTTTTCGGGCATCAGCGGCGACATGGTGCTGGGCGCGCTGGTCGATGCCGGTGCGGATCTGCGCGTGATCGAACAGGAACTGCGCAGGCTGGGCCTGGATGGCTGGAAGATTTCCGCGTCCAAGGTGCAACGACGGGCGATTTTCGCCACGCACGTGAAGGTTGAAACGGAAGAGCGGCATCATCACCGCGGGCTCTCGATCATCCTGAAGCGCATTGACGATGCGAAGCTCGCTCCGCGCGCGGCCGAGCGCGCCCGCCAAATTTTCACCCGCCTCGCCGAGGCCGAAGCGCACGTTCATCGAATTCCGATCGAGCAGGTGCATTTTCACGAGGTCGGCGCTGTCGATTCAATAATCGATATCGTCGGCGCCGCAGTCGGCTTCGAGTTGCTCGGTATCGACGAATTTGCGTGCTCGGCGATGGACGTCGGAGGCGGGCAGGTGAATACGGCCCACGGCATGCTGCCCGTGCCGGCTCCCGCCACGGCGGAACTTCTGCGCGGCGCGCCCACATATTCGAGCGGCTTGCAACGCGAGCTGGTCACGCCGACCGGCGCTGCCATCGCCACGACGCTTGCCACGCGGTACGCGGAAATTCCGTCGATGACTTTGCGAGCGGTCGGCTACGGTGCTGGCTCCGCGGATAATGGTGAGAAGCCGAATGTGCTTCGCCTCCTAATCGGCGAGCGCATCGCAAGCGAGCCTGGCGAATACTGGGACGCGCCAGTAACCGCGATTGAAACGAATCTGGACGACATGAGCCCGCAAGTCTACGGATATTTTGCGGACAAGGCGCTTGAGGCGGGTGCTCTCGACGTCTTCGCCACGCCCGCACAGATGAAGAAGAATCGCCCGGGCTTGCTGGTGACGATTCTGGCTGAGCCGCAGAACGTTGCGGCGCTGATCGATTTGCTCTTTCGCGAGACCACCACGATCGGAGTGCGCACCTACGAAGTGCGGCGCAAAACGCTCGCGCGTGAATTTGTATCCGTCGCGACGCCCTTCGGCGACGTGCGGATGAAGATCTCGCGGTTGAACGGAGTCGTGCTCAACGCCGCGCCCGAATACGACGATTGCCGGAAAATCGCGGCCGAACGCGGCGTGCCGCTCAAGCACGTGATCGCCGCCGCCTCGTTCGAGTACCAGAAAAAATCCGAGCCGCCGTCACGCAGCCATGGCGCGTCCAGTACGCATACATAATTCATGGACCAGCCGAAGAAGTTTTATCTCACGACTCCCATCTACTACGCGAATTCGCGGCCGCACGTCGGCTCGGCGTACACCACGATCGTGTGCGACGTGATCGCCCGCTACAAGCGCATGTGCGGGTACGAGGTCGCATATCTCACGGGAACGGACGAGCACGGCGTCAATATCGAGCGCGCCGCGGAAAAACTGGGCATCACTCCGGCGGAACTTGTCGACCGCAACCAGAAAATTTTCCGCGATCTCTGGAAGCTGCTCGGCATCCAGCACACGCACTTTATTCGCACCACTTCTACTGAACATGCGCGCGCCGTGCAGACGCTGGTCCGGCGCACGCTGAAGCGCACTCCGCACGCGATCTACAAAGCCAGATACGAAGGCCGTTATTGTATCTATGACAATCTGTACGTAAGCGATTCTCCCGAGCCTGCCAACTGCCAGATTTGCGGCCGCCCCGCCGAGCTGATCTCCGAAGAAAACTATTTCTTCCGGTTGTCGGCCTATCAGGAAAAGCTACTTGCGCTCTATCGCGAGCGCCCCAATTTCATCGAGCCTGATTTTCGTTTGAACGAAGTGAAAAATTTTGTCGAAGCGGGATTGAAAGACGTCTCCATCAGCCGCAAATCGATCAAATGGGGCATTCCGTGGCCCGACGATCCGGAGCACGTGTTCTATGTTTGGTACGACGCGCTTACCAGCTACATGAGCGGCATAGGATTCGGCCAGGGCGCGGATGGCGAAGCCAGCCCTGAATTCAAGACGCTGTGGCCCGCTGATCTCCATATGATTGGCAAAGAAATCATCCGCTTCCATGCGGTGTACTGGCCCGCGTTTTTGATGGCTGCGGAGCTGCCACTGCCGAAACAAATCTTCGCGCACGGCTGGTTGCTCTTCGAGCAGGAGAAGATGAGCAAGTCGAAAGGAAATATCGCCTATCCCGAGCCGATCGTGAAAGCGTTCGACGAACTCACCGGCGCGAACGTGGGCAACGACGCGCTGCGCTATTACCTGCTGCGCGAAGTGGTCTTCGGGCAGGACGGCAATTTCTCGCGCGAAGCGCTCATCACGCGCTACAACGCCGACCTCGCCAACGGCCTCGGCAACCTCGCCAGCCGCGTTCTGACGATGGTGCATCAATACTTCAACGGAGAACTGCCCGGGCCGCGGTCCCTGGATGAAATCGATCGCCGCCACCCGCTTGATCAGGTCGAGAGAGACATCACGGCGGCACACCGGAACTATGACTCGTTCCATTTTTCGGAGTGCATACAGCGGGTTTGGAATTTGATTTCGCTCGCCGACGTTATGCTTGTCGCGGAGCAACCTTGGAAAAAGATTACCGAGCCGGCGAACCGCGAGATCGTAGGCTGCGTGCTTTACCGAGCCGCGGAGACAGTACGGATCGCTTCGATTCTTGCTCACCCTGTCGTTCCCGATGCGACACAGAAGATCTGGGAACAACTTGGCCAGCGCGGGAAGCTGGCCGATGTGCGAATCGACCAATTGAAGTGGGGCGACTTGAAGCCCGGAGCGAAAATCGGCAAGCCTTTTGCCGTGTTTCCGCGGATCGACAAAGAAGAAGCGATGGAAAGGATCGAAGCGATGGAAAATGAGATACGGAATCCGGCGAGCGCAACGGTGGCTGCGCCGGCTGGAACGGGAAGCGCGACAACCACTGGCACTGCTCTCACCACTGGCGCGGCTAAAATCACGATCGACGATTTCGCCAAAGTGGAACTGCGCGTCGGCATCGTAAAATCCGCCGAGCGCATCCCGAATGCCGACAAGCTGCTCAAGGTGCTCGTCGATATTGGTGAGGAAGTCCGCCAGGTGCTTGCTGGAATCGCCACCGCATACGCGCCCGAGGATTTGGTCGGGCGCAAGGTGGTCGTCGTAACGAACCTCGCTCCGCGAAAAATGCGCGGCTTGGAATCCAACGGCATGTTGCTTGCAGCTTCGTCAGGCGCCGAAGGCAAACCGGTTCTCTGTACTTTTGCGGAAGACATCGCCCCCGGCTCGAAAGTAAAGTGACGGCTTGACGAGGGTCGTCGCCCCGAAATGAGCATCGCGAGCGATTCGCTTTTTTCGTTCGCCCTTGGCCCGGCTGAACATGAACATCATCGATTCACACGCTCACCTCGAAATGTCGCAATTTGACGATGATCGCGCCGCCATGCTCGATCGCGCTCGCGCCGCCGGCATCCAGGCGCTTCTCGCAATCGGAAGCGGCACCAGCCCTGCCGAGCGCATCGACGCAGCGATTCCATTTGCCGAGGCGCACGACTGGATCTACGCCACCGTCGGTGTGCATCCCCACGACGCCGCTGCCGTCACCGAAGAGCACTTTGCGCGTCTCGACGATCTGGGCCGCCATCCGCGCGTGATCGCCTGGGGCGAAATGGGCTTGGACTACTACTACGATCACTCGCCGCGCGATGTGCAGCAGCTCGTTTTTCGTTGCCAGCTCGCGCAAGCCCGCGCGGCGAAGCTGCCGGTCGTGATCCATTGCCGCGATGCCTGGGACGACTGCCTTCAAATTCTCGAAAACGAATGGCGCTCATCCGGCCTCGGCGGAATTTTTCACTGTTTTACCGCCGGAGCTGCCGAAGCCAGGCGCGGCCTCGACATGGGTTTCCTGATCTCATTCGCGGGCAATCTCACCTATCCCAAAATGCAGCCGCTGCGCGATCTTGCACGTGAACTTCCGCTGGAATCGATCGTCATCGAGACCGATTCGCCGTTTCTTCCGCCGCAGTCGCGCCGCGGCAGGCGCAATGAGCCTGCGTTTGTAGTAGAAGTGGCGCAAGCCTTGGCGAATGTGAGAAACTTAACCACCGACGAGATCGCGGCCGTTACGGCCGCGAATTTTCGCCGATTTTTCCGGCTCGGTGCGACGCGGTCCAGTTCAGCCTGACGCCGCGATTGACAAAGGCCGGACAATAGCTCCGACGCGATTCGGACAGACGCCCGATGGCCTTCGCGGTCCAAATTGTCAAGGAAATTTTCGAACTGGTGCGCGACGACCTGGCTTTGGTCGAGCGCGAAATTGCCGCCCAAAATGGCGCGGCCATAGCTCCCGTCTCCGAAATTGCCAGCTACTTGCAGGAAGGGGGCGGCAAGCGCCTTCGGCCGGCTCTGCTTCTCCTCGCGGCCGGCGCCTCCGGCTATCGCGGCCCCAGCGCCATTCGCTTGGGGGCTGTCGTCGAGATGATCCACAGTGCCACGCTGGTTCACGACGACGTGATCGATGGCGCGCAGACGCGCCGCGGCCGCCCGAGCACCAATGCGCGCTGGGGCAATCACATGAGCGTGCTTGCCGGCGACTGGCTTTACATGCAATCGTTCGAAATGGCCCTGCGCGAGCGCAATTTTGCCATTCTCGATATCCTCATCGAACTCACTCAAAACATGGTCGAGGGCGAACTCATGCAGCTCGCCGTGCTCGGCCAGATCGATTTGCGCGAAAGCGAAGCTACCGAGCTCGCCTATCGCAAAACGGCCTGCCTTTTCAGCGGCTGCGCTCGTCTTGGCGCCGTGCTCGGCCGCCAGCCCAAGCACGTCGAAGAGGCGCTAGCGGAGTATGGGCGCAATGCCGGCCTTGCCTTTCAACTCGTGGACGATCTTCTGGATTTCACGGCGTCGCCGGAAAAGCTAGGCAAGCCGGTACTAAGCGATCTGAAGGAAGGCAAGGTCACGCTGCCACTGATTTTTGCTCTGCAAAGTAGCTCCGCGCAGCGCAGCGGCGTGCTCGATGGAGACGGGAACTCTCACTCCAGTTCAAATTGCTCGGAAACGCGCCGTCTGATCTCGAAAGTTCTGGAAGAGCGCGAGTTCGTGAGTGTGCGGCCCGAGCAGATCGCCCGTCTGGTGGAGGAATCCGGCGCTCGCGCTCGCGCGGCGGCCCTGGCCCATGAATACGTCAGCCGCGCGAAATCCTGCCTGGAAGTTCTGCCCGATAGCGACTATCGCCGCGCGTTGCTTGCCGTCCCGGACTTTATTCTCGACCGCGAAAACTGACCAGCGCTGAATCGGGAATCGCGTTGCGGCAGAGCCGCGCCCAGCGTTGCTACGCGCCGGAGGCAACTCGCGACGATTGCTGGAGAGCCTGGGCCGCGTCGGCGACGAGTTCGGAAGGCTGCCAGTCGTTTCCGTCGTACCACTTGTACACTCTTCCATCCGGCCCGATCACCGTTGTACTCATCGAGTGAATTATTGTCCCGCTGTTGTCGCTGTAGGTTAGCCCGAAGAAGTTCGCCATCCGCGGCAGTTCGTTCGTGGGCGCGACCGCGAATTCCCACCGGTCAAACGGCGATCTGCCGGTGACGCCGCGAAACGAAGCGCCGTATTTGCGAAGCACCGCCGGCGTGTCGTGCTGCGGATCGAAGCTGACGGTCAGCAATCGCACGCTTCTTGCCAGCTTCGGGTCCTTCTTTGTTTCCGCGTAAATCTCCGCGAAATCGTGGGACACCAGCGGGCAATAATTCGCGAACGGGCAGCGCGTGTAGATAAACGTCACCAGCAGCACGTGACCGCGAAACGAGTTCAAGTGAATCCGCTTGTTGTTCTGATCGACCAGCACAAAATCCGGCACCCGATCGCCCGCTTCCGGAATGTGAAGCTGCGAAGTGGGCTTGCCGCCGGCCTTTTTCGTCACCACGATGTTTTCCAAATGCGCGCTCATGTCGCTTTGATTGACCACCACGTCGGCGGTGATTTCATCGCCGGGCTCAAGCCCATTCAACTGGTTTACGTGCAGCACCGCGTACGGCATCACCATCGCAGCCATGAAGCCGGGAATATCCTGTCCATCCACCGTCACTGTTTTCTGACTCTTATCGAGAGACACGATTTTGCCAACCAGCTTGTAACGTTTCACGTTCTGCTGCTTCGCCTGGGGAGTGTTGGCTTCATTCCGTACCGTGTGCGAGCAGCCTGCCATCATCACGCCGAGAAAAAACAAAATCGACGCGAGCATTGCGCCTTGCCGCCTCTTTAGATTCAGTCGATTCATGCTCCGATCCCTTCCCCTTCCATTCTCGGATTGTACGTCACCCCGCGGATTTCTCCCATCCCGTGATCAGTAGTGGAACCGGTAGCGGAACTGCGCGTACACCTCGCGCGGATTGTTGTAGTGGAACCCGCCAAACGTCAGGCTATTATCGATCAGCAAATGGCTGTTTGCGATGTTCAGGGCCGTCACCGACACGGAATACTTCTCCTTGAAATCTTTTCCAGCCGAAATATCGATAGTGGTATGGCCGGGCAGATACGGCCCTTGATACAACGAGCCGGCCACGCCGGTTTCTCCGTTTGTGAAGCCGGAGCCGTAGTACGCGTTCGAGGAAAAATGCGTGTGCCATGGAAGATCGACGTGAAAACCAACGTTCAGTGTGTTCCGCTGATCGTGGTCCAGCGGCTCGTAGACACTTGAAAAACTGCAAGCGGAGGGATTGCTCGGATTGAAGCAGATCAGGCCGCCCGTAATCGCGCCTCTCGCTTGCGCCATCTGGTTCGAGTACGCCAGGTGAAGTTGCGCGCGATTCCACAGATTCGGCGAAATCAACGTCAGCTCATTTCCGCGAATGCGTCCTTCCGCGATGGTCACCGGCGAAAACACCTCCGATTCGCCAATATTGTTGTGGTCGAAATAATTCTGCGAGCGCGTTTCGAAAGCATCGAAATCGAGCGTCCATCCGCGCACCGGAATCGTCAGCCCGAATTGATGTTCCTCGTCGCGTTCGCCGCGCAGCGCCACGAAGGAGCAATTGTTCGCCTGACAAAATTGCAGCAACGGCCCGGAGATCGAAGCGAGCGGCGGCGGTTGGTAATATCGTCCATAAAACGCCCGCAGCACCCAATGCAGAATCGGTACGCGCAGCGCGGCTCCCACGCGCGGGTCTGCTGCGTCTTCCGTCGTCCCGCCGGAAAAATGTGAGTAACGCACGCCGGCCGTGAAGGTCAGCCACGGCGCCATCGTGAATTTGTCGGATAAAAACGCCGATTCGAGCGCGCCCGAAAGGTTTGGCACACTGCCCACGGGGGCCTGAGTGGGCGGATTGAAGACCAGTTTGAACGTCTGGCTGTCTTGTTGAAAAAACGAATAGACGCCGATCTCCGCATCGTTGCGCGGCAGTGTCAGCGCAATCGATGCCTGGCCGCCCGCGTAATTCGAGGCGCGCAAATCGGTTGTGGCGATCGGCGTATCATTCGGCGCGCTGCGGTAATTCGCGCTGTTGTAATGATAGAAGGGAGACACCGTCATCACCGCGTTCGGCGTGAACGTATGGATCCAGGAAACCAGCGCGTATCCGTCGCCTTCTTCCTGGTTGTCGCGTAATCCGCTGGTATCAAATTGCGAATTTTCAAAATCGTTCGGAGTCGGATCGTAAGGAATCTGATAATAGTCGCGCCTCAGCGAGCCGACCACGCGGAATTGATCGCTTGTCCCGGCGTTGTACATCAGCGAACCGAACCCGCCGAATCCGTTTTCGGCGTCGTGGCGAATTTGCGCCACCGGAGTTTCGAGTCCCAGGTTGCTGCGATTCCCGTCCAGGCTCGCGTAATACGCGAGCGTCTCGGAATGTCCTCCGAAGCTCAAATAATCATCGGTCTGATAAAAATCGCCGAAGCTGAGAGCAAGTTCGCCTTCGTTATTCATGTCGAACCCGTTTTTAGGAATCACGTCGAAGACGCCATACGTTCGATCGCCGTACGCCGCGTTATAACTTCCCCGCTGCACGTCTAGGTAGTCGATGTCTTTTGGATCCACCTGAGGGCCTACATTGGAAGCGATGTTGGTGTTTGGAATCGGCACGCCGTCAATCAGCCAGCTCACCTGATGCCCGCCTCGAACGTGCAGCATGTCGTGCGTCATGTACGTACCCGGCACGAAATCCGTAATCATTTGCAGGCTATTGGTGCGGTCCGCGCCCGGCGTTTGCGTGATTTCGGTGCGGCTTACCAACGAAGCGGGTGTCGCCGATTGCGGGTTGGTGCTTTCCGCGGGCGCCGTAACCGTCGCGGTTTGCGTCACCGATGAAAGCGCCAGCGCAAAGTGAAGTATGGGCGAGGAATTTGTCGTCACCTCCGTCCGTTCCGTGGTTGTCTCGAAATGCGGCGCGGAAACCGTAAGGAGGTAGGCGCCGACCGGCACCGTGGGAAACGCGAATTCGCCGTCTGCGTTGGTTCTTGCCGATTGCGCCCATGAAGAACTGGCCGCGTGCAGCTGCACGATTGCTCCTGCAATCGGCCGATGCTGCGGATCATGCACGATTCCGCGCACGCTTCCGACGACGTTGCCAAACGCGGACGGCGCCCAGATCAGGCACACCGCCGCGAGTAGAGAAACCACCCACGTTCGCATGCCACTCCCTTCGAAGAAAAAGCTAAAGCGTCTGAAGAGAAGTCAGGCTCGTGGCGGCTTGAGGAATTCCGGGGAGAAACCGGGAAGCACAGAATATGTTTCGTGGCGCGGCAAATGGCGAACCGAACTGGGCGCTGCAATCGCGATTCGCGCTGACGGCATTGTCGGCGCGATCGGCGCGTTCAATCCATAGTCGGGTACGTGCGATGATTGCGTGGAGCACTCCGATTGACCCATTGCCATTCCGCAAGTGCAGTGCTGCTGCGCGACGCGCACGCCGCGCAAAATCAGGGCGCACATCCGGCCGCATCTCGATTGCGCGCAAGGTCCCGTCCGGACTGGCAGCGCGAGCGGAATGGCCAGCAGCGCAACGACAACGATCGCGGACTGTGCGCGACGCATCGCCAACAAAATTACCACAACGACGGATGCAATCCTACGGCGGCGTTGGGGCGATCCGTGCCGGACCGCTTCCGGCGGTTGCGCTCAAAAAAAATTCGCGATAGGCTCGAAAGCCATGTTGCCGTTCAAGCTCATTTATTCCGACGGCTACGATCTGAATCTCGGCTCGCACGTTTTCCCCTCGCAAAAATACCGTTTAATTCACGACAGCTTGCTCGCCGAGGGCATCGCCGCACCCGAGGATTTTCTCGCGCCGCAGCCCGCGTCTGACGAAGACGTCCTGCGCGTGCATTCGCAAGAGTACGTCCGCAAGCTGAAGACCGGCACGCTCTCGCGGGAAGAAATCATTCGCCTCGAGGTTCCCTACTCCAAGGAACTGATTCGCGCCGCGTGGCTCGCCGCTGGTGGGTCGATCCTGGCCGGACAACGAGCGATGCGGGATGGCTGGGCCGCGAATATCGGCGGCGGATTTCATCACGCGTACCCCGATCATGGCGAAGGCTTCTGCGTGCTGCACGACGTGGCGATCGCCATACGCCGGCTGCAATTTGATCGCGCGATCGACCGCGCCATGGTTGTCGATACCGACGTGCATCAGGGCAACGGCACCGCTGCGATATTCGCCGGCGACGGCGGCGTGTTTACCCTGTCGATCCATCAGGAGCGCAATTATCCGTATCCCAAACCCCCTTCGACCATGGACATTAATTTGCCGGATGGCATTGGCGACGATGATTATTTGGCGATTTTGGAAAAACATCTGCACCGCGCGTTTCCGGATTTTTCACCGCAGATTGTCTTTTACGTAGCTGGCGCTGATCCGTATGGCGAGGATCAACTCGGAGGCTTGGCGCTAACATTGGCAGGGCTCGCGCGACGCGACGCTCTGGTTTTCGATTACGCGAAGCGCCATGGCGTCCCGGCGGCGATGACCCTGGCCGGAGGATACGCCCGGCGAGTGGAAGACACGGTGAAAATCCACGTCGGGACCATTGTGGCGATGCGCGATGCGGCGCGGCAGATCGTCGCGGAATCCAAATCACGGTGAGCGCAATTTCCGCAGACCGGATTCACGATTTCACCTTTAGCAGGGAATTGAGCGAGCCCTGGCGGTAGCCTTCCAGATCCAACGTCACAAATGTGAAGCCTGCCGGTTTGAGCCGCGCGGCGATTTGTTGCGCGATCGCGGGATCGAGGCCGCGCGCAAGTTCATCTTGCGCAAGCTCGATGCGCGCAAGTTCGCCGTGCGCGCGAACGCGAAATTGCCGAAAGCCGAGCTCGCGCAGGACCGATTCCGCGCGCTCGATCTTCGATAGCAGTTCGGGAGTAACGGCTGTGCCGTAAGGCACGCGAGACGAAAGGCACGCTGAAGCCGGGCGATCCCACGTCGGCAATCCGGCGCTTTGCGAAAGCAGGCGAATCTCGGCCTTTGTCAACCCCGCATCCAACAATGGCGCGAGAATTCGATGCTCATGCGCGGCGCGGTGGCCGGGACGAAAATCCCGCGTGTCGTCGGCATTTATGCCGTAGGCGATGGCGCGGAAATTGCGCTCGCGGGCGAGCGCTTCCATGCGATCGAACAGCTCGTCTTTGCAGTGATAGCAGCGGTCGGCGTTGTTGGCGAGGTACAGAGGATTGTCGAATTCCCGCGTGTTTATGAATTCGTGGCGGAATCCCGCGGCCCGCGCGCATGCTTCCGCCTGCTCGCGATCGTGCCGCGAATAGCTGGCGGAAAGCGCGGTCACGGCCAGCGCCTTTTCGCCGAGCGCTTGATGCGAGGCCCAGGCGAGATACGCGGAATCGGTGCCCCCGGAATACGCGACGAGAAGCGACTCGAGTGCGCGCAGGCTTTCGATCAGCCGCGTTTGCTTTTCAAGAGCGGCAGGTTCGTCCACTGGATTGTGCGCTGCGGTTGGCGAGGCCATCGTTTGTCCGGCAATTTACTCGGCGAAGTATAGCGCGGAATGGCTCATTCGAAATCCATCATCACGTCCACGGTATCGGACTTCGGGTTTTTCTGCAGATATCGGCCGATCTTGTCGTAGTGCGCGGGAAAACCGGCAAACGCCTTGTTAATTCCGTGCGCGAGGAATTCGTCGTAAGCACCCTTGTCGAAAATCTGGCCCGGCTGAATCTGCCACGCGCCGCGGATGCGCCGCTCGCCTTCCACCGAAAGTCCCGAAAGAATGAGCTGGCCCATCCGATATTGAGGGCCTTGGTTGATGGCGACGGTGTAGGAGATGTGCTTGGTGGCATCATCGTAGCGCGGCGTAGGGGTGAGAGTGACGTCGAGATAGCCGAGGTTGGCAAAAGCGTCTTCAACAGCCTGCCATGTCGCCTCGATCTTCATCCCGTTGGCGGATTCGCCGGGAACGAGCTTCACCATCGAGTTCAGTTCGGCTTGCGAAATCGCGGTAGCGCCGGTCCACGTGACGCCCGCCCATGTGTACGCCGGACCGGGATCGATCGGCACCGTCACGGACACGCGCGAACGATCGGACGCATCGACCTGCGGCTTGGGAGGCTGGAACTGCACGCGATCGTAGGCGTGCGCGAGGTACACCGGACGAACCTGCTCGAGTTCGAAAAGCTCGATTGCGGTGCGGGAGTATGGCTTGCCAATCAAACCGGTCAGGCGCGTGCGAATGCCGCGATCATTCTGGGCCAAAGGATCGGTAAAAGTGACGGCGGATAAATCGATCCCGGCGTTGTCAACCTTGAATTCTTGGACCTCTTGATCGCTGAAGACGCGCGTTGCGAGGGTGTGCGACACCGTGCCGGGGTATCCGTGCGCAACGAGAAAGAGGCCTAGCGAATTGGCCATGGAATCGAGAAGAGTGCCGTGCAAGGGCGCCGTGCCGTCGTAGAGGGGAGTGGATTGCCGGAGCGCGGCATCAAGCTGCTCGTCAGTGAACCATGGAAAATTGTCGAAGAAGACGGGAACAGCAGGCGCGTCTACAACCTGAAATTGCAAGACGACGCCGGCGGCCTCGGTGGCGTAGCGATACTGGACGTTGGTGAATGGGCCGAGCTGTGCGAGAGCGTTCGCAGCCTGCTGTAGATCGGCACGCGTGACTTGCGAGCCGATTTTCAGGCCGGTAGCCGCGGCGATTTGCGCGGAGGTGAAGCGCTTCGAGCCTACGATCTGGATAGATGCGAGCATGGCGCTGCCGTTTTCGGGCTGCGCCGGTGCGGCGGCTTGCGATGCGCGCGCGGATGACGTTGCGAAGGAAGACGCCACGAACAGGAAGGCCATCGCGAGTAGCGCGGAAATCGAGCCAAAGCGACGAAGGCGCGGGTGCCGCACGCGAAATTCGCGATCGCCTGCCGGGTTCCCGCCCCACAGCGCGGGGCGCTTTGGGGACCCCACAAAGCCCGGCGCTACGTTACAACCCGCGCGACGCGGCGCCTCAAAAAGACGGACGCTCGACGCGCGTCCAGCCGCCGCACGCGGGAAGACGTCAAATTGCCAATGCATGTGCATCACTCGACGGTGACGGATTTTGCGAGGTTGCGAGGCTGATCGACATCGCAGCCGCGACGCACGGCGATGTGATAGGCGAGCAACTGGAGCGGCACGATTTCGATAATGGGCGAAAGAAGATCGGGCGCGGGCGGAACTTCGATCACATGGCTGGCATTCTCGCGGGCGAGGCGGTCGCCTTCGGTGACGACGGCGATGACGATGCCGTCGCGGGCCTTCACTTCCTGCAAATTCGAAACGGTTTTTTCATAGCGGATCATCGATTCGTGATCGGATTCATCGCGCGTGGCGATCACGACCACCGGAAGATTCTCATCGATCAGCGCGTTCGGGCCATGCTTCATTTCCCCGGCGGGATAGCCTTCGGCGTGAATGTAAGAAATTTCCTTGAGCTTGAGAGCGCCTTCGAGCGCAATGGGATAGTGGATGCCGCGGCCGAGGTAGAGAAAATCGGTATGGCGGAAAAGCTGACGGGCAAGCTCCTCGATTTGCGAATCACGCTCCAGAACTTCCGCGATTTTGTGCGGCACGCGGGTGAGTTCGCTCATCAAGAGCTGCGAGGCCGGGCCAGTGAGCTGGCCGCGAGCCTGACCCAAGTGCAGAGCGGTCAGGAGCAGCGCGGTGAGCTGGCCGGTAAAGGCTTTCGTGGATGCGACGCCAATTTCGGGTCCGGCGTGGGTATAAAGGGTCCCCTGCGCCTCGCGAGTGAGCATGGAGCCGACCACGTTGCAGATGGCGAGGATTTTCGCGTCTTTCTGCCGGGCTTCGCGCTCGGCGGCGATGGTGTCCGCGGTTTCGCCGGACTGGCTGATGGCGATCACGAGAGTTTTTTTATCGATGATCGGATCGCGGTAGCGGAACTCGCTGCCGTAATCGACTTCGACCGGGAGATGAGCGAGGCGCTCGATCATGAATTTCCCGGCGAGGCCCGCATGCCAACTGGTGCCGCAGGCAACGATTTTAACCGATTGAAAATCGCGAAAATCGTCCTCGGAGATTTCCATTTGGTCGAGGAAGACTTTTCCGGTTTGCTGCGAGATGCGGCCAAGCAGCGTATCGCGGACAGCGCGCGGCTGCTCGAAAATTTCCTTCTGCATGAAATGCTTGAAGCCGCCCTTTTCCGCCTGGATGGGATCCCAGGTGATGCGCTGCGTTTTCGGAGTGAGCGCCTGATTTTCGAAGTCGAAAAGCTTCACGCCCCGCGGCGTGACCACGGCCATTTCGCCGTCGCCCAGGAAGAAAACGTTGCGCGTGTGCGCGAGGATCGCGGGAATATCACTGGCGACGAAAAATTCGCCGTCGCCGAGACCGACGACGATCGGGGGCCCCATGCGCGCGGCGACGATCTTTTGCGGATCGCGGGCGGAGATGGCGACGAGAGCGTAGGCGCCGCCCATCAGCTTAACCGCCTTGAGCGCAGCCTCTTCAAGCGTGGAATTTTTCGAAAGCTTTTCCAGCAGATGGGCAATGATTTCGGTGTCCGTCTCGGTGACGAACGTGTGGCCCTCCGCGATCAGCTGCGATCTCAGCTCCACGTAATTTTCGATGATGCCATTATGCACCACGACGATTTCACCGGTGCAATCGCGGTGCGGATGGGCGTTTTCCTCGGTGGGGCGGCCGTGGGTGGCCCAGCGGGTGTGCCCGATACCGTAGAGGCCGTCGAGCGGAGTGCCCTTGATGGATTCCTCGAGATTGCGCAGCTTGCCGGAAGCGCGGCGGATTTCAAGCTTACCGTTCTGGCTGACGACGGCGATTCCGGCGGAATCATAGCCGCGGTATTCGAGGCGGCGCAAGCCGTCGAGTATGAGGGGGACGACGCGCTTGGGGCCAATGTAGCCAACGATTCCGCACATATCAGGGGGACCTCTTAGGCGGATAACTTGGGCACCCCCGCCGCGATGGGCAGGCCTGCCGCCGCTGGGCGTCGGGAAACAAGAGTAGCACAGGCGGAGCCGGCCGAGAGAACGGCCTATGTCGGTTGAGGACCGTGCAAAAAGGCGCAAAATGAGGGGTGACGGGACGTTCCGCCCTTGGTCGTACTCCGGCTCGTGTTTTCAATAACTTACGTGGTGCGAGGGTCGATTGAGTGTTCCGCCCTTTAGGGGCGCCTGATGCTTGCGGCTGGGGTCCGGAATACAACGTGGGATGGACGGAGTTAGGCATCCCATTGGCGATTTCGTGATGGCTAAGGCGAAAGGATGCTGAAAACATGCCTGAAGGGGGATGCTCCAGGTAGAAGGGCTGCCAAGTGAGGGTTTTCAACGACTGGCTATTCCGGGCAACACGCCGGTGCGCCAGAGTGCGTCGGCGACCACGGTAACAGGTGCGTCGCGGAGGGGCCGGAGGATTTGATTTTAACAGGCCCTGGGACCTTCGGAGGTCCGATGCCATGCGATAAAACCTCGCTTCCTTTCAAATTTCCGGGCAGCCGGCTGTCGATTCGCCCTTTGCAACAGCGGGACCTATCCTTACGCCGAGGCGCCAACCCCTCTCACGGAGGAGCGCCACCCTCTGGCCCGCGCAACGGCGGCAGGCCAGAAAGAGCCAGATAGTAGCGTGGCATAATGGGCCCCAAAGTTCAACGAAATTAGTAGCGCGGCACGACGACGATGGCGGACGGAAAACGAGCGGCCGAGAGAAAAAGCAGGTGACGCTCAATCGATGATTTCGAACCGGAATTGCTCGATGACCGGGTTAGCGAGTACTTCCTTGGAGATGCGTTCGACCTGGCGAGCGGCGTCTTCGCGGGTGAGACCGTCGAGGTCGAGGACGAAGAATTTGCCTTGGCGAACGTCCTTTATTTTGGAGAAGCCGAGCGAAGAAAGCGCGCGCTGGATGGTTTGTCCCTGAGGATCGAGCACTGTTGGCTTGGGCATTACCCAGACGTGGGCTTTCATTACGCTTCGCTCCGATTAACGCTTCGAAGAACCACTAGCATACACAGCCCTCACGCAGACCACTCAGAGCGCGGCAGCCAGAAAAACTGAACAGCCGAGGACGCCGAAACGAAACTTCGCGAGGGAATTATAGCAGGGCGAAAGATTTGGCGGCGGAGCGAAAATTTTCGACGTAGGCGCGCTTGTCCGCGAGCGGGAGGAAAGCGGCGCGGAAACTTTGTTCCGCAAGGTGCACGAGTTGCCGCGCGGAAAGGCCGAGCGCGGCGGCGCGGGAATATTCGGTGAGCAGGTCGGTGGAGAACATGGCGGGATCGTCGGTGGAGAGAGTGACGAGGGATCCGGCGTCGAGCAGCTTTTTCAGCGGATGATCGGCAATAGTAGCTCCGGGGCTGCCTGTTTGCCTGGCGAGAGCGCCAGTGGCGACGTTGCTGGTGAGGCAATTTTCGAGCACGACGTGGCGCGCGGCCAGCGATTCGGCGAGGGCGCGATCGTGCATCACGGCAATGCCGTGGCCGATGCGTTCGGCACCGAGAATTTCGACGGCATCGCGAACGGATTGCGGGCCGCCGATCTCTCCGGCGTGGCAGACGAGGTTAAGTCCCTGACTGCGGGCGAAATCGAAGGATGGGCGGAAATCGGCCGCAGCGAGGGCGAGTTCGTCGCCGCCCATTCCAAATCCCACGATGCCGGAAGCCTGGAAGCGAGCGGCGATGCGCGCGATCCGCATGGCCGGCTCCGGCCCGAATTGGCGGACGCAATCGAGAATCCACGCGACGCGAATGCGCTCGTAGCCGAGATTTTGGGCGGTTTCACAGATGGCCGCGAGATTGGCTTCGATGTTTTGTTTGCGAAGGAGCATCACGCCGGCGGAGATGGTGATTTCGGCGTAAACGACGTTCTGGCGGATCAGTTCTTCGAGGAGACGGCGGGTGACAATCGCGTAGTCTTTGGGATCGCGCAAGAGCGAAGTGATCCACTTGAACGAATCAAGGAAGCCGGCAAAATCGGTGAATTTATAGCGCGCGCCGAGTTCCTCCGGAGATATCGCGACATGATGGCGCGCGGCGAGTTCGGCGGCCGTTTCGGGGCGGATTGACCCTTCGAGGTGCAGATGCAGTTCGGCCTTCGGAAGAGAATGGAGAAAGGTGAGCACGTGAGACGCGGATGAGCGGGTGACGACGTTTGCGCCTGTCGGCATTTCCGGTCCCCTCCCGTTAGCGAAGACTTCTCGAACGAAAGCAAAGCGGCATTCGGCTTGTTTCAGAGTATCAGAGAAACGGCGGTTCGCACTCGCTCCAGGGAACAGACCGAGGCCGGCACCGGGCGGACGAAACGACCGCCGTGGTTATTGGGGAGGCAATTTGGGACGGCCGGCGTTGATCCACGCGGTCATCCAGTAGGAGCCGATGTCAGTGGCAGCGTCAGAGAGCTGGCGGACCAGGATCGCACCGGCCTGCGCGTAGAAGCGGTCGTAGTATGCGTCGTCGTATGCGGGAAGGCCTTGGCGCGCAAGGCGGTCGGCGTTCAGGATGTTTTCGAGCCAGGCGTGCGCGCCGAGGACCATCTCGAAGGCGTGATCGGTGGGATCTTTGATGTAGATGGCTTCGTTGGGCTTGACGAAGAAGAAGAGCTGATAGCGATCGACGAGCCCGCCACCGAAGCGCAGGTTCACGCCGGGCTGGCCGGAAAGAGAGCCGTCCCGATCCATCGTGGTATTGAAAGGATCATGCGCCGCGGCAACGTAATGAGCGAGCGCGGCGGCGGCTATTTTGGCGCCCTGCCAATCCTGCGATTCGAGCGCTTGCGTGAGTTTCTGGCTGTATACGCCGATTTGCCAAGGAAGCAAGCCGTATTTGTCGAGCGTGCGCTTACCGTATTTGCGGACGGCGGCGGCGTAGGAGCGCGGAAGATCGGAGAAGGGAAACGAGCCGTAGTGATCGAGGGCGATGAAGCTGTTGTCCTTGTCCACTGCACTAGCGGTGGCGGTGACGTCGGAGTCCGTGACGTGCTGGACGAAGAAGCGGCGATTGGAATCGAAAAAGGAGCCGATTTCCGGCGGAAGCGTGTCGACGGCTTTGTTGGTGACGAGTCGCTCGGCGTTGGGTCCCCAGGCGAATGCGCACGGGGCGGCGGCCAAAGTCAGGACGATCGCAAGCAGGCACGATGGCAGGCGACGGAGCATCAGGAGACATTTCCTTGAGGAGCAGTGACGGCGCGCTCGGCACGGAGAGCGCTGTGGCGATGTCCGTAGTAGGCGTAAAGGCATAGGCCGATCACAAGCCAGACGAAGAAGCGCAGCCAGTTTTCGACGGTTAGGCTGGCCATCAGTACGAAACAGCATACGACCGAGGCGATGGGAATCCAAGGGCTGCCCGGAACGCGGAAGGCGCGCGGACGGTCGGGCTGCTTTTTGCGGAGGATCAACACGGCGAGTGAGACGAGGATAAAGGCGAAGAGCGTGCCGATATTGGAAAGATCGGCCAGCGTGCCGATGTCGAAAATTCCGGCGGGAATGGCGACGACGACTCCGGCGACCCAGGTGGCCACGTCGGGCGTGCGAAATCGTTTGTGGACGCGGGAAAAGGCCGGAGGAAGCAGGCCATCACGGGACATGGCAAACCAGACGCGCGCCTGGCCGAGCTGGAAGACAAGAATCGAGGAGATCATCCCCAGCAGCGCACCGGCGGTGACCCAGCGATTGACGCCGTTCAGGCCGATCGCTTCGAGCGCATGCGCGACAGGCGCGGCATTCCCGAGCGTGGACCAATGCTGAATGCCGGTGAGCACCAGCGCGACGGCAATATAAAAAAAAGCGCAGACGAAGAGGGAAACGAGGATGCCGATGGGCAGATCGCGCTTGGGATCTTTACATTCCTCGGCGGCGGTGGAAACGGAATCAAAGCCGATGTACGTGAAAAAAACGATGGCGCCGCCGGTGAGCACGCCCTGAAAACCGTTGGGCGCGAAGGGATGCCAATTCGAAGGATGAATGTATTTACCGGCAGCAATGCAGAAAATCGCAATGACCACGAGCTTGATGGCCACCATGATGTTGTTGGCTTCGGAAGATTCCCGAATGCCGATGACGAGCAGCACTGTCAGGAGCATCACGATCACGAATCCCATGATGTTGAAGTGCAGCGCCCATCCGGTTTCCGCGGAATACGCGGGTGTGCTGAGGGCGTCGGGTATGCGCAGGTGGAAAGAATCGAGAAGGCTGTTGATGTACGCGGAGAAGCCGACGGCAACGGCCATGTTGGAGACGGCGTATTCGAGGATCAGGTCCCAACCGATGATCCAGGCGATAAGCTCGCCGAGCGTCGCGTAGGTGTAGGTATAGGCGCTGCCGGCAATGGGAATCATGGAGGCGAGTTCGGCGTAGCAGAGGCCGGCGAGCCCGCAGACGACGGCCACGATGAAAAATGAGAGCGCGATGGCGGGGCCGGCGCCGGGGCGCCCTGCGATGCCGATGGCGTGGCGGCCTTGCATGAGCACCGCGAGCAGAGGAGCCTTCAGGATCGACGGGAATTCAACCTGCTCGCCGGCGGCGGCCGTACCGGTGAGAACGAAGATACCGCTGCCGATGATGGCGCCGATGCCGAGGGCCGTCAGACTGACCCAGCCGAGCGATTTTTTCAGGCGCTTGTCGGGCCGTTCGGCATCGGAGATAAGCTGGTCGATGCTTTTTGTGCGGAAAAGCTGTGGGTCCAATCGGCACCTTTCGCGCGCCAGGGACGCGGAGTTGCCAAAAAACTCTACCTTGCGGAGGGCATCCGCGCAACGCTGATGTGCGGCCGAACGCCGATCGCGGATCTACGACCCGGCGTCATCGCAAGCGTGGATGAGATAAAGACGGATGCTTTGCAGCACGGCCAGCCCTCAGCGTAGCGAGATAGGAGCGCATTGAGCATGTCGCAAGGGTGCCGCTTGCCGGGCAGGGGCTAGGCGAGTTGGAGATGCGCGTAGCGCTCGATGAGTTTCTTGGGGCCGTAGTCCTGGAAACTGACGGTGAGGCGGCGATCGTCGCCTTCGCCATCGACCTCGATGATGGTGCCGAGGCCATACTTGGGGTGACGAACGCGCTTGCCGACGAGCGGGTTTTTTGACTGGAGGGGCTTGGCCGCATTCGGCGCGGGCGAACGTCCGTACGAAGAACGCGAAGACGCAGGCCGATTGTAGCCATTCCAGCCGTACGCGGCGCGCGCGCGGCTGTAATCGTATCCCGACGAAAATTCGGGATCGGGCTCGTAACGGCGCGATTCACCGGGCCCGGATTGCGATCCTGCGGCGGCTTCGATCAGATCACCGGGAATTTCGGCAAGGAAGCGCGACGGGATCGATGCGCGCAAACGGTCTTCGCCGTAAGACCGCCGATAGACAGCGCGCGAAACGACCAGCGATTTTTTCGCGCGAGTCATGCCGACGTAAAAGAGGCGCCGCTCCTCTTCGATTTCCGCGATGGTATGGAAGGAGCGGCTGTGCGGCAAAAGGCCTTCCTCGAGGCCGACGAGAAAGACGGCGTCAAATTCGAGTCCCTTGGCGCTGTGCAGAGTCATCAGCAAGACGGCAGCGGATTCGTCGTACTCGTCGGAATCGCTGACCAGAGCGGCGTGGTCGAGCAAATCCTCGAGGGTCTGGCCCTGTGCGGCGGCCTCGGCCATGGCGTTTGAAAGTTCGCGGAGGTTTTCGGCGCGCGACGTGTGCTCTATGTTGTCCTGCTGCTCGACCCAATCGAGATAGCCGGTGCGGTCGAGGACGCGCTCGATCATCGTGGAAGGCGGCAGCTCGCGACATTCCTCGCGCAGCGCTTCCATCATTTCGTGAAAGGATTTGAGCGCGGCGGGGAATTTTTTTCCGGGAGCGAGTTCGCCGGCCGCGATCGCATCCCAAAGAGATTTGCCCGTTTCGCGCGCGCGGGTTTCCAAGGCGGCTACCGTGGCGGCGCCGATGCCGCGCGGCGGAACGTTGAGCACGCGCAGCAACGCGACATTGTCCTCGGGATGGAAGAGGAGACGGATGTAGGCGAGCGCGTTGCGCACCTCGGCGCGTTCGTAGAAGCTGAACCCACCGACCACGCGATGGCGAACGCCGAGGCGGCGCAGGACTTCCTCAAAGGAGCGCGATTGGGCACCGGTGCGATAAAGAACGGCCACGCGCGCGCCGGGATCTTCGCGCACGAGAGACGCGATTTGACCGCAAACGAAATCGGCTTCGGCGGCCGAGTCCGCAGCCTCGAAAAATTTCAGCGGCGCACCGGAGCCGGTGGTGGAGCGAAGATTCTTGCCGAGGCGCTCGGAGTTATTTTGAACAACGGCCGCAGCTGCGTCGAGAATCGTCTGCGTGGAGCGGTAGTTTTCCTCCAGGCGGACGATTTTCGCGCCCGGAAAATTCTCGGTGAAGCGCTTTAGGTTGCCGGCACGCGCGCCGCGCCAGCCGTAGATCGACTGATCTTCGTCGCCGACGACGCAGACATTTTTCTTCGGGCCGGCGAGAAGGCGGACGAGCTCTTCCTGCGCGCCGTTGGTGTCCTGAAATTCATCGACCATGAGGTAGTCAAAGCGGCTGTTCCACGCGGCGCGCACGTCGGGATGCTCGCGAAGCAGCTTGACAGCGAGCAGCAGCAGATCGTCAAAATCGACGGCGGAGGCGCGGCGAAGCGTGTCCTCATAGGCGGCGAAGATTTTGGCCAGGTCTTCGCGTTCAGGATTGCGCGCTTGCGTGGCTTGCGAGGCCATGTCGCCGGGCGTGATGGCGCGATTTTTCGCGTGGCTGATTTGGGCGCGGACGCCGCGCGGCGGGTAATCTTCGGCGGAAAAATCGAGCTGCATCAGAGCGCGCTTGACGGCGGCGGTCTGGTCGTCGTCATCGTAGATGGCGAAATCGCGCGGCAGGCCGACGTGGCGCGATTCGCGGCGCAACAGGCGCGCGCAGAAGCTGTGAAAGGTGGAGACCCAGATGTCGGAAGCATCGCGCCCGGCGGAGCGCAGCAGATCTGAAATGCGCTGCTTCATCACGTCTGCGGCCTTGTTGGTGAAGGTAACAGCAAGAATGGAGCTAGGCGGCACGCCGCGTTCGATGAGATACGCGGCACGATAGGTGATCACGCGCGTTTTTCCCGTGCCGGCCCCCGCCAGCACGAGGACGGGCCCTTCGGTGGCGAGCACGGCTTCGCGTTGGCGCTCGTTCAACCCGGAGAGAAGCGGGGGAGTTGGAGAAAAATTGGTCAAGGACAAATTTTAGCCAAGACCGCGCGCGAGAGCAATTTTGATCCGAGCTGCACGAAAATTCGATTTTGGGCTGATTTGCTCCTCAGCGTTCGGAATTCGGACGATGGCGACGGTGGTATTCCCATTTTGCGCGGTCACCGGGGCGCCGACCAGTTTATCGATTTGGCTGAGATAGCCGGTCGTTTTCATGGGGCGGCGACGCACGCCGAAAACGAAGCGGCCTTTCGAAGCGATGATTTGCAGCAACCATTCGCTGCTTGAGATGACGCGGGCGTCGCAGTTACTCAGAGGGGCTGGGGAACTCTGCTACAATCGGCCCGTTCATCCGGAGGACAATTCGGCAATATGCAGCAGACCGTGAAGCTGCCGCTCTGGCTTCAAAGGCTCGTGGCGCTACTCGGAGGCGGCGGCATCTTCGTGGTGGCGTTTCTGGACTCCTCGGTTTTGTCCTTCCCGTTTGTCACCGATGCGCTCGTGATCGAAGGCTCGATTCAGCGGCCAGCGCGAATGCCATATTACTGCACGATGGCGGCTGTCGGCTCCCTCTCGGGCTGTGTTTGGCTATATTTGCTCGCCAAAAAAGGCGGGGAGGCCTTTTATCGGCGACGGGCGCGCGGCGGCGCGGAGCGGGTGCGCGGCTGGGTGCGGCGCAACGCTTTTGTGAGTACGTTTGTCCCGGCGATTTTGCCGCCGCCATTCCCATTTAAGGTGTTTGTGCTGGCGGACGGCGTCTTTCAGGTGCCGATGAGGACCTTCATAATCGCGCTGCTCGTGGGCCGCGGCCTGCGGTACTTTGTCGAAGGTCTTTTGGCGGCGCGCTATGGGCGGGTGATCCTGCGGTTCGCGATGTCGCACGAGACGATGCTGGCTGCCACCGTTGTCCTTACCCTCGCAATTCTTTATGTCGCGGGGCGATGGATGTCCAGCGGCCCAAGCGCGCATCTGTGAGCCAGCGCGAGGCAGTGGAAGTGAGGCCTCCGTTTCTACGGGTTCGGCGACGAGGCGAAGAGAAATTCCTGGCTGCGTACGCGCAGATGGCTATCGAAGTCGACGCGGACGAAAATATTGGCGGGGTCGAAGTCGTCGGACGCGAAGCGCATGTCGTGGATTTCGAAGCGATAGCCATCCTCGATCGGGGTCACGGTGGCGACGGGAATCGCGGCGTAAGAAAGAAAGCGCCGCGCGTCGGCGGTTTTGCGCCCCGCCTCGAGCACGGCGGAATCCTCCGGTTTGAAATGCGTACGGCTGCGGTCGGGATCGAAATCGGCGCTGGAAGCGAGCGAGACGTCGAGTTCTTCCACGCTGTTGTCGGTGACGGCGACGCCGCGCCAATCAAACGGCGCGGATGGATCGGGGAACGCTTCGGCCGAAGTCGCGACACGATTGTGATATTCGCGCGACATCAGCAGGCCGACCGCCTCATCGTGCAGATGCCAGCGCCAGCCGAAATAAGCGGCGACCAAAATTAGCGTGATGACGGCGGCGCGCGAGCTTCCGCGCCCTTTGCGGCGATCGCCGACTTCTTTGTTTACCAGGCGAAACAGCAACGGCAGCAGCAGTCCCGCAATCAAAAGAAGCAGCAGCCACGGATCCAGATTCCCATCGAGATTCCAGCGGTACCAGCCGGAGCGGAAGGGCCAGAGCAACTGCACGCCTACGCCGCTGGCCACGTCAAGCAGAAGGTGTCCCCCAATCCCGATGGCGCAAAAGGCCAACGCGGTGAAAAACCTCAGCGGCGGAAATTTCTTATCCTGGGCAACGTGCGACTGCGGCCATTTTTTATCGAGCACATAGAACCCAGCGGCGAGCGCGAACGCAAGCAGCGCGCCACCGGCGAGCGAATGGAACAGCGTGCGATGGAGACGGATAAACGCGCCAGGGCCGGCGAGATAGCTCGCGTAATCGAGATCGGGCGAGATGCCCGCGGTGACCAGCATCGCCAAACCGAAACGCGGGAGGCAGCTTTCGCCGGATTTTCCGATCGCCAATGATGCGAACGCGTGCGTAAACGGTTCCATAGAAGTCGCGAAGCCCCACTACTGCGCAGGCCCGACTGACGTCCGGACAGGGATCAAAAGGGAAAGCGCGTCCGGAACGATGCGAAACGAGAGTGGCAGGCACCCGATGGGCTCGCCATCCACCTGAGCGTACACCGGGTGCGCGCCCACTGGTTCGCAAACGGAGTGATCGGCCTTCCACGCGTCGATGCCTTCGCGCGCGCGAAGCTTGCCCATCCAGAGCGCGGGCAGGCAGGACGCGTACGCGAAGCGGCTGCCCTTCGAATAGGTGAGAATCTCGAAACTGTCTTCGAAAAGGTCCGCGCCGGTGGTGATTTTAAACGGCCCGCCGTAATGCTTGGTGCGGCCGACAATCATGATCGTGGCGCGGCGCTCCCGGCCATGCGACTCGATGCGCATTTCGGCGAAGTTGTACCGTAAAAGCTGGCGGAAACCCTCGGCCCAATAGGCCAGCTGTCCGGCGCGCTTCTTCAGTTCTTCGTGGACGCCGTTGACGATCGCGCCGTCGGGCCCCGCGCCAGCCACAGAAAGGAAGTAGCGGCCTTCGCGCGGCATGGCGGCGGAAACGTTGCCATTGAGCGGAAGCACAATCCCGAGCGCGATGCGCCGAATCACGGCGTTGGAAATCATCCGCGCGGCGCGAGGGATATCCCAGGGAATGCCCAGTTCCTTGGCAAGTATGTTGGCCGTGCCCGCGGGCAGAATGGCCATGGGCGTCTGACTGCGCGCCAGGCCGTTCACGACTTCGTTGATGGTGCCGTCTCCGCCGCAAGCGATCACCATGCCGCGGCGCTGCTCGACGGCAAGGCGGGCGATCCGCGTGGCGCTATTGGGCGCATAGGTGGGCGCCAGCTCCGTCGTGATGCCCGCTTCTTTCAAGATGCGGACGGCCTGCTCGATTTCCGCGAAGCGGCGCGCGCGGCGGCGGCCGCTGATGGGATTGTAAATGAGCAGCGCGTCGTGAATCGTGTTCGGCAAGAGTTCCGTCCCGAAAATGCATTCCTGAAGGCATTGTATACTACTCGGCGACCGAGCCGGCCGACGGCGTCGGCCGCGCGCCACGAGGCATACATGGTTTCGACAAAGACCTCCCATTCGAGCGCCGCCAAGGAAATCGAGCGCCTGCGCGAGGAAATTCGCCGTCACGAATACCTTTACTACGTGGCGGATAATCCGGAAATTTCGGACGCCGCGTTCGACCGGCTGATGAACCGGTTGAAAGAGTTGGAAGCGCAGCATCCGGAACTGGTCACACCAGATTCGCCCACGCAGCGGGTGGGCGGAGCGCCGCGCGCGGGATTTCAGGAAGTGCGGCACACCACGCCGATGGTCAGCCTCGACAACGCATTTTCCATCGAAGCGCTGCGGGATTTCGACCGGCGCGTGCGCGAGATCACCGGACGGGAAAAGGTTGATTACGTCGCGGAGCACAAGTTCGATGGCTTGAGCCTGTCGCTGATTTACGAGGATGGCCGGCTGGTTCGCGGCGTGACGCGCGGCGACGGCATGACCGGGGAAGACGTCACGCCCAATGTCAAAACCATTCGCACGATTCCGCTGACGATCGATCCGGCGCTGCTGAAGAAAGCCGGACTGCGCGGCGATTTCGAAGTGCGCGGCGAAGCGATTATGACTCGCCAAGCCTTCGTTGAAATGAACAAGCAGCAAGAAGAGCAGGGCGGAAAGATTTTCGCCAATCCGCGAAACGCGGCGGCGGGATCGATTCGCGTGCTGGATCCGAAGATTACCGCGTCGCGCAAGCTTGATTTTTTCGCGTACTACCTGTTGGTCGATGGGCGCGCGGCAAGAAAGCGCCTTTCCGAGTGCCTCGAAGTGCTAAAGGAGCTGCACTTTAAAGCCAGCGATGGTTGGAAGCTCTGCCACTCCATCGAAGAAGTGGAAAAATACATCGCCACGTGCGATTCGAAACGCGACAAGCTAGCGTACGAGATCGATGGCGTCGTGGTTAAGGTCGATGAAGTAAGCCTACAGAACGAGCTGGGCTTCACGTCGAAAGCGCCGCGCTGGGCGCTGGCTTTCAAGTATCCGGCGCACCAGGAAACAACGGTGATACGCGACATTCAGGTGAGCGTGGGGCGAACCGGCGTGCTGACGCCGTTTGCGGTGTTCGAGCCAGTGCAGATCGGCGGCGTGACCGTCTCGAAATCCACGCTGCACAACATGGACGAAATCGAGCGGCTGGGAGTTCATGTCGGGGACACGGTGCTGGTGGAGCGCGCCGGCGAAGTGATCCCGCACGTGCTGAAAGTGGTGAAGCATGGGACGGAAGAAAAGGAATTTCACATGCCGGCGAGATGTCCTGTGTGCGGCGCGCGCGTGCACCGGCGCGAAGGCGAGGTGGCGTACCGCTGCGTGAACGTGTCGTGCCCGGCGCGGCGCCGCGAATCGATCTTGCACTTCGCCGGCCGGCACGCGATGAACATCGACGGGCTGGGCGAAAAAATCGTGGATCAACTGATTGAGCGCGATCTGGTGCGCGATTTCGCCGATCTCTACAAGCTCGATCTGAAAACGCTCGCGAGTCTCGATCGCATGGGCGAGAAATCGGCGCAAAACCTGCTCGACGAAATCGAGAAGAGCAAAACCGCTGGTCTCGCCCGGTTGATCTATGCCATCGGGATTCCTTTCGTCGGCGAACGCACGGCGCAACTGCTGGCCGCGCATTTCGCCTCGATGGAGAAGCTGCGCGACGCTAGCGAGGAAGAATTGCTGGAAGTGGCGGAAATCGGGCCAAAGATTGCCGAAGGCGTCCGGGAATTCTTTTCCGAAGCCGCCAACCGTAAGCTGATTGACCGCCTGCGCGCCGTCGGCGTGAGAATGACGGCAGAACGCGCCGCCCCAAAGAGCGCGAAATTTGCGGGCATGACGTTTGTGTTCACCGGCACGCTGGCGAACCGCACCCGCGAAGAAGCAGAAGCGTTGGTCGCATCGCACGGCGGCAAAACGGGTTCTTCCGTGAGCAAGAAGACCAGCTACGTGGTTGTGGGCGCCGATCCAGGTTCCAAATTCGACAAAGCAAAATCGCTCGGCGTGCCCATCCTCGACGAGGCCCAATTCGAAAGGCTACTCGCGTCAAAATAGGTTTGGGCGCTGGGTTGCCAGCCGTGCGCGGAAGGAGGATCGCGCTTAGCGGTTGTGCTCGAGCCGCGCCAATTCGTAAGTCAAGCGGGGCAACTGGACCGGCTACAATGATCCGATGAAGCCGGAGCAGCGTCCACCACCGCACCGAAGCGATATGGATGCGCGAGATGCACCCGGTGTTAAACCTCGGAGCGCCGGTTTCGCCGCATGGGTTGTATAATCTGAATAGCGGGTGAGCCGGGTGATCGCTGGCTTCGATGCCATCCATCGGAGCGAGAGGAAAGTCTGGACTCCGACAACCCTTCGAGCGCGCCACTGGCGACTTCTAGGGTGAAGGGCAACGCGCCTGGTAACGCCAGGGGGCCGGTCCCTGAGATTTAGCGAGAGAAAGCTCGCGCGGGGAACGCGGCTACGGAAAGTGCCACAGAAAACAAACCGCCAGTGCGGCTTGGGCTTCGGCGGCAGGCTTGCGGCAAAACCAAGAGCTCGCCTCGTACGGTCCGCCGCGCATGGCAAGGGTGAAAAGGTGGGGTAAGAGCCCACCGCCTCGTCAGCAATGACGGGGGCACGGAAAACCCCGCGTGGAGCAAGGCCAAATAGGAGGGGAGGGCTGGCCCGGCCCGAATGCTGTTGCTTGCAAGAGCGATGGCTGCGACCCTCGGGTAGGCTGCTGGAGTCCCGGAGCGATCCGGGACCTAGAGGAATGATCGCCGCGCCGCGCCTCGGTGAAAATCGGGCGCGCGGCGCACAAAATCCGGCTTACAGGCTCACCCGCATATTATTACGCGATTTTCCTTCCCCTCGTTTTCACGAATGAAACGATAGACGGCACGCGGCCGGACACTGGGTAATTACCCGGCTTGACCGATCGTGCGTGCGGATTTAGAGTTAGGGGCGCCCGGCGTACGGAGGTTTCCGTGGCAGGCGCCGTTTTGCATCTTTCGCTACTCGGGTTGACGATTTCGGCGGTTGCCGTTTGCGTTCTGGGGCCAGTGGCCGTGCTCGGGTTCATGTTGTGGCAGTGGCAGAAGGAACTGAAAGAATCGATTCGGCTGCGTCAGGCGAGAAGCACCCAATTCCGGTAGTGCATTCCCGGGAAAATGCGGAAGCCTATATCCGACCGAGGATATTCAGTGTGTGTCCGCTCGCTGAGATCGTGTGTGAGTGCGTCACCGAGCTACCGTAGTCGAAAGTTTCGCCGCCCGGCGAAAACGAACACGAGAAAAGCAGCTAGAAGCAGTTGCAAAACTGGGTACAAGGCTTTGATTTTGCCATAGTTGGTTTCTCCCCATGGCGGTAAGAAAGAAGCGCAGCGCCAGGGGGAGGGCCGATGCCACGATACGGTCGGCTGCTGACCGACGCGCAGTGGGAAAAGATTCGGCCTCTGCTCCCGAAGCGACCCAAGCGCCCGCAGGGCGGACGG